>JGI2924J29684_1078511_pt1 | contig 60478 bp, 48 predicted proteins | sample BenlonsequencITS_FD_29684 | JGI IMG/M metagenome (IMG submission 29684) | reverse complement strand
GTTAGGAGAAGTTGTAGAAGCTGATACAAAAGCTAACTTACAAGCAAGAGTAAATGCAGAGCATGGAGCTTGCCAAGGTAAAAAAGATTTAGCTACTTTAGCTAAACAATTAAACTTAGATGCAATCCACGACACAGTTCACGAAATGTGTAAAGACGAAGCTAGACACGGAAAAGCTTTCGCTGGATTATTAAACAGATACTTTAAATAAGATATAAAAATTACACGCTTTATAAATTAAAAATTTAATTACTTCCTTATTAGAAGAGATGCCGTAAAGGTATCTCTTTTTACTTATGAATAAAAAGTTTTTTATTATGATATTTTTAATATAAGGTATATAATTATTACAGAGTTAACTGCTTATGATTTTAAATAATCTTTTTAAGTATAATTTTCTTAATACAAATAAGTAAATAACTATTTTTATTTTGCAAAGATAATAGATGGTTATTGGTTAAAGATGATTGTCTTAAAGGATTTTTAAGCATAGATAAAATTTATGTATAAACAAGAGGAATAGAAGGGAGAAGTATTTTTAATATGAAAATATATTTCACAAGACATGGGGAAACTTTATGGAATCTTGAGCATAGATTTCAAGGATGGAAGGATTCTGAGTTAACTGAAAATGGAGTTAAAAGAGCAGAGTTATTAGGAAAGAAATTTAATGATATTAAAATAGATAAGATTTTTACAAGTCCTATAAAAAGAGCAAAGAGAACTGCATACTTAATAAAAGGTGATAAGGATATTGAGGTTGAAGAAGTTGAAGGATTAAAAGAAATAAGTTTTGGAAAGTGGGAAGGAATGACCACTGAAGAGATAAAAAGTCATGATGAATACGTAAATGAATTAGATAATCTATTCAATAAACCATTTTCTTATAAGAGTTTTGAAGGAGAAAATATAAAAGATTTTACAGAAAGACTATTTAAAACTGTAGATGATATAGTAAAAAATAATGAAGATAAGGACATTTTAATAGTTACTCATGGAATGTGTGTAAGATATTTAATAGGATACTTTAAAAATGAATTTGAGGAAAGCAAAATAATAGATTATCCTATATTTCATCAAGCTAGTTATAATGAGGTTGAATGGAATGGAGAAAATTTTGAAGTAATTACTTTGAACAATATTGACCATTATGAATATGATAAATAATATAAGAAGTTTAAATAATTTAATGAATAAAAATTCTAAAATTACACAACTTAATAGTAGACTTGTGCTACAATCTTAAATCTAAAATCTAGTGATTTTTAAATCTACCTTCTTCGATTCTTGGGAAGAGGGGAATAGATTTTAGAAGTAAGATTTTTAAATATTGAGGTGCTTTAAGTAGCACCTCCCTAATCTAAAAGTTATAGCTAAATCAAAATATTAGCTTAAAAGTTTAATGTAAAATGGATATTTAGCTTACTGTAGCTTAGAAAGTAGCAATAAAGTTATAGAAAATTATGCTTTTAGATAATTTATGAGCACATTAAAAATAGGGATACAATTATGTATCCCTATTTTTTTAGTAAATTACTTTTTCACAAATTTTTAAATCTACATTATTATCATTAAAGTATTCAATATATTCATCACTAGGTTTTGCATCTGTTATAACACAATTTAAATCATTAATTTCACAGAAAGTCATTAAAGAAACATGATCAAATTTTGATTGATCAGCTAAAAGGAAACATTCAGCACTTCTAGAGATTGCAGTTTTCTTTATTTTAAATTCTTCTTTAGTAGAATTAGTAACTCCTCTTTTTAGTGAAATACCAGTACAAGCCATGAAGCATTTATTTATATTATAACTTTTTAATATATCTGTGCTATGTAAGCCTGTAAAAGATTGAGTTTTTCTGTTAAGAATTCCTGATAAACAAATTATATTTAAGTTATTGTAGTGAATTCCTTTGCATATAGCTGTAACGCTATTAGTGAAAATAGTTATATCTTTTTTATCTTTTAGGAAATCGATAATATTAACTGTTGTTGTACCAGAATCTAAAAAGATGCTATATCCATCTTCAATAAATTCAGCAGCAGCCTTTCCTAAAGCTAATTTTGAATTGCTATTTTTAACATTTCTTTCTTCAAAAGATACTAACTCTTGATTTTCATTAACCGTCACTCCACCATAGACTTTTTTTATGGTTCCTTTTTCAACTAGAACACTTAAATCCCTTCTTATGGTATTTTTTGATACATCAAACACTTCACATAGTTTGTCAATTGATACGGTTTTGTGATTAATAATGTAATTTTCTACTAGGTCTATTCTTTTTGAACGCATATCTTTCCCTGTTGCCCGTAATATTCTATCAATAATATTAAGTTTAGTTAATTAGTGAGTATAAAATTTAATCTATTTATAATATATAGAGTTTATACTAAAGGTATTGCTTTAATTTCATGATTAACAAATAAAAAATACTAAGAAGATAATCAATATAAACTAAAATTAACTCAAAATATTATATGTGATTAATCTGGATTTAGTACAGCAATTTATTGTAATGATACCTACTGCAACAAGTGTTCATCTCCTTTCATAGGCTTTGTGATTCTATTATAAACGAATTTTTCAGTAAAAGGAAGAGCAATTGTGAAAATATATGAGTAACTTTTGGTTATATTTTTCGTAAATTATGATTATATTTGTAGTAAATATATGAAAAAGTTATTGGCATGTTATGGTTAAGTTGGTATTATTAAAACATAAAGAAAACAAACAGAAAACAAATAGTAAACGTTAACTCATGAGAGGTGATTAAATGGCGAATCAATTTATTATGCCAAAACGTATTATTTCAGGTGAAAATGCTTTAAATGAAAGTAAAGCGTATTTAAAGAGTTTTGGTAAGAGGGTTTTAATAGTTACTGATAAAGTAATGACTGATCTAGGTAATGTAAAGGTTTTGACAGAGGTATTAGATAGTGAGAATATTGAGCACGTTTTATACAATGAAATAAATAGTGAACCTACAGATACTATGATAGAAAAAGGAATTAAGCTTTATAAAGAAAATCAATGTGATTTTCTAATTGGTTTAGGTGGAGGGAGTCCAATAGATTCCACTAAAGCCATTGGAGCTATGATAACAAACGAAGGTAAGATATCTGATTATATGGGGAGAGAAATAGAAAAAGAACTTCCACCATTTGCTGTAATACCAACTACAGCTGGAACAGGTTCAGAAGCTACTCAATTTACAATAATTACAGATACTAAAAATGATGTTAAGATGCTTTTAAAAGGAGCTAACTTATTACCAAACTTAGCAATAGTAGATCCAAGATTTACAATGACAGCACCTGCTAAGATAACAGCAGCTACAGGATTAGATGCTTTAACCCATGCTATAGAGGCTTATACATCTAGAAAGGCACAGCCACTTTCAGATAGTTTTGCAGTTTCAGCTGTAAAAAGAATATTTAAGTACTTACCTATAGCTTTTGATACTCCAAAGGATTTAAAAGCAAGAGAAGAGATGTCAATTGCAGCTTTAGAAGCTGGAATAGCATTTAATAACTCTTCAGTTACAATAGTTCATGGAATGAGTAGACCAATAGGAGCTTTATTCCATGTACCACACGGATTATCAAATGCAATGCTTTTAGAAGCTTGTTTCACATATGTAGTAGATGGTGCTTATGATAGATTTGCTCAGCTAGCTAAAGAAATAAATATAGCTAATGATAATATGAGTAATGAAGAGGCCGCAAAAGCATTTATAGATGAAGTGGTTAAATTAATGGTTAAATTAGAAATACCAACTTTAGAAGAGTTTGGAGTAGATAAAACTAAGTTCTTTGATAATATAGAAAAAATGGCAGCTGACGCTATGGAAAGCGGAAGTCCAAGTAATACAAGAAAGATTATTGAAGTTGATGATGTGATAAAAATCTACAATAATCTTTGGAGGTAATAAATTATGGCATTAGTAAAGATGACTGAGCTTTTAGATGCTGCAAGAGAAGAAAATTATGCAGTGGGAAGTTTCAGTATAGCAAACATGGAAATGGTTAAAGGTGCTTTAAAAGCAGCTGAAGAAATGCATTCCCCGATGATTCTTCAGATTGCTGAGGTTAGATTAACTAATTCCCCATTAGAATTAATCGGACCTTTAATGGTAAGCGCTGCAAAAAATGCTAAGGTGCCAGTAGCAGTTCATTTTGATCATGGCTTGACCTTAGAGAATATAGAAAAGGCTTTAAAGATTGGGTTTACATCAGTAATGATAGATGGATCTCATTTAAGTTTTGATGAAAACGTTAAGATAACTAAGAGGGTAAAAGAATTAGCAGATAAATATGGAGCGGCTATAGAAGCTGAAATTGGACAAGTTGGCGGAAGTGAAGATGGTAGTGAAGATATAAAGATGAAAGTAACTAACGTAGAAGACGCTAAAAGGTTTGTTCAAGAGACTAAAGTTGATGCTTTAGCAGTAGCTATAGGAAATGCTCATGGAGTATATAAAGGAACTCCAAAACTTAGATTTGATGTATTAGAGAATTTGAGAGAAAACATCGAAACACCATTAGTTCTACATGGTGGATCAGGAATAACACCAGAGGACTTTAAAGAGTGTAAAAATAAAGGAATAAGAAAAATAAACATTGCAACTGCAACCTTCAATTCTGTTGAAGAGTCTGTAAGAAAATTATACGTAGATAATGAAAAGAAAGACTATTTCACACTTCAAGCTACAGAGGTTCAGGGAGCTTACGAGAATGTAAAGAAGCATATGGATATTTTTGAAAGTGTAAATAAGGCTTAGGAGATGGGTTAGTATGAGATATATAGAATTTGATGAGAAAAGAAAATTTGATATTGTCCCAGTAGGGAGAGTAGCAATAGATTTTAATCCTACAGATATTCACAAACCATTATCAGAAAGTAGGAATTTCAATAAGTACCTAGGGGGTTCTCCTGCAAATATAGCAGTTGGACTTGCTAGATTAGGAAAAAAGGTTGGATTTATAGGAAAAGTTTCAGATGATAGATTTGGAGAGTTTGTAGTAAATTACTTCAAAAAAGAGGGAATAGATGTATCTGAAATAAGTAAGGCTAAAAATGGTGAATCTTTAGGATTAACATTTACAGAAATATTAAGTCCTACAGAAAGTAGTATTTTAATGTATAGAAATGGTATAGCTGATTTACAATTAGACGTTGATGATATTGACGAAGACTATATTAAAAATACAAAGGCTATAGTTATTTCAGGAACTGCTTTAGCAATGAGTCCTTCAAGAGAGGCTGCATTAAAAGCTTTAAGACTTGCTAAAAAGAATGGAACAGTTGTTATATTTGACGTTGATTACAGAGAATATAATTGGAAAAATAAAGATGAAATAGCAATTTACTATTCAATAGTAGGAAAAGAAAGTGATATCATAATGGGATCAAGAGAAGAGTTTGATCTAATGGAAGGCTTAATAGCTAAGGATAGCACTGATGAAGAAACTGCTAAAAGATGGCTAGATTATGGTAATAAGATAGTAGTAATCAAACATGGTAAAGATGGTTCTACAGCTTATACTAGAGATGGAAAAGCATATAGAATAAAACCTTTCCCAGTAAAACTTTTAAAATCCTTTGGAGGTGGAGATGCTTATGCATCAGCATTTATATATGGAATCTTAGAAGGATGGGACATGATGGATGCTCTTGAGTTTGGAAGTGCCTCAGCAGCAATGTTAGTTGCAAGTCATAGTTGCTCAGAAGACATGCCAACAGTAGAAGCTATTAAAGAATTCATAAAGAAAGAAAAAGAAGAGTATGGAGAAATGGTAGCTAGAAGCTAAGGAGGTTATAACTATGGTAGAAAATATAGGTTTTTCAGAAGATGGGAAAAAGATTGTTACAGAGATTAATGGTAAGCATAGCAGTATGCTAATGGATATAGAAGTTATAAAAATGAAAAAAGGTAATAAAATAGTAATTTTAGAACCTAAAAAGGAAGTTGCAGTACTTCTTATGGAAGGTAAAATAAAATACCTTTGGGAAAATAAAGAGGTTGAAGCTAGCAGAAAAAATGTATTTGAAGAAGAGGGATTTTGTCTACATGTTTGCAAGAATGTAGAAGTTAAAGTTGAGGCATTAGAAGAGGCTGAGATATTAATTCAAAAAGCTGAAAATGATAAAGAATTCTTAGCTAAGCTGTATAGACCTGAGGATGTAATAATCCAAGAATCATCTTTAGATAAATGGGATGGAACTGCAGCTCGTAAGATAAAAACATTCTTTGATTACAGTAATGCACCATATTCAAATATGGTTAATGGGGAAATAGTTTCTTATCCAGGAAGATGGTCAAGCTATATTCCACATGAACATCCACAACCAGAAGTTTATTATTATAAATTTGATAAGCCACAAGGATTTGGAGCTTGCTTTATAGGCGATGAAGCTTACAAAGTTAAAGATGGTGGATATGCAATAATAGAAGGTGGATATACACACCCACAAGCTACTGCTCCAGGATATAGAATGTATTATTGTTGGATGATAAGACATTTAGATGGAAACCCTTGGACAGATAGAATTGATGATCCAGCTCATGTTTGGTTATTAGATGAAAAATAGGAAGGATGAGAAGTTTATGAGAATGACTACAGGCCAAGCGCTAGTAAAATTTTTAGATAATCAATACGTTTCTTTTGATGGTAAAGAAGAAAAATTTGTTGATGGGATATTCACTATATTTGGACATGGTATTGTAGTTGGATTGGGAGAAGCTTTATATGAAAATCCAGGTGAACTTAAAGTTTATCAAGGAAGAAATGAGCAAGGTATGGCTCATGTTTCAACAGCTTTCGCAAAACAAAACAATCGTAGAAAAATAATAGCTTGTTCAAGTTCAGTTGGCCCTGGAGCTGCTAATATGGTTACTGCAGCAGCTACAGCAACAGTGAATAATATACCATTATTATTATTACCAGGAGATTCATTTGCTACAAGACAACCAGATCCTGTACTTCAACAGATAGAACAGTCCTATAATTTAGGAATAACAACAAATGACGCATTTAAGCCAGTTTGTAAGTATTGGGATAGAATAAATAGACCAGAGCAACTTATGTCAGCAATGATAAATGCTATGAGAGTATTAACAGATCCTGCTGAAACAGGTGCTGTTTGTATAGCATTACCACAAGATGTTCAAGGAGAAGCTTATGACTTCCCAGAATATTTCTTTAAGAAAAGGGTTCATAGGATAACTAGACCTCTAGCTGTACAAGAAGAGTTTGAAGAGGCATTAGATATAATAATGAATAAAAAGAAACCTATAATAATTTGTGGTGGTGGAGTTAGATACTCAGAAGCAGGGGAAGCTTTAGTTGATTTTGCAGAGGAGTTTAATATTCCAATATGCGAAACACAAGCAGGTAAGAGTGCTATTAAATCAAGTCACCCATTAAATTTAGGTGGTATAGGGGTTACTGGTAACCTTGCTGCAAATATGATTGCTAAAGATGCTGATTTAGTAATTGGTGTTGGAACAAGATTCTCAGACTTCACAACTTCATCAAAATCATTATTTAAGAATCCAGAAGTTGATTTTATAACTGTAAACGTATCAAAATTCCATGGTGAAAAAATGGATGCTCACAAGATAATAGGTGATGCAAAGGTATGTATAGAAGAATTACAAGCTATGTTAGAAGCAAATAACTATGAATCATCTTATGAAGATGAAATAGTAAATGCTAAAAAAGCTTGGAAAGAAGAGATGAAGAGATTAACAAATATTAAATATGATGAAAACTTTGAAGCTTTAATAAAACCTAAGAGAGAAGGATGCATAGAAGAGTTTAGTGTATTAACAGGAGGTTTAATCACTCAAACAGCTGCTTTAGGAGTTATTAGAGAAACAATAGATGATGATGCCATAGTAGTTGGAGCTGCTGGAAGTTTACCAGGAGATCTTCAAAGAATGTGGGAAACAGATGTTAGAGATTCATACCACATGGAATATGGATATTCATGTATGGGATATGAAATAGCAGCTACATTAGGAGCTAAGTTAGCAGAGCCAGAAAGAGAAGTTTACTCAATGGTTGGTGATGGAAGTTACTTAATGCTTCATTCAGAGATGGTAACAGCTATGCAAGAGCAAAAGAAGATAAATATACTTTTATTTGATAACTGTGGATTTGGATGTATAAACAATCTACAAATGTCAAATGGTATAGGAAGCCTTGCTACAGAGTTTAGATATAGAGATGAAAATGGTAAGTTAGAAGGGGGATTAATCCCTATAGATTTTGCTAAGGTAGCTAGTGGGTATGGATTGAAAACATATTCAGTAAAAACTTTAGCTCAATTAAAAGAAGCTTTAGAAGATGCTAAAAAGCAAAAGGTTTCAACTTTAATAGACATAAAGGTGTTACCAAAAACAATGACAGATGGCTATGATGCATGGTGGCATGTTGGAATAGCTGGAGAATCAAAAATTGATGGTGTAAATAAGGCGTTTGAGAACAAAGAGAAAAATTTAAAAGCCGCTAGAAGATATTAAAATATTTAAAGCAATTTTACTTTATATTATTTTGAAAATAAATTTAAATTTTAAAAGATGATGGAGGAAATGGTCATGATTAATATTGGTGTTATTGGAGCAGGAAGAATAGGAAGAATTCATGCTCAATCTATTCAAGAAAAAGTACAAGGAGCTCAAGTTAAAACTATAGCAGATGTATTTGAAGAATCAGCTAAAAAAGCTGCTGAGGAATTTAAAATTCCAAACTATACAGGAGATTACATGGAAATCTTAAACGATCCAGAAATTGATGCTGTAATAATATGTTCATCAACAGATACTCACTCAAAAATATCAATTGAAGCTGCTGAAAGAGGTAAACACATATTCTGTGAAAAACCTATAGATTACGATGTTGCTAAAATTGAAAAAACTTTAGAAGCTGTTAAAAAAGCTGGAGTAAAATATCAAGTTGGATTCAATAGAAGATTTGACCACAACTTTGCTAAATTAAAAGAACTTATAGAAGAAGGTAAAATAGGAAATCCACACATAATAAAAATTACTTCAAGAGATCCACAAGCTCCACCAATAGAATACGTAAAAGTTTCAGGTGGTATGTTCTTAGATATGACAATTCATGATTTTGATATGGCTGCATTCTTAAGTGGAAGTAGAATTTCAGAAGTATATGTACAAGGTGCATGTATGGTAAATCCTGAAATAGGAGAAGCTGGAGATGTTGATACAGCAATTATATCTTTAAAATTTGAAAACGGATGCATAGGTGTAATAGATAATAGTAGAGAAGCTGCTTATGGATATGACCAACGTGTTGAAGTATTTGGTGGAAAAGGATATGTAATGGCTGATAATGACTCAGATACAACAGTTACAATAGCTTCAGTTGATGGTATCGTTGGAGAAAAACCAAAATATTTCTTCTTAGAAAGATACATGGATGCCTATGTTAATGAAATGCAACAGTTTATAAACTGCTTAGTTAATGATACTGAAGTTCCAGTTGGAGCTAATGAAGGATTATATTCAGTTTTAGTTGGACTAGCTGCTACTAAATCATTAAAAGAAGGTAGACCAGTTAAAATAGAATACTAATATTAAAAATGAGAATTAAAATGGTATAAAAAATTAAAGGTATAAATAAGTTTTGGTCAGAAGAGCTAAATGGGAGTTAGCTTTTCTGACAAATACAAAGGTAATGGGGGAATAGAGAATGTTTAATTCAAATGTAAAATTAGGAATAGCACCAATAGCATGGACAAATGATGACATGCCAGACTTAGGAAAAGAAAATACTTTCGAACAATGTATAAGTGAAATGGCTTTAGCAGGATTTAAAGGATCAGAAGTTGGAAACAAATATCCAAGAGATGTTAAAGTTCTTAAAAAAGCTTTAGAATTAAGAGATATGGAAATAGCAAGTGCTTGGTTCAGTGCATTTTTAACAACTAAACCATATGAAGAAACTGAAAAAGCATTTATAGAACATAGGGATTTCCTTAATGCTATGGGAGCAAAGGTAATCGTAGTATCAGAACAAGGACATAGCATACAAGGTCAAATGGAAACACCAATATTTGATGGAAAATATGTTTTAAATGAAGAAGAGTGGAAAACACTTGCTGAAGGTTTAAATAAATTAGGAGCTTTAGCAAAAGAAAAAGGAATGAAGCTTGTTTACCACCATCATATGGGTACAGTAGTACAAACAACTGAAGAAATAGATAAATTAATGGACTTAACAGATGAAAATTTAGTTTACTTATTATTTGATTCAGGTCATTTAGTTTACTCAGGTGAAGATGCTTTAGAAGTATTAAAGAAATACGTAAATAGAGTAAAACATGTTCACTTAAAAGATATAAGAAAAGAAAAAGTAGAAGAAGTTAAAAGAGACAAGTTAAGCTTCTTACAAGGAGTAAGAAAAGGAGCATTCACAGTTCCTGGAGATGGAGATATAGATTTTGAACCAATATTCAAAGTTCTTGATGATAATAACTATGAAGGATATTTATTAGTAGAAGCAGAACAAGATCCAGCAATAGCAAATCCATTAGAATATGCAATAAAAGCAAGAAAATATATAAAAGAAAAAACTAACCTTTAATAAATTTGGTCAATAATGAATTTTAGGTAACAGCATAATTAAATTATGCTGTTACCACAAAATAGGGTAGGGGGAGAATTTATGTTCATATTTTTGAGTTTTGCAATATTCTTAGTAGCTGTATTCGCTATTGCTTGGTATAAAGCTAAAGGCACTGATAATACAGAAACAGCAACAGGATATTTCTTAGCAGGAAGAGGATTAAGCGGTCCTGTAATCGCTGCAACAATGATACTTACAAATCTTTCAACTGAACAGATCATAGGTCTTAATGGTCAAAGTTATGCTACCAATATGGGACCAATGGCATGGGAAGTTACATCATGCGTAGCACTTATAACACTAGCTCTTATATTCTTACCAAGATATTTAAAAGGTGGAATCACAACAATCCCAGATTATTTAGAAGAGAGATTTGATAGCACAACTAAAAGAATAGTTTCAATTTTATTCTTAGTTAGTTATGTTGTAACTTACATACCTACAGTTTTATATTCAGGTGGACTAGTTTTAAATCAGATTTTTGGTATATCAGATTTATTAGGAATAAGTACATTCCAAGCTGTAGCATTAACTGGATTTTTATTAGGGGTAGTAGGTGCTATATATACAGTTCTTGGAGGTATGAAACTAGCAGCATTCTCTGATACTGTAAATGGAATTGGCTTATTAATCGGAGGTCTTTTAGTACCTATATTAGGAATATTATTACTTGGAAATGGAGATTTTGTTGGAGGATTTGAAATAATAATTGCAACTCCAGAAAAGCTTAATGCTATTAACCCAGCAAATGCACAATCACCATTAATTCCATGGCCTGTATTATTCACTGGATTATTATTTAATAACTTATTCTATTGGTGTACAAACCAATCAATAGTACAAAAAGCATTAGGAGCTAGTAGTTTAAAAGAAGCTCAAAAAGGTGCTATACTTGCAGGATTAATTAAGGTTTTAACTCCAGCAATACTTGTATTCCCTGGAATCATAGCTTTTGCTAAATATGGAGATGCATTACCAAATGCGGATATGGCATATCCAACATTATTGCTTGATGTATTACCAAAACCTTTATTAGGAATATTTGCAGCAATTTTATTTGGAGCTGCCATGAGTTCATTAAATGGTGCTATGAACAGTTCATCAACACTATTTACTTTAGATTTATACAAACCTATCATAAATCCAGAGGCTTCAGATAAACAACTTGTAAAAGTAGGACAAAAATTTATTATAGTGGTATCAGTTATATCAGTTATAGTTGCTCCATTTATCCTATATGCTCCATCTGGATTATATAACTTCTTACAAGAGTGTAATGGATACTTTAACGTTCCGATATTAGCGTGTGTAATAGTTGGATTCTTTACAAAGAGAGTTCCAAGTCTTGCTGCTAAAGCAGTATTCGTAGTGCACATTGTTTTGTATACGTTATCAAAATTCTTCTTATCAGATATACACTTCTTATACGTACTAGGTGTGTTACTACCAATAGGTGTAATTGTAATGCTTATAATAGGTAAGATAAAACCAAGAGAAACAGATTTTGTTCAAGCTGATAAGGCATTAATAGATATGACTCCTTGGAAATATGCAAAACCAGCATCATTAGCTGTAGTTCTTGTTATGGCATTTATATATCTATTATTCTCACCTATAGGATTAGCTTAAAGTTAATAAATATAAGGTATAAAGGGTTAAGAATGAACCTTAATGCAATAAAATTTTGTTAGATATTATGGTTTTGGAGGGGATAAAATGAAAAAGATAAATTTTGGTATTGTTGGTTTAGGAAGATTAGGAAGAGCTCATGCTGAAAACCTAGCTTTTAAAATTCCAAATGCTAATCTTTTAGCAGTTTGTTCAATAGATAAGAGTCAAGTTGATGAAGTTCAAAAGGCATGGAATATTCCATATGGATATACTGACTTTGATGAAATGTTAAAAAATAAAGAGTTAGATGCTATATTTATAGCATCACCATCAGGATTCCATTGTGAACAAATAGAAAAAGCTTTAGATGCAGGTTTCCATGTATTTAGTGAAAAACCTCTTGGACTGTATTTAGATGATGCAGTTAGAGCTATGAAGGCAGTTAACTCACATCCAAATCAAATATTTATGTTAGGTTTTATGAGAAGATATGATAAATCATATGCCTACGCTAAGAAAAAAATAGAAGAAGGTGCTATAGGTAAACCTGTACTAGTTAGATGTTATGGATTAGATCCAGCTAAGGCTTTACCAAGCTTCTTAAAGTTTGCAAAAGATAGCTATAGTGGTGGATTATTCTTAGATATGGCAATTCATGATATAGATTTAGCTAGATGGTATCTAGATTCAGAAGCAGATGAATTGTGGGCTATAGGTGGAGCTTATGGACATAAGGAGTTTGATGAAATAAATGATGCTGAAACTGGGGCAGCCATGGTTAAATTTAAAAATGGAACAATGGCATTACTTGTTGCTGGAAGAAACTGTGCTCATGGTTATCACATAGAAACTGAGATCATAGGAACTGAAGGTACATTAAGAATTGGAACAACTCCAGATAAAAACTTAGTTACAGTATTTGATAGTAGAGGAGTTAATAAGGAATGTGCAGGGGGATTCTTAGAAAGATTCGAAGATGCATATTTAGCTGAAGTTAAAGAATTTGTTGACTGCGTATTAGAAAATAGAAAGCCAGCAGTAACTGTTGAAGATGGCGTTTTATCTACTATTGTTGGATACGCTTGTAAAGAGTCTTTTGAGACTGGAGAATTAGTAAAGGTTAATTACGAAGGTTATGATAAATTAATAAAATAGCCGCCTAATACTCAATAAATATCTTTGTATTAGGAAGCTTTAGAATATATTGAATATAAAGTTCAATTACTTTAAAGAGCTTCCTAATATATATGATTAAAGAGTATTTTATATAAATTGCTTATTAATGTAGGATGTTTCATAGTTTTTTATCAATGTAAAAATTCAACCTTCTCCTTAGCATGGTAAACTTGGAATATTGTCTAAAGGTTACATCCTACATTTTTAAATTAAAAATCTAATAACTTTAAATTAAAAGATGGTTATTTATCATTGAGGAAGTTAAGTTTTACTTAGCACTTTAGTGATTTAAACTAATAAATAAAAATCAGCCAAATAAAAACATAATATATATAAATAAAGGAGAATAAATGCAAAAAAAAGATATAAATTTAATTTCAGACATGGCAGTTAATAAGTTTAAGTTTGCAGATAGAGCTCCTATAAAGTATTTTTTTAGAGCTATAGTTGCAGGATTTTTCCTAGTAGTAGCCATAATTCTTTCATATACTACTGGAGCGGTTTTAAATAATTCATATCCAGAGATAGCAAGAATAATGGTAGCTGCAACCTTCTCTTTAGCATTAGGGCTTATTGCTTTTATTGGAGGAGAGCTCTTTACAGGAAATAACTTAGTCATGTCAATTGGGATATACAACAATGAGTGTACCTTAACTATGGCATTAAAAGTTTGGTTTATGAGTTATTTAGGAAATTTTATAGGATCTATATTATTAGGGTTTTTATTTGTTAAGAGTGGAGCATCTATGGATTTAATTAAGGATTATGCTAAAGGTATAGTTGATATAAAACTTAATTTACCTGCTCTTGAACTCTTTTTAAGAGGTATGCTTTGTAACTTCATGGTTTGTATAGCATTTCTAAGCACAATAAAAATGAAATCTGAAACAGGCAAATTAATAATTATGTTCTGGTGTATATTTGCATTTGTTATCGCTGGTTTTGAACACAGCATTGCTAATATGGGAATATTCTCTATAACTTATTTCGCCTCAGGTGATGTAAGTTTACCACTTGTTTTCCGTAATTTATTTTGGGTTACATTGGGAAATATGGTAGGAGGGGGAGTGTTATTAGCATTGCCACTTAAATTTATGAGCATGGAATAACTTTTATGGATTAACTAACTTCCTTACCTGTTAATTATAATTTTTATTTAGCATATAAAAACAATGATTTTTAAAAATTACCACCTTTTAAAATTATTGATTTTAATAAATTATTACACTGAAAATTAAATACCTAATTTACTTTAATATATAAATTTAAAACTTAGAAATTTATATTAACAGGAAAAATCTAAAAAAATATATATAGGGTTGAAAGGAAGTAGAGTTTTTATGGAAAATATTATTTTTAATGAATCAAATGGAATTGCTGAGGTAATTATAAATAGACCTAAAGCATTAAATGCCTTAAACAATCAAACTATAACTGAACTTGGTGAAGTTATAAATGAAATTTCAAAAAGAAAAGATATAAAAACTGTAATTATAACAGGAGCAGGGGAAAAGGCTTTTGTAGCTGGTGCAGATATTGTTGAAATGAAAGATTTAAATTCAATGGAAGCAAGAGATTTTTCAAGATTAGCTCAGAAGGTATTTTCAGATATAGAAAATATGCCACAAATTGTAATAGCTGCTGTTAATGGATATGCATTAGGAGGTGGATGTGAGCTTTCAATGGCTTGTGATATAAGATTAGCTTCTAAGAAAGCTAAATTTGGACAACCAGAAGTTAATTTAGGAATTCTTCCAGGTTTTGCAGGAACTCAAAGACTTCCAAGATTAGTTGGGAAAGGAATAGCTAAAGAGCTTATATTCTCAACAGATATGATTGATGCTGAAGAAGCACATAGAATAGGACTTGCTAATAAGGTTTATGAGTCAGAAGAGTTAATGGATAAGGCAAGAGAATTAGCTAATAAGATAATGAGTAAGAGTCCAGTAGGAGTTAGATTAGCTAAGGCAGCAATAAACAATGGCTTAAACATGGATACTGAATCAGCATATAACTATGAGGCAGATTTATTTGCTTTATGTTTCTCAACAGAAGATCAATTAGAAGGTATGAATGCCTTTGTTGATAAGAGAAAAGCTGATTTTAAAGATAAATAAGACTACTTTGAATATATAAAATTCTAATAAGTTTATAAGAATTAAAACAGCAATTAAGTTTATGTAACTTATATTAATCTACCCACGAAAGGATTGTTATGTATGGTAAGAGTTAGTTTTTTAAAACCATGTGAAGTAGCGGAATTTGTTAAAGATGGAGATACTATAGTGACAGAAGGATTTGTTGCTAGCTGTTGCCCTGAATCCTTGACTAAGGCTTTAGAAAAACGTTTTTTAGAAACTGGTCATCCAAGAAATTTAACTTTGATGTATTCTGCAGCACAAGGAAATAGAGATGGAAGTGGAGCAGATCATTTTGCTCACAAAGGAATGACAAAAAGAGTAATAGCAGGTCATTGGAACATGGCTCCAAAGCTTGGGAAAATGGCTGTTGAAAATGAAATAGAGGCATATAATTTGCCGCAGGGAACTTTAGCTCAATTATTTAGAGATATAGCTGGTAAGAGAGTTGGAACTATAACTCATGTAGGATTAAATACCTTTGTTGATCCTAGAATAAGTGGAGGAAAGTTAAACGAAGTTACTAAAGAGGATATAGTTAAGCTTATTGAGATTGAGGGAGAAGAAAAGCTTCTTTATAAATCTTTTCCAATAGATGTTTGCTTCCTAAGAGGTTCATCAGCAGACGAATGTGGAAATGTAACTTTAGATAGAGAGGTGGCAACATTAGATGTTACTTCAATTGCTCAAGCTTGTAAAAACAACGGAGGAAAAGTTTTTGTACAAGTTGAGAGAGTGGTATCAGGGGGATGTTTAGACCCTAGACTTGTTAAGATTCCAGGAATATATGTTGATGGAATTGTTTTAGCTGAGCCATGTGATCATGAACAATGTTTAGGAATGAAATTTAATCCAGCTTATACAGGAGAAGTTAGAATTCCATTAAGCAGCATAGAAAAAGCACCTTTAAATGCAAGAAAAATAATTGCAAGAAGAGCAGCTATGGAGCTTAAGAAGGATACAATAGTTAACTTAGGAATTGGTATACCAGAAGTTATATCACTTGTTGCCAATGAAGAAGGTATTGGAGATTATATGACACTTACAGTTGAATCTGGTCCTGTTGGAGGAGTACCTCAAGGGGGAGCTGCCTTTGGAGCTTGTATAAATCCAGATGCTATTTTAGATCAGCCTTATCAATTTGATTTTTATGATGGGGGTGGAGTTGATTTAGCATTTTTAGGATTAGCTCAAGCTGATAGAAATGGAAATATAAACGTAAGTAAATTTGGACCTCGTATAGCAGGATGTGGAGGATTTATAAACATAACACAAAATGCTAAAAAGGTTATATTCTGTGGTACTTTCACAGCTTCAGGATTAAAAGTAGAAACTGGAGATGGAAAGCTTCATATAATTCAAGAAGGTAAATCAAATAAATTCCTTGAAGATGTTGAGCAGATAACTTTCAGTGGAGAGTATGCTAATAAAACTAATCAGCCAGTTATGTATATAACTGAAAGAGCTGTATTTGAATTAAGGAATGATGGATTACATTTAACAGAAATTGCTCCAGGAGTTAATCTTGAAGAAGATATTTTAGCTCACATGGACTTTGTTCCTAATATAGATGAACCACTTAAGCTTATGGATGAAAGAATATTCTACGATAAGCTTATGGGACTTAAATAAAAATAGTAAGATCTTAGATTATTAATGAAATTAATCTAGAATTAAATGATTTAAAGAGTTGTAACTCTAGATATAATTACAGAATTTTGGGAGGAATTAAGGTATGGATTTCAGTTTAACACAGAAACAATTAGACGTACAAAGAGCAGTAAAAGAATTTGCAGAAAGGGAATTAAAACCATTTGCTATTGAAAATGATGAAAATAGTACATTCCCAATAGAAGCTTATAAAAAGTTAGGTGAATTAGGTGTCATAGGACTTCCATATTCAACTGAATACGGCGGAACAGGTGGAGATTATCTTTCATATGTCTTAGCTATAGAAGAAATTTCAAAGGTTGATGCATCTATGGGGATAGCAGTATCAGTAACTACTTCATTATGTGCTGGTGGAATTAGTAATGCATCAGAAGAGCTTAAGAAAAAATATCTACCAGATATACTTTCAGGTAAAAAGCTTGGATCTTTTGGATTAACTGAACCTAATGCTGGCTCAGATGCTGGTGGAGTTATTACTGTAGCTGAGAAAAAAGGAGATAATTATATATTAAATGGGGCTAAATGCTTCATAACAAATGCACCTTTATCAGGAACATTTATAGTTTTTGCTCTAACAGATAGAACAAAGGGACCTAAAGGATTATCAGCATTTATTGTAGAAAAAGATTTCCCAGGAATATCAATAGGAAAAATAGAAGATAAATGTGGTATTAAATCAGCACAGGTTTCAGAAGTTCTATTTAATGACTGTGTTGTACCAGCTAGCAATTTAGTTGGTAAAGAAGATGATGGATTCAAAATAGCTATGAAAACTCTAGATGGAGGAAGAATTGGGGTTGCTGCCCAAGGCTTAGGAATAGCAGAAGGAGCTTTTGAAATAGCTAAAGAATACATGAAGGAAAGAAAACAATTTGGTAAACCTTTATTTAAACAACAATATTTAGCTTTCAAAATGGCTGAATTAGCAGTTGAAATTGAACAAGCTAAGTATATGTTATATAAGGCAGCAATGGACAAACAAGAAGGAAAACCTTATTCAGTATCAGCTGCTAAGGCTAAACTAGTTTGTACAGATGCAGCAATGCATGTTACTACTGAAGCTATTCAAATGCTTGGTGGTAATGGATATATGAGAGAGTACCAATTAGAAAGAATGATGAGAGATGCTAAGATCACTCAAATTTATGAAGGTACAAATGAAATTCAAAAATTAATAATAAGTGGAAGCTTATTTAGATAAGGAAATAAACTTACATTATCTGCAGTTTTAATTAACTGTAATTAAAAAATACACAACTATAATAACTAAAAGTTAAAAATCAATTCATTTTATATAGTAAAATATATATTAATACTTAGGAATTTTAGTAAGCTTTAATTAACCCTTAAAGAACTTTATTTAAATTCCAAATTAAAACCTTAGGTTTGTAATTTTAAAATAACTAAAAACAACTAATAACAACTAACAACAAAAATAAACAACAACTAATTAATAAATAAATCATCCCTATTACCCAAGGGGTGATTTTTTTATGGTTTAAAACTTAAGTTTTAGGAAAAATAAAAATTTGTCTTATATAAGCAAAAAACTCTATGCCTTATAGCATAGAGTTTTAGAAATTTTTAAAGGGTAGTGAGTTATGTTAAATTTTATGGTTTGATGTATAGATATCCTTCTGATTGCTTTTCAGCAAGTTCAATAATTCCAGCAGGAACTACCTTACAAAAAGAGAACAATTCATCTTTAGATATATTGAACTTATTAAGTGAGTTATTACATACTGCAAAAACTACTCCTTGTTCAGCCGGTTCAATAATTTTATCTATTAGATGAGTATTTCTAGCTATCAATTCTCTTAACTGAAATACAGCCATAGAGTTTGCTAACACTTCTAATTCATATTTTCTATTGGTCTCCTTAGCATTGTTTAATACATTTTTTAAGTTTTCTAAAACCATAGGCCATTTATTAGGCTCATCAATATGAAATATAATTTTCAACTTAACCACTTCCAAACTTAGATTAATTTCTAAGGTATTATATAAATATTAAATAAGATTTTAAAGTTGCTGATGTTATTTCTTTGTTCTATAACCACTTACAGAAGTGGACTACTTCTTAGTAAATAGATTGTTTTGTTTAAATTTACTAAGCGAATTTTTAACAGTACTCTGAACAAAATTTCTAACATCAACAACCTTGTCTTTAATATATTACTTTAAAAATAAATAATCAAATAAGGTAAAAATAAGATTTTTAAAATAATAGATTTATTTTGATAATATTTAGGTTTATTACAATTTTATAATCATAGTTTTTAATAATTTGTATTTAAAACTTAAATATGTGTATTTTTGTAATGATTAGAATATAAAAGAAGTTAGATTGTGAGAGGATAGGACTTTTTGAATACGTTTGCTGTAAAAGTTTCAAAAGTCCTATGTTTTTGTGAAAATGTTTGCGAATAAGTTATGATTGTCCGATATCATATCAATAAACTTCAATGTAATAGTTTGCAGTTAAGTTTATAATAGCATCATAACATTTAGTAAATGATTTTATTGAGGAGATGATTTTATGAGAAAGGCTTTTATATGCCCAACAAAATATGTTCAAGGAGAAAATGAATTACTTAATTTAGGTTACTTTGTAGAGACTTACGGAAAGTCAGCACTTTTAATAGCTCATCCAGAAGATATAAAGAGAGTTAAAGATAAATTAGATGCAACAGCAAAGAAATTTAACATTGAATTTGTAGAAGGCGGATTTAAAGGTGAATGTTCACGTCAAGAAGTTAAAAGACTTCAAGATCTTGCAAAGGAAATGAAATGTGATTGTACAGTAGGTCTTGGTGGAGGAAAAGCTTTAGACACAGCTAAATGTGTTGCTGAAGGTGAAAAACTTATAGTAGTACCAACAATAGCAGCTACAGATGCTCCAACTAGTCACTCAGCAGTTTTATATACAGAAGATGGATCATTTGATGATTATGCATACTTTAAAGCAAGCCCAAGTGTTGTTTTAGTAGACACAGAGGTAATAGCAAAAGCTCCAACTCGTTTCTTAGTAGCAGGTATGGGAGATGCTTTATCAACTTACTTTGAAGCAAGAGCAACATCAAGTTCATTTACTAAAGTCAATGCGGGATTACCATGTGGGGTAAGAGAAGAAAAATGTAGACCAGCAATTGGAACAAATGCTTCATTAGCACTTGCTAAGCTTTGCTATGAAACATTATTAGAAGACGGAAAGAAAGCTAAAGATGCTTGTGATTGTAACTGTGTTACTAAATCTTTAGAAAATATAGTAGAAACAAACATATTATTATCAGGTTTAGGATTTGAGAGTGGTGGATTAGCTGCAGCTCATGCTATACATGATGGTTTAACAATATTAGAAGGAACACATGGATATTTCCATGGAGAAAAGGTTGCTTTTGGAACAATAGCTCAATTAGTTCTTGAAAATGCACCAAAAGAAGAATTATATGAAGTTTTAGATTTCTGTTTAGAAATAGGTCTTCCAGTATGTCTTGAAGATATAGGTGTAACAGAAGTTTCAGATGAAGAATTATTTGAAGTTGCAGAAAAAGCTTGTATACCAGAAGAGTCAATTTACTCAATGCCATTTGGAATAGAAGTTTCAGAAGTAGTATCAGCAATTAAATTAGCAGATAAGATAGGTAAAGACTACAAAAATAGAAAATAATTTTAATAGCAAGGGAGAGTTTAACATGAAGAAAATAATGAATTCAGCAGAAACACTAGTAAGAGAAATGTGTAACGGAATGGTTATGGCACACCCAGAGTTAGAATTTTTAAACAAGTATAAGGTTGTTAAAAAGAAAGATATTAATGAAGATAAGGTAACACTTATAAGTGGTGGTGGAAGTGGTCATGAACCAGCACATGCAGGGTTTATAGGAAAAGGTATGTTAGATGTAGCTGTATGTGGAGATGTATTTGCTTCACCTTCACAAATACAAATTTATCAAGCGATAAAAGCATCTAAGAGCAATAAAGGTACACTTCTTATAATCAAGAATTATAGTGGTGATATGATGAACTTTAAAAATGCAGCTCACCTTGCTACAGAAGATGGAATAAAAGTTGATTACATAAAGGTTGATGATGACATAGCTGTTGAAGATAGTCTTTATACTGTAGGCCGTAGAGGGGTTGCAGGGACTGTTTTAGTACATAAGATAGCAGGAGCAGCTGCTGAAAGAGGAAATAGCTTAGAAGAAGTTAAAAGAATAGCTGAGAAAGCTGCTAGCAGTGTAAAAAGTATAGGATTTGCTTTCACATCTTGTACTGTTCCAGCTAAAGGAACTCCAACATTTGAATTAGGTGAAGATGAAATGGAATATGGAGTTGGAATACATGGAGAGCCTGGAATTCGTAGAGAAAAAATAGCTACAGCAGATGAATTAGCTGAAAGAATGGTTAATCAACTTATAAATGAATTAGATTATAAAGATGAAGAATTAGTTGTACTTGTAAATGGATTTGGAGCTACTCCTCTTCAAGAGTTATATTTATTAAACAACTCAGTATTTAGAGAATTACATAAAAGAGGAATTAAGGTTTGTAAAAACTTCGTTGGCAACTATATGACAAGTATAGATATGGCTGGAGCTTCATTATCAATAATGAAACTTGATGATGAGTTAAAAGAGTTAATGAAAGATGAGTGTGATACTCCAGCATTTAAAGTTAGTAATCATATGGATATGAATGAATATGAAGAAGTAGTAATTGAAGAAAAAGAAATTCCAGTATCATATAAAGTTGAAACTTGTGAATCATTCAAAGAAATAAAGGACGAAAAGATTTCACTTGAGAATATGATTTACATATTAGATAAAATGAGTGAAGTAATAATTGATAATGAAGTACCTTTCTGTGAATTAGACTCTCATGCAGGTGATGGAGACTTTGGAATGAGTGTTGCCAAAGGATTTAGAATACTTAAAAGAGAGTGGAAAGATATATTAGAAATAGAAAACTTAAATATATCAGAGTTCTTAAATGCTTGTTCATTAGTTATAATGGAGCACTGTGGTGGAGCATCAGGTCCAATATGGGGATCAGCTTTCAGAGCAGCAAGTAAAAATGTTATAAACAAAGATGAATTAACAGTTAAAGATTTTGCAGCAATGATGCAAGAAGCAGTATTAGGAATTCAAAAAACTGGAGAGCGTTCATTTGGAAGAGGAGCTGTAGTTGGTGATAAAACATTAATAGATGCTTTAGTACCTTGTGCAGATTCTTGGACAAACAGTGCTGAAGAAGGATTAAGTTTCAAAGAAGCATTTAAAAATGGTGCAGAAGCAGCAGTTTTAGGAGCTAAGAAAACAGAAGAAATAGTAGCTCGTATGGGTAGAGCTGGTACAGTAGGTGAAAGAAGTATTGGTTATCCAGATGCAGGAGCATATGGTTTAGGTGTAATCTTCACTGAAATATCAAATGATATTAAATAAATTAAGATATGTTATATAGTTAAATAATTCAAACAGTTTTATAGAGTAAAAGAATGTATTAAAGGATTAAGCTTGTTATGATAAGCATCTCACATTTGCCTTTAATACAATCTTTTTTTTATTTTCTTATTAAGGTAGGTAAGATAAATCTCATAATTTTTATTAAAAATAAATTTATTAGATAATTTATTTTTAATATATATTTTTAAATAAAATTATGTAAAAAAATATTTATATTAAGTAATTTATTATTTAATAGGGTATTTTTAATATTTTATATATCAGGCTAATTAAGTACTTAATAAAAAAAATAATAAAAGGATATATAATATAGGTAAAATTATGAGAGGAGAATAGTGTATGGAACATGTAATAAAAAAGGGCGAAAATGCACAAGAGGTTAAATATAATAAATGGGCTATATTATTTTGTGTAGTTACTATGACCTTCATGTCTTGCATAGATGGTAGCATAGTAAATGTAGCTTTGCCTAAAATTTCATATGATTTAAATAAGCCTATATTAGATACTCAATGGATTGTAACTACTTATCTTATGGTTATATCAGCCTTAGTATTACTTTGTGGAAGAATTGGTGACATAAAGGGTAAATGTAAGGTTTTTAAAGTCGGCGTTTTAATTTTTACAATAGGTTCATTCTTTAGTGGGTTATCAAAGACATTGCCTCTTCTTATAGTGTCTAGAGCAATTCAAGGGGTTGGAGGCTCCTGTGCAATGGCAACTGGTATGGGAATAATAACAGCTTTCTTTAATGAAAAAGAGAGAGGAAAGGCAATGGGGTTATCAGCTAGTGCAGTAGCTATGGGAGTAATGGTTGGACCTGCATTAGGTGGTATTTTAGTCTCTATAAGATGGGATCTTATATTTTGGATTAATGTACCTATTGGAATAATTGCTTTTTTACTTTCAATGGTTTATCTTCCTAAGATGGAGACAAATTCAAAGGAAAAGATAGATATAAGAGGAACAATAGTATTTGCAATATTTATAGTATCAAGCATGTTATCTATAACAAAAGGGGAAGTTTTAGGTTATACAGATAAATATATAATGTTAGGATTTATAGTATCTATAGTTTCTTTTACAGTATTTATATATTTGCAAAAGACAGTGGAATCACCAGTTTTAGATTTAAATTTATTTAAGACTAAACTATTTTCTCTAAGTATAGTGTGTTCAGCACTTTCATTTTTAGCTATAAGCAGCATGAATATAATAATTCCACTTTATTTAGAACAAGCATTACAAATGAGTTCTTTACATGCAGGATTATTTTTAATGATTTACCCACTATGTCTATCAATAGTTGCTCCACTTAGTAGTTCTCTTTCTGATAGATTTAATGGAAGATTGATTTCATTAATAGGAATATCTTTATTAACAGTAGCTCTTTTCTTTATGGGAAGAATAAATATAAATAGTACTTTAATTTATTTAGGAACTTGCTGTGCTATTATGGGGGTTGGCAATGGAATATTTAAATCAACAAACAACGCTCTTGTTATGGAAAAAGTGCCTAAGCATAGACTAGGTATTGCAGGAAGTGTTAACTCATTAGTTTCAAATTTAGCTATGGCCTATGGGTTTACATTTGCAACAACAATCTTATATGGAAGAATGAGTTATAGACTAGGGTATAAGGTCACAAATTATATACCAGGCCATGAAGAGGCATTTTTATATGGATTAGATTGTGTATTTTTTTCAGCTACAATAATGTGTTTAATCGCATCAGTAGTAGCATTTATTAGATATAGAAGAAAAGATATATAGGTTAAATTAATATATACAGAAGGAATTTTTATAATATTATGTAGAAAAAGCTTTAATCTATTTTTTATTTTAATAATATAAAAAAATAATTAGTTTGTTTTATGTAATTTTATCCATAAAATAGTGATAAATTTTAAGTAGACAATGCTTAAATTGATAAAATAATAATTATTATAAAGAAGTGTTTATTTATCTTTCTAAGAGTGATATAATTAAATTGTAAACAATGTTAACAAAATGTTCATTAATTATGTTTGTTTTTAGGAGGGTTATAAAATGAGTAAAAAAGTAGAAGAATTAAAAAATGAAGTTATGGCTGATGTAGAAAAATCTTGCGTAGAAGACATAAAAGCTCATATGATTGATAAAATAGAAGAGGATGTAAAAGTTCTTGATGAAGATAGCAAAGCTTACAAAGAAGATGAAAAAGAAGCTGCTAAATTAGGAAAAGCTATCAATAAAGAATTAGATAGAGAAATAAAAGAAGAAGCTGAAAATGCTAAAGAATTTGCTAAAGAATTAAAAGCTGATATAGAATCAAGAGAATAATATTTTAAATAATTAAATAAAATTTTCACATTACTTTTGATGTAAAAAGACTGTATGTAATATCCCGAAAGTGCATATAGTCTTTTTATTTTGCTTAATTTTAGTTTAATAAATAGTAATAAAAAAAGTATAATACAATAAAAATATTGCATTATACTCTTTTTTATTATTAAAAGGGTTATGTAATTAAGGAATATAAATTTGTTAGCTTTGATGCTAATTAATATTCAAAATTTATTTGAACATTAATTAATTTCAAATACTTAATAAATGTAATGGAAAGTTTAAATAAAAATATTTATTTAAACATTAATTAATCTTAAAGCTTAGAGTATAGTTTGAATTTTTATTTTAAATTTCAGGTGTAAGTAAATTAAAGCTTACACCTGAAGTTTATGCTAATCTAATTCAGAATTAGCTATATGACCTTTTAAAATTTCGGCTGATTTTATTAGGTTTTCTTTTTCTTCATTTGATATAGGGACATCTAGAATTTGTCTAGCTCCACTTCTATCAACTATAGTAGGCATTGCTAAATAAACATTATCAATTCCGTATTGGCCTTCAAATAGAGAAGAAACAGTTAAAATAGCATTTTCATCACGAAGGATTGCTTCAACTATTCTTGTAACGGCAAGAGCTACAGCATAGTTTGTATATCCTTTACTATTTATTATTTCATAAGCTGCATTTTTAACTTTTTCAGGAAGTTCCTTTTTAAAGGAGCCATCGCAGTTAGCGCAAACTGTTTTACAATATTCTTCAACATTTGCTCCAGCGATATTAGTTAAGCTCCAAGCTGTTATTTCTGAGTCTCCATGTTCTCCAATTATATATGTGTGAACATTTCTAGCGTCTATATCAAAATGTTCTGAAAGCATATATTTTAATCTTGAAGTATCTAAGACAGTTCCAGATCCAATAACACGTTCTTTAGGGAATCCAGAAAGCTTGTAAGTTATATAAGTTAAAATATCAACTGGGTTTGATACTACTAAAAGTATTGAGTTTGGGCTATATTTAACAACCTCAGGTACTATACTTTGGAAGATCTTTAAGTTTTTATTTATAATATCTAATCTTGTTTCGCCTGGCTTTGGACCAACTCCAGCAGTTATTATAACTATGTCAGAGTCTTTTGTATCTGCATAGTCTCCTGATTTTATATCAACAGATTTAACAAATGCCGCACCTTGTGCTAGGTCCATAGCTTCAGCATGTGCCTTATCCTTATTTATATCAACAATTACTATTTCGGATGCTAATCCATCTTGCATTAATGCGAAGGCTGTTGTTGAACCAACGAATCCTGCACCTATTATTGAGATTTTATTAGTTTTTTCTCTTATCATATATATCATCTCCTAAACTAATTCCTAGTTAATTACTCTGAATTATAAGTTAATTATATAACAAATAATTATTATTATCAAGTAGTTTTTCTATTATTTTCTATGTTTAGAGTATTTAAGTAGGTATTTATTCTTATAATCTAAAAATCTTTATAAAAATATTCTTTCTAAATAGAAGGATATTTATACTTGTAAGAGAATATAAGTATTGAAGAAAATATATTTAAGAGTGTAAAGATTTGATAATTAATAAGTAATAAATTTGTGGGCTTTAGGATAAAGAAAAATATCTTTAAAAACTTAAATATATTTTATTAGAAATATTATTTATAGGGAAAGAAGAGTTAAATTAAAAAAGAAAATGGGGCTTAAAGTTTTTTATTTAACTCTTATAAGAATTAAGAGGTTGTATCAAAATAATTTATAATATAAAGCTTAAAATTAGTAATTTAATTTATTAATTTTTTTAAAAAATAAGTTTTATATTAAAGTTTTGATGCAACTTCTTAGTTTAAATAAATATTTAAGTGAAAATATATAATTATAAAGTGATATTTTGGGAAAAATAGTATATAATTGAATAGTAATAAAGAGAAATATTATTATTTTAAAGGGGTGAGCATCTTTGATAAAAATAAAAAAAAATATCAATAAAGATGCCGAAAAAAAATATGAATATAGATTTTATAGGTACTTGGGCTTAGTTTTAATTATTCTTTTTTCCTGTATAGTTACTGTAAGTAATTTAATAAATCCAGGAGAAACGAAGAAATTAATTTCAGAGCTAGTTAGAAAGGGCTATAGTGATTTTTTTCAGTATGAATTACAAAATAGTGATAAATCACTTCAAGAGATATATGATTCATATTCAAAGAATGAAAATATAGAAGTTTATAAGCTCATGGCCTTAAATACTATATATTTTGGTGGAGATAGAAATAGGTATTTAGAGCCCTATATAAGACCCTACATAGATAAGTATAATTTATCACAAAATGATAGATTGAAATTATATGAAGATGTAAATAAAGAAATAAAAAATATTGAAAATAAGTATATCTTTAAGTTAATTGTTAAGAGATTTTCACCATACATACTTGCTATTGCTTTTGTAACTTTAATAATGGGAAGTGCTTCATTTATTAGAAAGAGAAATAATGTTGAAAGAATTATAATTAATATTTTAATATTTTTAGCTGGAATATATATATGCTATTTATCTAGTATAAGTGTGAAGCATGGAATATGGATTAATTTAGCTATTATGCTGGCTCTAGCAGAGTTTATTATAGAAAATAAAACTAAGTTATTAGAATATATTGGAGGATCTATTATACTAATTATTTTAGTTTTAAGTATATTAGGTAAATTTGAGTATAAATCAAATGAATTAGATAAATATGATGTAAATAAATTAGTTTTAGTAAATAATTTTCAAGGAGCTAATTTTGCTAATGAAGAGCACGATATTCAAAGAAGTGGACGAGCTTTATATTCTGAAATCAAAAAAGAGAATATGATATTAATAGATAATTCTAATGAAAATATAAATAATTTAATTGAAAATAAAGAGAAAATCATATTTAATAATAAAGAAAATAATAAACCTGTATTTTATATGTGTTTATATAATAATATTCCAGTATATAGATTAGCCTTAGTTAAGGAGGGCCAAATAGTAAAGATATATGAGGGAGTATTAAATCCTTATATGAGAAGTACACTTATGAAGTTAGAAAGAGGAAAAGGGCATAAGAAAAACAAAGTATGCAATATAGAGATGCTTAAAACAATAAATTAAGCTTTAAATTTTATGTGAATTAACATTAAAAAAATCATAATGATATATTAAGAGGAATATTTATATACTAAGGACAAATTTAATTAGATTTAGTTCTTAGTATATTTTTTTAGGCAGAATGTTGTTTTATGGAGTGATTTCAGTGGAGTACAAAAAAGAGCAATTCAATGAAAAGGTTTTAACTAATCATATTACTAAGGAACAATGGATTGATATTTTGAAAAATAGTAATTTAATTGGATTAAGAGATATGAAAATATTGCTTAATTTATATGGTAGCAATGGACAGCCCCTTAAGACTTCTTTAATAGGAGAGCATTTAGAATTTGGAGATATTAGTACTAGAATTCAAAAGATGTGTAAAAGAATAGAAGAAGAATTAGGAATAGGTTTAGATGAAAAAAGCGAAATAGGAAGTTGGAAATATAAATTTAGACATTGGTTTATTATGCTAAATGGATCAAAGATATATGATGAGAAGGAAGAAAAAAATTATTTCACTTGGACATTAAAAAAGGAACTTAAAGAAGCTATAGATTCTTTATTAGGAAAAGAATAGTATGACTTAAAGAAGTATTGTATAAAATAAGATAATAAAACTTATGCTTATTAATAAAGCAAGTTGTTTAAAAGATTAGTGTTTTATTATTTGTTTTTTTATACAATACTTTTTTTAAAATTATAAATGCAATTTGAAGAGTTTGACAGTAAGAGCCTTATGAGGTTAATATCTTATTAGCTTAACATAAGAAAGGAGGGAGATAGTATGAATAGAAAAGAGATAAAAAGTATTGCTAAATCTAAGTTAAAGGGAAGATGGTTTAATATTGTCTTATTAACTTTAATCATAGCAATAATTGAATTTGGAGCAAGTGAGATTATTGGAAGAACTGAAGGAATAACTTCTAATATTTTAAACATAGCTAATAACTTTTTATTAATGCCAGCTATAACGGCTTCAGGGATTATATACACAATTAAATTTGTTAAGAGTAATGAAGTAGTAGCTTTAAGTTATGCTATTCCAAGTGTTAAAACTTGGGGAAGATTTATAATGAGTATGATAGTTACTATGATCTTTAGTATTCCTATACTTTTAGTTGTGTTTTTAGGAAATATATTTTTAGTGTTATCTATAACATCATTACATAGTGCAATGCTTAATGGCCAAATATCTATGAATCCTATGATAGGAATTTGGGGAGTAATATTTTTAATAGTTATATTAGTATTAATTTTAGCTGCTGTAGTAGGAATTTTATTATTCCCATTACCATATTTAATGGCTGAAGATACCTGTGGAATATGGGAAGCTGTTAAAAGAAGCTTTAAAATAATGAATGGTCATAAATGGGAATTATTTATTATGGGACTTAGCTTCTTAGGATGGTTAATATTATCAGCATTAACTCTTGGAATAGGATTATTATGGCTTCTACCATATATCCAAGTTACCTTAAGAATATATTATCTTTCAATTACAGGAAGAGAAAGTGAAATAAATTAAAGTTAGGACTGTATCCTCAATGGGTACAGTCATTTTTTTGAGTTTACAGAATTGACATAAATTTGATATGATGTTAATCTTTTATTAAAAATAGAAGGAAGTGATTATTTTATGACCAGAAAAGAAATAAAAAGTTTATCACAAGATAAGCTAAGAGGAAGATGGACAAACTTTCTTTTACTTGTATTAATAGTTTTAGGAGTACAAGGACTAGTTACGTATTTCATATCGAATGTAGAAAGTATAGGGCTAAGTTCAATTTTGAATTTAGGAAATAGCTTTTTATTAGGACCTTTTCTTGAATCTTTACTTGTAGTTTTTGTAATTAAATTAGTTGATAGAGATGATAAGGTTGGATTAAAAGAATCTATTCCTTCATGTAAAGTATGGAGAAATTTTATTAAGAAGTTCCTTGCTTTAATATTATTTGAGCTTCCAATATCACTTATAGCATCAATAATTGCTGTGGTATCATTTATTAGTATAATATCAAATCATTTTTATGAGTATTTATTTATGGCTTCTATGAATTATGAAGATATATTAAGTCAATATATAGGTATCTTTATTATAATAATATTAATAGTAGCTACTTATAATATTATAGTTTCATTATTCTTTTTCCCTGTTAAATATATTATAGTTGAAGAGCCAGAACTTGGTATATGGGAAGCTGTAGGAAAGGCTTTTAAAATGATGAAAGGTCATAAATGGGAGCTTTTCGTATTAATTTTAAGTTTTATAGGATGGGCAATACTAGCTGTTTTACCTATAGTATTAGGAAGTATAATTATTGTTTTAATGAACTTAAGTGTATATATATTACCTATTTTCTCTATAGGACTAATATGGTTTTTTGTATATAGAGATACTATATACAGAGTTTATTATCTTTCAATTTCAGAAAGAGCATTAGAAATAGGAAAAGATGAGTTAAATCAGGATATTGAAGTTGAAGAAGAGGACTTCGAATTTAGAGATTAGTTTAAATGCCTAAGAAATACAATTAAATGTGTTTCTTAGGCATTTTTATTTTAGAAAAATATATTACTATTTAATTTTTTAGTGTAATGAATTTACTAATAGGAATTATTTTAACTTAATACTAATTAAAAATATTTACTTAAGGGGTTCCATTACTCTGTCTAAGATATTATTAATTTCTGCAATTGATGTACCAAAGTTTGTTATAGGAACTAAGGCGTAATCACATATTCCTATTCTATTCATTATTTCAGCTTTGTTAAACATGCATCCTCCACAATGAATTACAAGGGAATATTCATTAAGATTCTTAGGAAAGTCCTTACCAGAGCAATTATGAACTATTATTCCAGGACAAGTTTCTTCTAACCAAGTAGGTAGTTTTTCTCTTGCTATATCACCTTTTAATTGATGGTGAGTACAAGCTTCTGCTATTAAAACTTTATCACCTGCTTTAAGATTCTTTATTGCTTTGGCTCCTGAATAGAACTTATCTAAATCACCCTTGTATCTAGCCATAAGTATTGAGAAGGAAGTAAGAGGAACACTTCTATCTAATTTTGCATTAACTTGTTTAAATACTTGAGAGTCAGTTATTACTAAGTCAGGCTTACCGTTAAAGATTTTTAATCCTTCATCTAATTTATCTAATGTAACCATAGTTGGTATTCCACCATAATCTAATATATCTCTTAATACTTGAACTTGAGGAAGTATAAGTCTTCCTTTAGGAGCTTGTATATCTTGAGGAGCTACTAAAAGAATTTTATCTCCAGCTTTGATTTTATCACCTATTATTGGGCTTTCAGTTATTGAAGAGGGTGATACATTGACAAGTTCTTTTTTTAATTCATTTATGTTTAAATTATTTTTTGCACTTATGGCAACACAAGGTATTCCTAATAATTCACCAATTTCTTTTAAAGAATTATTTAAATTACTATCAACAAAGCAATCTTTATTAGATAAAGTTGTTTTATCAATATCCTTTAAATCAATTTTAGACTCAATTAGGTTATTAGGAACTAAATCACACTTGTTAATAACTAGTATAGCTGGTTTCTTAGCCTTTTTTAATTTATTAAGCCATAATATTTCCTTAGAAAGCATGTCTTTAAATTCTATATTTGATTTTATTGCCTCTAGTATTTCAGAAAGGGAAAGGGTTATAAGAGCTACATCAGTCTTTCCTACAACCTCTTCAGTTTTTTCAACTCTAAGCTTACCTATTTCTCCTTCATCATCAAAACCAGCTGTATCAACGAAAACAACAGGTCCTAGTGGTAAAAGTTCCATTGCCTTATAAACAGGGTCAGTTGTTGTTCCCTTAAAGTCTGATACTAGAGAAATGTTTTGCCCTGTTAGGGCATTTATTATGCTAGATTTCCCAGAGTTTGTTTTACCAAAAAGAGAAATATGAATTCTACTTCCTCTAGGAGTTTCATTAAAATTACTCATAAATTTTTCTACTATTGCAAGATGTAAATAGTAGAATTGCACCTCCTTGCATTAATTCTTGTGTGAAAATATTTTCAACTGTGAATAAACCTGTGGATAACTTTTTTAATGAATTTTTACTTTCAAATTCTAGTTAAATAATGAAAATAAGCCTTGAAAAAAGTAAAAAAATTACAGTTGGAAATGGCTTAATATAGCCATTTACAGGAGTTTTTATCTTTTGAAAAAATTACTTTTTTAAATAGTAAACTTTATTAAAAGATAATAGGAAAATAGTATAATTTTTTCATTTCTAAACAAGTTATCCACATAGGGGTGTGGATAACTTTAAGGTTATTCACAATATATAGTTGTGTCATATTTAAATACATACTAAATATTGATAAGGAAAAAAATGTGATTAAATATATTGAAAATTTTTGATATAAAAACTATGAATAAAAATTTGTATATAAGTAATAAAAATACAATATTTAGTACAAATAAAGCTTTGTTTCTTTAAATTTAATTTAAAATAAGCTTAATATATAGAAATTTTAGCTTAAAAACAGTATGAAATAATAAAAGAATAATTAATATTTTACTAAAAGCTATTATAAAATCTGTGATTTGGTATATGTTTTTAGTAAATAAAATTATAAAAATTATTCAAGAATAATTATATAATTTTGAGTATGAGATTAGAAGGGTATTTTAATCAAATAATATAAAACTAAAAAAGGACAACTCTTAAGGAAAGAAGTTGTCCATAATAATCAAATTATTAATTTTAGTGATGAGGCACTAAAACTACCTCACTACAATCTTCGAAGTTTAAAGAATTTTCATCTATATCTTTTATAGTTAATAAGAAATCATTAGCATTTATTTTTAATAGTGGATAATCTCCAATATTGTTTTTTGTATCATTACATCTATAGCCTTCATTTTGAAGGTGAGTTATAACTGCATATTTTAAAGACTCCATAGAAGAAAAACCTTTCTCTAAAGTTAAAACTATCTTGTGTATATTACAACAAGTTCTTCTTTCTAATGAATTTTGATCTACTGCCATAAAAAAACCTCCCTCACAATAAGTTAAACTCTCAAATCATTCCTAATATTTACATAATATTTAATTATATTTTACAACCTTTACATTTAATAGTCAAATTTTTAACAATGTATTTTAAGGTGTATTATTATGAAAATATTTAGGAATAGGTTGAAAAAATAAGAAAACAAGAGAAATTTAAAGAAAAAATAATTTTCATTAAACTTTTTAAATTAACAATATGAATATGATAAAGAATGATATGCACAACATTGTAGATAATATAACAGTGTTGTTTATGAGTTCTTCATATTCTGGACAATGTTTACCTGAAAAAATAGGTAAGGAAAATGGTAGTGGAAGTATTAAAAATGTAAAATGTGCATAATTAAAAATTTTATCTCCAACTATTAGCTTGTCTATTATGAAGAATTTAATTAAATAACCAACTCCAAGTATTATCATTCTAGTTACTACAAATTTAATACTTTTTTTAATATATTCCTTATTGAACCTTAAGGTGAATACAATTATAAATATATAAATTTAACCTAAAGTTTATAATATAAAAACTATACAAAAAAGAGTAGTATAGGAGGAGCCAAAAGATGGTAGCTAAAATTTTCACAAAAAAAGCCAGCTTACGCTGGCTATATATTAATTATAAATTGATTTTTAGTTTTGATTTTGATTGTTAGTTTGTACCTATATGAAAGATATAAATTTTAATGTGGAGTTAAAGTTATAATCTTTATACAGGTTTTGCATGAATAAATAATCCTTAACTTTAATTAAAGCTAGTGAATTAATGTGATATAAAAAGTTACAATATATTTAATTAACTAGAATCTTAAATCTCTAGTTCCGTTACTTATCTTATTTATTTTTTCTTCAACAGATTTTCTAAATGATTCATTATCTATTTCATCTATTGATTTTTTAATTAATTTATCTCCGATTTCTCTTGTTCTATCTGTGCCGTAATCATCAATAAATTCTTTTAAAGTTATTAAAGCATTGGCTTCACATATTTTATAAAGTTCACCACTCTTAACGATGTCCATAAATCTTTCGCCAGTTCTACCTTCTCTATAACAAGCTGTGCAATAACTTGGTATATATCCAGCTTCCATAAGACTTTCTATCATTTCAACTGGTGATCTATGATCTCCAACTTCAAATTGTGGTTTCTCTTCAGGATCGATGTATGATTCTGAATAACCACCAACACCTGTACATGAACCTGTACTTACTTGAGAAACTCCAAGAGCTATTATTTCATCTCTTAAGCCTGGTTCTTCTCTTGTTGAAAGTATAAGACCTGCATATGGTACTGCTAATCTTAAGATAGCAACAATCTTTTTGAAGTCTTCATCATCAACTAAGTAAGGATAATTTTCTAAGCTAACATTTTCAGCTGGTCTTATTCTTGGAACTGATAGTGTATGAGGGCCAACCCCTGTAGTTTCTTCTAAATCCATTGCATGCATAAGCATTGCTAATGTTTCATACTTGTAATCATAAAGTCCATATAGAACTCCCATACCAATATCATCTATACCAGCTTCTCTTGCTCTATGCATAGCTGTTGTATGATAATTATAGTTATGTTTTGGACCACTTACATGTAATCTTTCATAAGTTGGTTTGTGGTAAGTTTCTTGGAATAAGATATATGTTCCAATCTCAGCATCTTTAAGTCTCTTATAGTCTTCAACTGATGTTGCAGCTATATTAACATTGATTCTTCTTATTGACCCATTATCAAATTTAATTGAGTATATTGATTTTATACAATCTAAAATATAATCTAGAGGAGCATTAACTGGATCTTCCCCAGCTTCAAGTGCTATTCTCTTATGACCTAGGCTTTCAAGAACTTTAACTTCTTCAATAAGTTGCTCTTTGTTAAGTTTCTTTCTTTTTAACTCATCATTACAGTGTTTATATCCACAGTAAGTACAGTTATTTACGCAATAGTTACTTACGTATAAAGGTGCAAATACAACAAGTCTTTTTCCATATAATTTTTCCTTAACTTGTCTAGCTGCTTTAAACATTTCTTCAATAAGTTCTTTATCTTCAAGATTAAGAAGAACAGCAGTCTCTTCAGGTGTTAACCCTTCTGCACTTTTACTTTTTTCAATGATTTCTCTAACTAGTTCTTTGTCAGAAACAAGCTCTTTTCCTTTTGCTATAAGACTATTAATTTCATCATCCTTAATAAAATCTAAAGCATTGTACTTTTCGTTATCTTTTAACATAACAAATCTCCTTTAAAATTACTTTTAGGGTATGTCAAAAAATAATATAAACAACTAAAATATACTTATGGGAACTCAATGATTAAGAGGCTTAAAGCGATTAAGCTAAAAGCTAGTTTTAGATATGGCAGCTTTAACGGAAACACCTTTAAGTTTACCGATTTTTCCTGTTATAGCTGAAATTTCATCGGTGGTTCCATCAACTACAATAGATATAACTCTAATGTTCTTTTCTTTGTATGGTAACCCCATTCTTCCAACAATTAATTTGTCGTATTCACTTAAGATAGAATTTACTTCTTTTATATTATCAAGGCTTTCAATAACAATGCCAACAACGGCAATTCTAGTACTCATACTGTCATCAAACCTTTCTAAGATTTAAAAATTTTTTATTACCTTTTTGTTCAGAGAATTCCTTACAATTAGGGATAAAGTATATTTATATTATTTTTTTGACTGGTTTCTCAGTTGAAAGAAGTATTTTTACATATCATCTCGCAACAAAGAAGACATATTATAATTATACTACAAAATTTTCAAAAATATAGATTAAATTTCTAGTAGAGAAAAATATAAGCTTTATGCTAAATTAAAACAATTTGTAAACTTTTGAAAATTTATTTTGATATAATCTAAGTAAGATTTAAATTTATTGTATTTTTAGAATAATATTTTATTTTAAATTTGACCTGTCAAGAGGTCATTTATATAGTAATTAAAGGCTTTAAATAGAGTAATAGGATTTAATATATTTTTGATTAAGCTTTGATATGAATGCTTAGAAAGGAAGAAGGCAAATGAAAAAAAATAAATTAATAACAGCAATGATATTAGCTGGAGCAATAAGTATTGGCTCATTTACAACAGTTTTTGCCGATACTAAGGAAGTAGTAACTTTAGGAGCTAATCTAAATTCAAGTCAAAAACAAGAGATGTTTAAGGAATTCGGAGTTAAACCTAATGATGTTAAGGTTATAACTATGAATGTTAATGAAATAAGAGAGCAACTTGGATTGCCTAAAATAGTAGGAGAATTTAAAGGCAATGCTTACTCAAGTGCTTTTGTTAAACTAGAGGAAAAAGGGTATGGAATAAAGGTAAAAACAAATAACTTAACAGAGGTTACTAAAACTATGTTAAGTAATGCCTTGTTAACATCAGGGGTTACAGATGCTGATGTTATTGCTACAGCGCCATTCCCTGTAACTGGGACATCTGCTTTGGCAGGAGTTCTTCAAGCTTTTGAAAAGGCCACTGGAGAAAATATACCTGTTGAAAATAAGGAAGTAGCAAGACAAGAGTTAAGTATAACAAATAATTTAGCTAAGGCTAAAAATAGTGAAGGACAAGATATTGGAAGAGATGGAGCAAGTGCTATAGTAAATCAAGCTAAAGAAGAAGTTATAAAGGATAAACCTAAAAATGACAAAGAGGTTGGTGAAATAGTAAATAATATTACAAATAACTATAATATTAAGTTAACTCCAACACAAGAGCAAGAATTAGTTGCTCTTTTAGCCAATATAAATTCTTTAGGATTAGATTATTCTAAATTAAAAGGAGAACTTGATAGCCTTTCTAATAATATACAGGAAGCTTTAAAAGAAAATGGACAAGAACTTAAAGAAAGTGGAACTTTAGATAGAATCTTAAATAAAATTCTAGGAGTTTGTACTGATATAAAAAATTGGTTTGTAGCACACTTTGGAGATGGAGAAGTTACTATAAATGGAGTTACATATGATAAAGATGGTAATATGATAAACAAGGATCAATTAAACAATATAGGAACTTCAATAAGTGATGAGGACAATGACACTAGTAATAATGAAAGTAAAAATAATATAGAAGATAAATCACAAAAGAGTGATTCTAAGGAGAAAGAAACTGATAAGGCTAATAGTAATAATCAAGAGGATTCTAATTCTCAAGGAGAACAAGAAAGTAATGGCAATGGTTCTTTAAATAATGATACCAAAAGTAATAAAGAATCTAAAAATAAAGATGCACAGGGAGCTAAAGAGTCAAAAAATAGTAAACCTAATAAAAATAGTGTAAGTTCATCAAAGAATAATTCAAATAAAAATAATAGTGGAAGCAGTAATAATTCAAAGGATAAAAGTAAGGAAACTATAAAGCTTGAGGATGGTAATGTAATTCCTAAGTATAATTCAAAGGGTGAAGAATATAATCCTGTTACTGGTGGATATGGACATATGCAAGAAACTGAAGACGCTGGAAAGGATTCTGATCAAACTATAGATTATATAATAGTTGATGGGAAGAAGGTTCCACTTCATGATGAACAGGGAAGAGAGTATAATCCTGAGACAGGAAGATATGGAGATCCTGATGATAATTAAAAATAGTCAAATAACTTTACTTAGTATTATAAATATAGAAAAACTGTAATAGAAACAAAAAAATGTTTTTATTACAGTTTTTTTTATTATTTTACAACAGAAATAAAGGGTAAGGAATATTTATATAGTGAAAGGAGTTGATAAACATGGCAAAGGCAATCTTAACAAAGAAAAGCTTAGTATTAAAGTATCAAAAGGGGGTAGATGATAGTGGAAGCCCTAAATTTTCAACACAAAAGTTTTCTAAGATAAAGGTTGATGCAGAGGATGAAAAACTTTATGAGGTGGGAAAAGCATTAGCAGATCTTTTATCATCAAGAGTTAATTCTGTATTAAAAGAAGATGACTTTAAGTTTGTTGATGACACTCAATAATCTAATAAAAATTAGAGGGGTGATCAGCTGATTTTGTAGTATTTAAAAAAATAAAAATGCTTTTAAATTCTACATTAAAGATAATCAAAAGAATAGAGAGGGTATTAGTTTTTCTAAGAGAAATCTTAGAATTTATAGATAGGCACTTTTAAAGATAAATTACATGCTAACAAAAAGTATTAAAAGAATTAAAAGAGATTAATGAGTAAGATATGCATTTTAGAAGAGGAAGTAGAAGAACAAAAGATGTAACATAATAAATTAATGGTAAAAAGAAAAGGGGGACTTTAAAATGGAGAAGGAATTATATCTTGTATTGTCTTTTAAAAATGCTGGAGGAAGTATAACAAAAATAACTCTTAAAAATATTAAGGAAGATGTAACTGAGGAAGAAGTTCAAAATCTTATGGAAAAAATAGTGACAGCAAATATATTTGTTTCTAAGGGGGGAGATTTAGTTTCTAAAGTTAAGGGTGAAATAGTAGAGAAAACAACAGAAAGCTTTGAAATGTCTTAATTTAGCTATTAAATAATTTATTAAAAATAAAGAAAAGGGGAAAATATCCCCTTTTCTTTATTTTGCAAAACAGTAATTAATTCCGTTAGAGATTCCAGTTGCAATTTTTATATAATTATCTGGATCACTTAAATATGAATCTTCATTAGGGTTAGAAATAAACCCTAGTTCTATAAGTACAATAGGAACTTTTGACCAGTTAAAACCAGTTAAATCATCTCTTACAACAACACCTCTATTTTTTAATCCTGTATATTTTGTATATGCTGTTAGTATTTTTTCTCCATATGAATAGCTTATATCTGATATATCTTTTGTTACATTTCCTTTTGTGGCAGGAACTAGTATAGAAGCACCACAAGCTTTAGGAGAATCAACTCCGTCACAGTGAATTCTTATAATTAAATTTGCATTATTATCATTACCAATAGTGGTTCTTTCTATATTGCTAAGCTGCTTGTCAGGACTATCTTTAGTCATAATTACATTATACCCTTCAGAAATAAGAAGTTTTTTTAATTCTTCAGCTACACCGTGAGTTATTGTGTATTCTGGAATTTTACTTTGAACTCCTGTAGCACCTAGTGTATCTTTTAATTTTCTTTTTTGTGAGCCTGGACATTCAGGTTCTGTTTCATTAGATATTGTACTAGAATGCCCTGGATCAATAACTATAGCTATATCTTTATTAGCTTTATTAGGTTCATTTTCACAATAAGGTTCTACTTCATTTTTTTTATCAGCTTCCTTATCAGTATTAGAATCAATTTTATTTTTTTCTTTCTCTTGGTCTATGTTTCCCTCTTTAGAATCATTTTTTTCTGTATTATTATTTTCATTATTAGAGTTATTTTTTTCTGTATCATTATTTTCCTCATTGGAATTATTAATACTATTAGAATCCTTATTAATATTTGGTTTAGTGGAATTTAATCCACAGCCTAATAGCATTAAAGAAGAAATAATTATAATAGATAAAATTCTTAGAAATTTTTTCATACTATCATCCCTTTATTTGGAGTTTTCAACTGATTTTATAGTTTGAACATTTTTTACTTCATAATCATTTAATTCACTGTCATCACCTTTAAAGGATGAATCAGGATGATACCATGATTTTGAATTAAAATATGCCTTAAATGGATTAGTATTAAATACATATCCATGACGTGCGTATATTTCATTTCTCATTAAAGCAAGAGTACTTTTATTATATTTAGAAAGATCTGATGCTGATAAATAAGAAGAATTACTGTATGGCATTATAAAGTCATAAGGATAATCATATATGTTTCCAGAAAATTTTGATGGGTTTTCATTTGTGAAACTATATATGTTATCAACTTTATCATTACTTGAAGAATTTTTACTTTCATTAAGCTTTTTTTGTAAATCATCATATTGTGAAAAGTTTTCTTTGTTATATCCATACTTTGTAGCTAAATCTAAATCAGAATCACAGTCAGTGTAATTTTTATTTTTAAAATCTACAGTAGCTTTATTTACATATAATTTTGACATTAAATTATCTTTTTCAGATGTATTTAAGTTTGTTAATATTGAAGAATTATCAACAAAATCAGAGTCAGACTTTAAAGTTGTATAAATAGAATTTAATAAATCATCATTTTTAGAGTATTTTAAAGCACTGTTATAATAAGATAATTTTTCAGTAACTGATGAAGATTTAAGTGCAGAGTTATAATAGTATTTATATAATAAAGGTGATCTTAAAAAATAAATAGAAGTACCTATTATTACAAAAGCTACTAAGGTGAAAATGCTTATTAAAATCTTTTTTTTGGTATTAGAATGTTTAAAATTATCAATATCTTCATTATGATAAGATTCATCATTGAAATTTTCATCTAAATCATCATCAAAACTTGCATCTAAATATTCTTCTTTATTATTAAAATTAGAATCATGAAGAGGTTTGAAATTATTCTTAATATTTTCATTAATATTAGTATTAATTTCTTTTTTTATTTTAGGTGCATCTAAGATTATGGTTTTATCAATATTATTTTTAGAGTTAGGAATATCTTTTTTATCTTTTGTATCTTCTGTATCTGAGTTATTTTTAGTATCTTTATCTACAGATTTTACCTTAGCACCACACTTATTGCAAAATTTCATTGAATCAGATAGTTTATTACCACATTTAGTACAAAATTTCATTAAATCACCCCTTAATCTTTTATATCAGTAAGAACTAATGAACCATTAGCTAGTTTTTTAAAGGTATAAGTATTTTTAAATTCTTGACGCTTAGGAACATTAATTCCTTTACCTATAGAATAAATTTCATTACAAGTAACTTCACCAGTATTTGTATCATTATTAAATGTATAATTTAATATTTCAGTGCTTTCAAAGTTTTCCCTAATATCTTTAGAATGTATTTCAGGGACAACCTTCTTTTGCTTTTTATAAATAGGACTGTCAAATTCAAGGTAGTTTTCTATATAATTAAAACTATTTGTATTAACAGCATAAGCAAAGTCACTTGAGTAATTTCTTAATAGAACATAAAGATCTTTTTTGAAATTAGCTTCTGAGGCTTTAGCTTCAGCAAAGTTTATATTTATATTGCTTGAAGAATTTACATCATATTTATTACTTATTATTTTTTTATCTCCATCTGTTGATACTCCATAAATAATACTATTAGGATCAATTGGACCAAAGGTTTTAGCATCTTTAATTTTTACTCCAGTATCTTTATTATTTACATATAGTTCAGCATCTGGAATATCGCTAGTAATATTAACTTTAATAAAGTTATCAAATATACTTATTTCTTGGTTAGAAGATTTAAAAGTATTAACCTCTATATTTTCAGATTTGTTTAAATATGAATTTGATATTTCAGATTTAATAGTATAATTTCCAGGCATTAAAGGGCCTAACTCATCTTTTTTTGTTAAATCTCCAAAAGTTTCATCTCCTATTTGAACTTTTGCATCTTTTAAATCAGTTTTTACCTTTATAAAGCTTGGTTTTACAACTACTTTATAAACAGGTATTAAAAAGAAATCTTTTCTAACCTCTTCTATAGATAAAGGGGAGTCTGTGTCCTTATAATTTCCCTTTTTAAAATCGTCGTTTATTGAAGAAAATTTTGATGGATTTTGATTAAAGTAATCTATTAGAATAGTAGAGTTGCTTTTATTTATTGGTAGAGAGCTATCATTACAATAAAGTATTTTACTAAGTTCCTCTGGATTTGAAGAGGAAATTGAATTTGAAAATGAAAGTGCTATTTCTTTTTCAGATTTAACTGTTGATTTTAAGTAAAAGAATACACCAGAAAATATTACAACAATAAAAACTAGGCTTATTATTATAATTTTAGATTTTTTCTTGTTTTTTTTTATTTTTGAGCAATTAGGGCAAATTCCATTTATTAATTTTGAACCACATTTATTACAAAAATTCATTTTAAAACCTCCTTAATAATAATTTTACATCTAAAATATAATTTAACATTTTTTTGAACAATTGACAAATTTGTTAACAAAACGTTATAATTTAACATAGAATAGGAGGCGTTTTATGTTTTGTTCAAAGTGTGGTAAGGAAATACCAAATGAATCAGTTTTTTGTCCAGAGTGTGGAAATAAGTGTAAGGGTTCTAGTAAAAGTATACCTATAGATGTAAATGAGCATAAAGGATATATAATAAAATCTTTATGTCATCCAATAACTTCAGTTAAGGAACATGTCTTTGGAGTATCATCAAAAATACAATTAATTTATATTGCAATAATAACTTTAATAATACCACTAGTTAAAACTCTTTTATTTAAAGCCTTTAGTTTTAACTTAGTAAAAAGTGTAGTAGGCATTATACTAGAATTCTCAAATATTAATACCTGGGATTTTAATAACATGATAAAGGCTAAAAGTCAGTTTGATATGATTATGGAAAATGTATTTCCTACAGGTAATATCTATTTTTTAAATTTAGGAAGCTATATAATTAATTATGCTTTAATATTAGGTATAATTTATATTATATTTAAGTTTTTAGTTAAAGAAGATATAAATAAAGATTCACTTGTAAACATAATGTTTGTAGTATCTATAATAAATGTATTTATATTAATAATATCCTCTATAGCCCTAGTTTTAGGAGGAGCTATTTGGATGATAGTAAGTATATTTAGTTCTATATTATCAGTTGTGTTATTGTATGCTTTATTTAATACTTTAATAAAATCAAAAAATAAATTTATATACATATATTCTTTAACTTGCATGGTTGTTTATTCAATAAACGCATGGTTTGTTTTTAATAATGTATCATCTATAATTTATCAAATTTATTATAATTTAGAGAGATATTTTATTTAATATAGTATATATAAAGAGGCACTTCTTTTTATAAGTGTCTCTTTTGTGTTTTAATAATTATATAGATTGTATATTTTAGAATATGAATAGGAGTTAAATGTATTTATAATTTAAAAGAATTTTTATGGGAGTAGATTAGATGGAAAGCAAAAAGATTTTTATTATAGAAGATGAAGAAAAGATAAGAGAAGAGCTTACTAAATTTTTAGAGAAGTATGGCTACATTGTAGAGTCATCAGAAGACTTTGAAAATATAGTTGATACTTCATTAAGATGTAATCCTAATATGATTTTACTAGATATAAATCTCCCTTATTATGATGGTTACTATATTTGCAGGGAGATAAGGAAGAAAAGCCAAGTTCCAATTATAGTTGTAACTAGTAGACAAAGTGAGATGGATGAGCTTATGAGTATGAATTTAGGGGCTGATGACTTTGTTACTAAGCCTTATAATACTCAAATACTTTTAGCTAGAATTGCATCAATTATGAAAAGAACCTATTCAGGAATTGAGGGTGAAACAGAAATATTTAATTGCAGAGAATTAAAATATAATATGTCTACTAGCGAGGTTTCATTTAAGGGGGAAGTTGAGGAGCTTACTAAAAATGAAAGTAAGATTTTAAATATTCTAATAAGAAATAAAGGGAAAATAGTATCAAGAGATAATATTATAAAGTCTTTATGGCAAAGTAATGAGTTTATAGATGATAATACCTTAACTGTTAATGTAAATAGACTTAGAAGAAAGATTGAAGGAATAGGGGCAGAGGGATATTTACAAACTAAGAGGGGGCAAGGGTATATATTATCATGAATTTAAGAGATTTTATAAAAGAAAGAATAGTTTTTATTATTATAAATTCATTAATATTACTTTTTACAGCTCTATTGCTTATGGTTTTAAAGGTTGATAGCTTTGCCATTTTATTTATTGTTATTATAAATGAGGCAGGAATTCTAATTTATCATATTTTTGATTATTTAAGAAAGAAGCAATATTATAATGAGATAAAGGAAAATATGGAGTCTTTAGATAAGAAATATTTAATATCAGAAGTAATAGAAGAGGGAACTTTTACAGAGAGTAAGTTAATATATGATGTTATATGCAAGGGTAATAAGGCTATGAATGATGAAATAGGAGAGTTTAAGAGAGGGATAAATGATTATAGGGAGTATATAGAATTATGGGTTCATGAAATAAAAACTCCCATAGCAACTTGCAAGCTATTAATAGAAAATAATGAATCACCACTTACAGAGAGTATAGGAGAAGAGGTTTGTAAGCTAGAAAATTATATAGATCAAGCTCTCTTTTACACTAGAAGTAATACCCTTGAGAAGGATTATATAATAAAAGAAATGAGTTTAAGTAGTTGCGTAAACAAGGTTTTAAACAATAATGCAGATTCTTTAATAAAGAAAAGAGTTAAAATAAGTTTAGGTGATTTAGAAAAACAGGTTTATTCAGATAGCAAGTGGATTGAGTTTATTTTAGGACAAATAATATCAAATTCTATTAAATATATGAATAAGGAACATAAGGAACTAAAGATATATTGCAATGAAAATAGTAAATATGTGATTTTAAATATTGAGGACAATGGTGCTGGAATAAGTGAAAAAGATATTTCTAGGGTTTTTGATAAAGGATTTACAGGAGAAAATGGACGTAAGTTTGGAAAGTCTACAGGTATAGGACTATACCTATGTAAAAAGCTTTGTAAGAAACTTGGGTTAGATATAAAATTGATTTCAGAAGAAGGTAAGTTCACAAGAGTTTCAATTATCTTTCCAATAAACAGGATGATGATTTTTGAATAGGTAATACTAGATTTATTCTTATTATGATTTAAATAGTGAGGGGGAGAATATATGGGTAAAAAGTTTTTGGTTGTAGTTATAGTATGTATTTTTATTAGATGTTTACTTAATTTAATAGAAGCTATTATGTTAAATATTGAATTTTTAAAGAATATAAATTTTTATTATATTAAGACATTTGTTAATGCTTTTTTAGTTATAATTCTTATTGGATATTATATATATCTTTATAAAAATTATGAAAGATAATCAATGTGATTAATTTAGTTCATGATTTTCATATAAATATTTATATGAAAATTAAGGAGAGGTATTAAATTAAGTTTTGATAATAGTAGTGAAAAAAGGTGGATTCAATTTATGAATCCACCTTTTTATATAACATTATAATATATTTTAATAGGTTAGCTAAATTTTTTATAAAAAGGTTTTAGAATTGTTTGTATAGACTAGGTTTATTATTTAATGGAAACTAAAGTTATAATAGTAAAGTTAAGATAATAAATGGAATCTAGCACCTTTAGAAGCTGGATAAAAAATAGGCTTAAGGACTTAGGTTAAATCTAATTGTTTTGCAGGTTACTCTAATCTTTACATAAGAATATTTTAAAAATCACAATGTGACACTTTTGTTAGTTTAGTGTTATATAGTTCTATGGATTGAAATTTTTATATGAAATAGAATTAAAGTATAGAAAGAAGTGCTTAAATGGAAAGTTTTAATATGATTTAAGCTAGAGTTTTAAGATAATATAAGTAAGGATAAGGAGTGGAGTTTAATGGGTAAAGAGGTTTTAAAGGTAAGTAATATAGAAAAGTATTATGGTAAAAAAGGAAATGTTACAAAGGCAATTAATGATATTAGTTTTACTGTTTCAGAAGGTGAATTTGTTGGAATAATGGGGGCTTCGGGAAGTGGTAAAACAACACTTTTAAATTGTATATCAACCATAGATAAGGTGACTAGTGGTCATATATATTTAGAGGGAGAGGATGTTACAAGCTTTAGTTCAAAAAAGTTAGCTAAGTTTAGAAGAGAAAAAATAGGGTTTATATTTCAGGATTTTAATCTTTTAGATACCTTAACAGCTTACGAAAATATAGCCTTAGCTCTTACAATTCAAAGAGTGAATAACAAGGAAATAGATAAAAGAGTAAGACTCGTTGCAGAAGCTTTAAATATAAGTAATGAGCTTAATAAATATCCTTATGAAATGTCAGGAGGACAAAAGCAAAGGGTGGCATCAGCAAGGGCAATAGTTACTAATCCATCTTTAGTATTAGCTGATGAACCAACAGGAGCCTTAGATTCAAAGGCAGCTACCATGCTTCTTGAAAGCTTAGAAGATTTAAATAAGAATTTAAATGCAACAATTATGATGGTAACTCATGATGCTTTTACAGCAAGTTATGCAAATAGAATTTTATTTATTAAGGATGGAAAGATATTTAATGAACTTATAAAAGGAACTGATTCTAGAAAAGAATTTTTCAATAGAATAATTGAAGTCATAACTCTTCTTGGAGGTGACAGTAATAATGTATTTTAAGTTAGCCTTTAAAAATATAAAAAAGAGTTATAAAAATTATGTAATATATTTTTTAACCTTGATATTTGGAATATGTATATTTTATACTTTTAATTCCATAGAGTCACAAAGTGTAATGATGGAACTTAATGAGCAAAAGCAGTCAGCCTTTATGATGGCAGAACAATTAATGGGATATTTCTCTGTATTTATAGCTTTTGTCTTAGGATTTTTAATAGTTTATGCAAATAATTATCTAATAAAAAGAAGAAAAAAAGAGTTTGGAATTTATATGACTCTTGGAATGGAAAATGGAAGCTTATCAAAAATGATATTCTTAGAAACTCTATTTATAGGGGCTATATCTCTAGGAATAGGAGTGGTACTAGGAATAATGTTATCTCAAGCACTTTCAGTACTTACAGCCTATATGTTCCAGGTAGACCTTACAAAGTTTCAATTTGTTTTTTCTCCCCTTGGATTTAAGAGAACAGTACTTTGTTTTTCAATAATATATCTTGTTGTATTAATTTTTAACTTTATAAGTGTTAGAAAGATTAAATTAATAGATTTATTAACAGCTTCAAAGAGAAATGAAAATCCTACTATTAAAAACTTATGGGTATCAGTAATATTATTTTTAGTTAGTGTGGGAATATTAGTAACAGCTTATTATAAGGTCATACATGATGGAATTGCCTTTGCTAGTTTTAATGCTCTTGGATTACCAATTTTACTAGGATGTATTGGAACATTTATATTCTTTTACTCTTTAACAGGATTCTTTTTAAAGGTTATTCAAGGAAATAAAAAATTCTATTTAAGAGATTTAAACATGTTTGTTATGAAGCAAATAAGCAGTAAAATAAACACAACCTTTGTATCCTTATCATTTATATGTTTAATGTTATTTTTAGCTATTTGTACATTTTCAGGAGGGTTAGGTATAAATAGGGCTATAAATGCTGACTTAAAAGATTTAACTAAATTTGATGTTACCTTTTGGAGTAATAGTGGTGAAAATATAGAAAAACTTTTGAAGGAAAAAAATATTGATATATCTAATATAGCTAAAGAAGATTCAAACATGGTTATGTATGATAGTGAAGTTAAATACAGTAATTTCTTATCAAAAGAGGGAATGACTGCTATGAAGAACTATTTTCCAGTAGCTAATGATAATGACATATTAGTAATTGGAGAAAAGGGATATAATAATACATTAAAACTTCTTGGGAAAGAGCCTGTTAATTTAAAGGAAAATCAATACTTAGCAGTTGGAAATATTGATGAAATGAAAAAGTGGGTTAATGAGAGCTTAGAAAATGGAAATATGGATCAAATGAAAAAGTTGGTTAATAAGAGCTCAGAAAATGGAAAGAAGATAAATATTTCAGGAAAAACCTTAGAGCCTGCAAATAAAAAGTATGAAAATATTAATCTATATAATTTTACTATGAAAGGTGATATTTTAATTTTTGTTGTTAAGGATTCTCTCCTTGAAGGATTAAAACCTGTGTCTAGTAGATTTAATATGATGCTAAAGGATAACTCTAATACAAAGGAAGAATTAGAGAGCATAAGAGATCAGCTAGTAGAAAGTCAGGTTTATTCAATAACAAAAAAAGAAATATATGATAATGCAGCTGGTCTAGGTGCAACAATGGCTTACTTGGGAATATACCTAGGTTTAATATTTATAATTACATCAGCAGTTGTACTTGCTATTCAGCAGCTTACAGAATCTACTGATAATGTAGAAAGATATAGATTATTAAAAGAAATAGGTGTGGATCAAAAGATGATAAATAAAGCTATATTCACTCAAGTAGGAGTATATTTTATGCTTCCTTTATCACTTGCTATAGTACATTCAATAGTTGGTTTAAAGATATCTTCTACCATAGTAGGAGTATTTGGAAATGCTAGTATAATGCCAAATATAATTATAACAGCAATAATTTTTGTTATAATTTATGGAGGGTACTTCTTAGCAACATATTTAGGGGCTAAGAAAAACATAAATGAAAGATCATAGATAATTAAATTTATGGGAGTGTATCAAAATATAATAAAACTTACAAACATATTCCGAGAATTACTAGATTACGCTAAGAATTTATAATCATTACTTCGAAAATATCACTAAAGCTCCGAAACTTAAGTAAAAGTCCAAATTTTCAATTTGGAGTCTTGAACTTATGCAATCGAACTTTGTGAGATTGTATTCCTAAGGAGTTAACAGTCTCAGCTTTTTAACGTGAAATTTTCTACGTAATAATTTAAATTCTAAAGCTTATCTAGATATTCTCTTCATACTGTTTGTAAGTTTTATAAAAAGTTATTTTTATACACTCCATTTTTATTTATTAGGGTTAAATTTTGAAAGGAAATAACTTTTTATATCATATAAAATAAATTGAAGCTTGATTTTTTCTAATAAGTTCTAATGTGATGAATTATAAAAAAATTTATAAAAGTGGGAATAGCATACTGCAAAACCACAACTAAGTAATACCATACCTAAAGCAATTATCAAATCTTGGTTTAAATTTAATTTAGATAAAAATAAACCTAATAAACTACCAACAACTATTAAACCATAGTTAGGATAGTTTCTTAAAATTTTATTTTTATAACTCTTAGAATTATAAAAATTTTTAATATAATTTATTGATAGAATAATTATTAAAATATATATTATGATGAATAAAATAGATAAATTAATAAATTTATTCATAGAAAGAATTTCATTTAATTTGTATAAACCAGATAAAAATAAAAAAAGTGAAAAGGATGATATTGAGAGAGCAGTATATAAGTCTATGAAACTATATAGTTTTTTCATAAATATTAAATTTATTAAAGAAAAAATATTAAATATGAATATATAAGCATAAATAAATATATTAAAGTTATGTATAAATAAAATAAATATAAAAAAGTTTATAAGAAACATTACTGCCAATATAAGTGGGCGATTAGATTCTAAATTTTTTTCTTTTTGTTTAACCATGAAACATCTCCCCTTTCTTATAAATTATAAAATATTGTAACATAGATGTATAAGAATATTAATTATTTTATTAAAAGGAGGTATAGTAAAAATGGAACAGCTTAACAGAAAAGAAATAATAGAATTAGTAAATATTATTAGAAATCCTAAGGAAGAATGGTCGGAAGCTATGATTGATGAACTAATATTTAAATTAAAAAGAAATGTTATTTATCCAAATCCAAGTGATTTAATTTTCTATACTGAATTATCTGCTGAAGAAATTACAGATAAAATATTAGATTATAAACCAATACTATTATAAATTTATTAATAAAAGTAGAGCTATAAAATTTTATAGTTCTACTTTTATTTTTATTAAATAGATAAAAATTAAATTTAATTTGAAATTTATGATTTAAGAAAAATATACATATATTTTAAATGGAAATTATATATATTATAAATTTAGTTTTCTAAAAGTTAATTTATAATTTATAAATACTGGATATTTATGTGTTCCGGTTATTGATTTAATAAAAAATATTTAGTGAATAATGAACAAAATAGCATTTTATTAATAATATATATATATTATTAATAAAAATATATTTCTTTTAAATAACAGTTATTTATATTAAAAAATAACTGTTATTATTTAGTAACATATGATAAAATGCTGTTAATAAATAATTAACTTTGATGGTTGAAAACTATTAATTAAACTTAATTTTACAAATTAGTATAAATAAAAGGAGGTTTAAAGTTGAATATTATAAAAAAGAATTTTAGGTACCAAGTATTTGCTTTATTTTTAATACTACCATTTATTACAAATATGTTTAGCAGTTTATTTGTTGTATATGCTAAGGATGTTAATTTTTTTACTGATGATTTATACTTTAGCAGTGATAATAAAATTATTTCATCCCAAAATTCTAGTCCAATAAAAGTAAAAGTTAATTCTTTATTAAACTTTGAATTATCTTCAGATAATTTAGAAGATTCAACCGTAGAAGTTATATTACCAAAGGGGATTTCTCTTAATGAAAAAGAAACTATAAAGTTTAGCAACAACTCTGTAGTTAAGGAAACAACTAAAGATAGTCTAGAAAAGTTGATATTTAAATTTGATCAACAAAAAAGAAAGATTAATTTTGTTTTAAACATTAATCAAACAGGAAGTTTTGAGTTTTTTGCTCAAACTCATAGAAAAAATGGAAAATATTATAAGTCTTATTCAGTAAAGATTAATAGTGAAGATTTAAATAACAATTTTTCAAATGAAAAAAAAGCTGACATAAATGTTGAGACAAAAGAAAATACTTCATTTTACAATTCAAGTAATAACATAATTGCTAATGAAGTAAAAGAAAATGATTTATCAAAAAGTGTAGAAAAAAAAGGAATTAATGTGGATTTAACTTATGAACCTATGAATTCAGAAATTTATTCAGGAGAGACTGGGGTTTATCAACTAAATTTCAAAGTAACAGGATCTACAATAAATATTGGAAAAGCAACCTTAGAAATTAGTTTACCAAACACTAATGGAGGAGAGACTGCATTAGGATCATCATTGGATGAATTAGAAATAGAAGGTGTGAAGCCAAGATATGATAAAGATTTAAATAAGTTGGTTTATGAATTTACAAGTTTAAAGTCTGGACAATCTTACCGTACAGTTGTAAAAATTATAACAACTAATGGTATTGTTGGGAACGATTCTAAAATGGTTTCGAAGGCTACTTTGATTAAAAATGATTCTCCTACTATATCAAGTGGAGATGTAGTTATTAATGTGAAATCAGAAACACCTGTATCTATCACCAAATCTTATATTGGTGTAAAAGATAAAAGTCCAGATTATAATCCAAAGCCTGGAGACATAATAGCGTGGAAAGTAAATGCTTCAGTAAAATATAAAAAGACAGGATTAGCTTTTATAAAACCAGGTACTAATATAACTATTTCTGATGCTATTCAACCAGAGTTAACATACAATAGTACAACAAGTTCAGTGAATCCAGAATCAAACAATAATATTTTGACTTGGAACTTTAAAGCTCCAGATATTGAATCTCAAAAAAAGTTAGCAGATTTAGAAAATGATATATGGACCACTAGTTTTATTGTTTATACAAAAGTAAAAGATACAGTAAAGGACTATTTAATAGTGTCAAATAAAGTTGATTTTTCTTTAACAAATATAAGCAATTTACCTGTTCAAAATAGTTCAAATGTTGCTTATGCAACAATTGCAAAAGGAGGAGTAAATATCTCTCCAGTTTATGGTAATTTTTATACAGGAGTAAACACAGGACCGGCAAATGGCTTTGGTGCATTAGCTAATGTACTTTCACCAAATCCAGAACCAGTTGTAACTGATACTGCAAATCTTGGATTCCAACTTCAATATAGGATTGTTCCAGGTAGATATTGGAATGTTAATAAAAATATGCCTAAGCCATCTCCTCCTAATCCAGAAAATGATTCGATTGTTACTGATTCTAAAGGGAAGTTTTATCCATTAAATATTTTTTCTCTCTTAAAAAATGGTTATAAAAATATTTCCTTATATAGAATTATTGATACAAATTTAAATTTACAAGGAATAGATTTTTATGTACCTAAAAAGAGAGCTCAAACAGATGAACCTATGGGATACTTTTCAAAGATTCCTGATACTACTGTCGTAATGGAGGTAAACTCTAAAGATAATTTTATTAGTAAAGAAGTATCATATGATAATATTAGCTTTTCATCTAATGGAAATGGATATAAACATTTAACTAGAGAAGAGTTAGGGTTAAGTCCTAATGACAAGGTTCTTTCATATACAGTTAAATATGAAAATAAAGATAATTCAGTAATAGCAGGGAATTTTCAAGTGAATGTAAATGATTATTATGGTATTAAACAAGGGTATGTAGGTAAGGTAACAAATACTAGTTATTTTAGTGCAACTTTATCTGATGGTACATTATTTTATAGAAAACCGAATCCGGATTTAGATGATAAATCTACTGTTGGTCCTAGATCAGCTATTGTAGTTGCACAAGAAAAATATAATCCTGTAGCTAGATTAGAGGCTTATCTTCAAAAGGCTTCTGGAAATGTAGTTACCTTAGGGGGAAATCGTTTGCAAGTAAACTTCTTTAATGACTATTCTTCACAAGCAGATATGAGTGAACCGTTAATGGTAAGTGTACTACTTCCTAAAGGTGTATTTGTTAATACAAAAAATCCAGATGAAAAAATGAGTTATTTTGATAGAAAAGGAAATGAGGTAAAGGATGGTGGAAGATATGTAGTAATAGACAATTATAATGGTACAGGTCAGCAACTTATTCGTGCAACTTGGGATAAAAAATTATTACATCCAAATGAATACTTAAATTTCGCAGTAAATGTAAATATTACAGTTGATACGCCACAACAATCCAAGGTAATTGCTTATGGTACTAGTGGAAATCAAGTTTTAGAGGCGCCGGTTACATCAGATCATTATTCAATTAAAGAAAATGATAGTGATGATATAAATGGAGATAATGATACAATGCAAATTCGCATAAAAACAGAACAAGATTATCAAGTTGCAGGTAATAAAAATTTAATTATTACTAAAGAAGTAAAAGGTAATCTTGATAAAGATTATTCAAAATTTGGTCATGTAAATATTGGAAAGCAGTTTTCATATCGATTAACACTAAATAATACTACAGGAGAAAATATTCAAAAATTAGGTTTTATTGATGTTTTACCATCTGTTGGAGACTTAGGTATTACTGATAATGTAAGTAGAGGTAGTATGTTTACCCCTACACTTGTAGGTGAAATAGTAGTACCTGATTCTTGGAAGGGAAAGACAACAGTTTACTATAGTACTGCGAAAAATCCTAGCAGAAGTGATTTATATAAATATGTTGATTATCCAGCAAATGCTGTAAGACCAGTCAATCCACCTAATGCTGAAAACCCTGAATGGAAAACAGCAAACCAAGTTAGCGATTGGAGTGAAATTCATAGTTTCAAGATAGAACTAAATCAAGGAGCAAATTGGGTGCCAGGACAAAATTTAAGTATGACATTTAATATGCAAGCTCCAGTTAATCCTGATAAATCTTTATTAGATAAAAATATTCCAGAGTTAGAGCGTGCTGCATGGAATTCATTTGCAGTAACTACAAATGGATTATTGGCAGTAGAACCTCAAAGAGTAGGAATAGTAATTGTAGATTCAGAAGTTACTATTAATCTTAATAAAGTTGATGCTTCTAATGGAAATGTTTTACCAGGAGCACATTTTAAGTTATTGAATGAAAATAAAGAAAATATTTCAGAACTTGAAACAAATGATAAAGGAAATTTGACATTTAAAAATATAAATTCAGGTACTTATTATTTAGAAGAAACTAAAGCACCGTTAGGATATAAATTAAATAATAAAAAGTACAAGATTATTATTTCTAAAGATGGACAAGTAACCGTTGATAATATTGATGATAACTTAAATATATTAAGCAGTAAAATAAATGAAATTTCATTAGTTATGAAAAATAATGAATTATTAGGAAGCATAAAAATTAAAAAAGTTGATAGAGATGACACGAAAAAAGTTTTAGAAGGAGCTTCATTTGCAATTGCAACAAGTGAGGAAGATGCTTTAAACAAAAGATTTATTAAAGTTAGCAATAATGGAGAATTAGTATACCCTAATGATAAAAGATATAATGATCAATTAAAGAATTACGAAGTTATATCTGATAAAAATGGTTTAGCTACTTTCTCTAATTTAAAACTAAACGAATCAAATGGAAATATTTATTATTTAGTTGAGACTAAGGCTCCAAAAAATTATGAGTTATTAGATACGTATTTGAAAGTGACAGCAACAGAAGAAGGAGCAGAATCTTTAATATTAGTAAAAAACAAAAGAAACTTAGTAATGCCAAGCACAGGAAGTAATTTGATTTTAGTTTATATAATAAGTGGTTTATTTATTACTATTACTATGTTATTTATATTTTTCAAAAAAAGTAGAAGATATATTTAAAAAAGAAAGGATGTATATTAATGAAAAAGCGAAAATTATTAATAATGATAGGATTAGCAACTAGTATATTTACTTTAGAGGCTTTACCTATGGGGTTACCAGTTGCAAATTCAACTGTTTATGCTGCAGAACAAATTGCGCCTACTACTCAAAATTTATCTGTTCAAAAAGTAATGTATGAAGGGGTAAAGCCATCTATTACAAATGATGGAGAAGAAAAGCAATTGCCAGTTGGAGCAGAAAAATTTAATCCTGAAAAGTATGGTGATGTAAAGTTTACATTAGTTGATATAACATCATACTTTAATAATAAGGGAGAAAAAGGAATTCAAGAAGAATTAAATGGATTAACAGCAGAACAATATTCTGATTGGATAAATACTCATAAAGAAGCAAATACTACACCGGTTACACACTCTGTAAATACTGAGGGTAAGGTTAATTACGATAATGTTTTAGCCACTAATAAAGATGGAACAGGACATGTTTACGCTATATTAGAAACAAAAAGTGCAAAAGGATTAATTGAACAAATTGCTCAACCTATTGTTGTTAGTTTACCTATGACAAATGTTGTTGGAAATGGTTGGCTTAATACAATAAACTTATATCCTAAAAATAAAGTAAAATCATTATCATTTAAATTAACAAAGTATGGTGAAGAAATTTCAGATACTAATAAATTAGCTGATGCCACATTTGATATTTATTCTGGGGTTCCTGGAAGTGGAACTAAGTTAAACAAAGATGTTTTAACAACTAATAAAGATGGTGTTATTACAGTAGATAATTTAACTAAAGGAGATTATTATTTCGTGGAAACAAGTGCTCCTAAAAACTATGTTATAGGATCAAATGCATTAAATGATAACAATAATAAATTAAAATTTTCTATTGGAGATGATGGGGTAGATAAAAATTCTTTACATATTGAGTTTATAAACTACTTAAAACCAGAGAGCAATAAAGAGGTAACTAATGGAACAGCTCCTCGTACTAATGAATCAAGTTTTACAATTGGAGATACAGTAGACTATGAAAATACTATTCGTGTTCCTAAAGATATTGCAGGTGGAAAAATTGTAAATGGTGATAATACAGAAACTACTTCAGCTTATTCAGTGTTTAATTACAAAGATATAGCCGGAACTGGATTATCTTATTTTGGACAAGCTAAGGATGTAAATATTACTACTCAAGATGGAACTAAATTAGAGTTAAACACAGATTATACTTACGAAGGATTACAAAATGGTTTTAAAATTAATTTCATCATGAATAATGGAAAAGTAAGTGCTAAAGTTGCTAGTTTAGCAGGACAAAACTTAAAAGTTAGTTATCCAATGATATTAAACGATAAGGCCTTAATTGATGGTCCTGTAGAAAATAGTTTTGATTTATCTTGGAATAATAGTCCAAATCCTGATAGTAAAGTAAATCATGAAACTGGAAAAGTGCCTGTATTTACTGGTGGAGCAAAATTTGTTAAACAAGATAAATCAAGTAAGGCAGCTTTAAAAGGAGCGAAGTTCGTAATAATGAACAAAGAAGGAAAATACTTCGATGGATGGGAAGATGCTAATAATGATGGAGTAAAAGATGCTAAGTGGTCAGATACACAACCTACAAGTGGAGAAGGTGTATTTGTTTCAGGTGATAATGGTCAATTCTTAATAAAAGGATTAGCTTATGGAACTTATAAATTAAAAGAAATTGAAGCTCCAGAGGGATATCAATTATTAACCAATACTCAAGAATTTGAAATTAGCAAAGATACTTATTCTGGTGGATTTAGTACAATTACAAATACTAAGAAATCAGCTATGCCACTTACTGGTTCTACACAATTAATTGTTACTGTGTTAGCTGGTGCTGTACTTATAGTTTCATCAGGTGTTTATTACAGAAAACGTAAAATGAATTAATTTAAAAATATTGGAAGGGAGAAATCCCTTCCATATTGTAGTTATTTAGGAGTTTATGGTGAGTAAGAGAAAATTAAAAAACAAAATTTTTGATTATATATTTTTATTCATTGCAGTTATAGGAATTGCGTTAATGCTTTACCCTTTTTATTCAGATTATAAACTTGGAAAAAGTCAAAAAATGCAAATCGAAAAGTATGAATCAAAAGTAAGTCAAATGTCTGATGAGGAAAAGAAGAAAATTTTAAAAACTTATGAAGAACAAAATGGAAATAATACTGAAGTTACTTCAGAAGATCCATTTAATAAATCTGATAGTGTAAGTAGTATTGACTTAGTTAAAGTTCAATTACCAGATGTAATTGCTATTCTTGAAATACCTAAGATTAATTTAAAAGTACAAGTATACCCTACTACTAACGAAATGGTATTAAGAGAAGGAATTGGTGTTTTAGATGGTACTTCATTACCTACTGGAGGAAATGGAAATCATTCTGTTTTGACTGGACATAGTGGATTGTCACTAGAAAATATGTTTACAAATCTTCATGAGTTAGAGTTAGGAGATCATTTCTATATTAATATTTTGGGAGAAGTACATGATTATGAAGTTGATAAAATACAAACAGTTCTTCCAGATGATACTTCTCATTTTGACAAAGTACCAGATAAGGATTATATTACGCTGGTTACTTGTACACCTTTAGGGGTTAATAGTCATAGGTTATTAGTACGTGGGCATAGAGTTGATGATAGTCTAAGTAATAATAAAAATATTAATTCAAGTAAAATTCCTAACTTAGATAAAAAGGATCATTTTAGATTTGGATCAGTAAAAACAATTATAGTAACTACAATAATTGTTTTACTATTTCTATTTGTTTTTTTGTTCATTTTAAGAAGAAAAAAGGAAAAAAATAATATTGATAAGTAAAATTGAGCATAATTAAATAAAATCTTAGAGATTTATTATTAATGAGTAAAAGAAATTTAATTATTTTTATAGAAAAGTAAATTAATAAAATATTTAAGCTATAATAGATATTAGCGATAAATTAGGAAAAAGTACTATTATTTTAAATTAAAATAATAGTACTTTTTTTATAAATAAAAACTTTAAATTTTAGTTTTTTATAATTAAAATTTAAAAATATTAATCTATAGATTATTTAAATTTAATAAATATTAGAATAATTTATATGTTAAATTATTAACAAAATCATTAATTTTTGGTAAAATTTTAATATAGGGTATATAAGTTGATTATAAGTTAAGAGAATTTGATTACATCTTTACTAATTTATATGTTAGTAATAATATGTTTAGCTTTAAGCAAAAGAAGGGGAGAATTAATATGAGTAAATATATTTATGATGAGAATGTTTTCTTAAAGATAGATAATTTTGATAATATTTATTTTGAAGAAAAAGATTCTGTTTTAAATATAAGGTTGGTCAAAATAGAAGATGGGCTAGTAAAAGAGTTTTTTGAGGATGATTTAAAATTTGATTTATCTAAGTATAATAATACAAAGAAAGAATTAAATAAAAGTTTAGTTTATGAATTAAAAAATGAATTCCTAGATTTTATGGATAATGAAAAAGAAAAGATATTTGATGTAATTATAAATTTAAAAGAACTTAAGGAAGAACTGTGTAGTAAACAAATAAGTTTAGTATAGTTTTTAAGGGTATAAAAATAAGATTAAGATACTTATCTTAATCTTATTTTTTTATATATTAATTTGCTTAAATTAAATATTTTAAAGTTTTATATAATAGATTTTGTTACATAAATAATATCTTAATATCACTTGATATATAATTGAATGCTTATAATATTTATATAAAATAAGTATTTTTACTTATAAGAGAAAGGGTATATAATAAAATCATCAAGTGAGTAGGAAGTGGTGATTAGATAGATGAAAAAATATTTAGATAAGCTTCAAAACATGCCAATAGGAATTAGTGGAACTTGCTTGGCATTTATAACATTGAGTAATTCATGGAATTTAAAAGGAATAAATTATTTTAAACCAATAGCAATATTTTTAGCAGTTTGTATGCTATCTTTAATGATTTTAAGGCTGATAAGATTCCCAAAGGTTATGTATGAGGAACTTAAAAACCCAGTAACAGGAACATTTTATCCTACAATGGGTATGGTTGTTTGGTTAGTATCAGGATTCTTTTATCCTTACTTTCCAGTAGTATGTAGTTGGCTTTGGATAGCAGCTGTAATATATCATTATGGAATAGTTATTTTCTATACAATAATCAGAATAAAAGAAAGAAAGTTTGAAAACATAATGCCAACTTGTTTCATAGTTTATACAGGTATGATAACAGGTAGTGTAGCAAGTAAAGGTATGGATGGGGTAATTCCTCAAATCCCTCAAATAGCACATTTTATGCTTATGTTTGGATTTATATTCTATACAATTCTTCTACCATTAGTTTTATATATAGTATTTAAAAGTGAAATATTAGATGATCACAAATTACCAACAGTAGGTATAATTTGTTCACCAGCTCCACTTGGAGTAGTTGGTATATTAACTATAGAACCAAACCCTAACCCATACATGTTAGCTTGGTTAATAATAACAGGATTAATATTACTTGTTGTTGTTTATGGATACATTTTAAAACTATTTAAAGAAGGTTTTAAACCATCATACGCAGCATTTACATTCCCATTAGCAATTGCTACTTTATCAGCATTTAAGTTATCAACTTATTTTACTGGTTTAGGATATGCTAAAATGGCTAACTTATTTAAATTCTTAGGTGATGTTGAAATATTTATAGCAACATATGTAATATTCTTTATGCTACTTAACTTCTTAAATATGTTCTTCAAAGCTATAAGTCCAAAACTTGGAGAATATGTAGAGGAAGAAGAAGAATTAATAGGTGGAACTCTTTATTCAAAATAATTGAATAGAGTTTACATATAAACTTAAGACTTGATTCACAGTTGAATTTTAGTCGAAAATTTCTAGAATGGGGCTCAACTTCTAGAGATACAAACTCTTATATCTATTATTGTTATAAGATAAGCTTTTAGTTAAACAACATAATAAAAATCTCAATCACTTTACAGTATTTTATAATAAAGATTATGGGTAATTCTTTAATAGTAAGTCAAACTCCCACCGACTTTATAAAATGATAAAATAAACAAATTTAGCCTCTACTCATAATCTTTTTATAAGATGCTCCAAAAATAATGTGTCATGCTGTATTTTCTATTTTTTTGGAAAATCTAAAAGGTAAGTGGAATGATTTAATAGTCATTCCACTTATCTTTTTTATATAACTAAAAACTTATTATTTATATAATTTTTTAGTATTTTTATTTATATATTTAGGTATGTATAATAATTTCGTAATGCAACTAAAGAGAAAACTTTAGGAGCTTACTTAATATTAGAACAAGAAAGGTAACATATGAGGAATAAAATATTAAAAAAATCTAAGTCCATATTACCTGGACTTTTTATATGCTTAATAATAGGCATTATTGCTGAATTTTTAGGAAAAAGCTTTCCTACTGTAGGAGCAGCTACCTTTGCAATATTTATGGGAATATTTTTAGGAAATACACTTTTTAAAAGTGATAAGTATGATGAAGGCACTAAATTTTCAGAAAAAGATCTTTTAAACTATTCAATTGTTTTAATGGGAGCATCTTTAAATATTATTGATATAATGGCTCTAGGATTTAACGGAGTTTTTTATATAGCTATTTTAATGACATTAACAATATGTACAACTTACTTTATAGGAAGAAAGTTAGGCTTTGGAGAAAAGTATTCATTACTCATGTCAGCAGGGAATGCTGTATGTGGTTCATCAGCAATAGGATCAGTATCTCCAGTAATAAAAGCTAAGGATTCAGATAAAGTAATTGCCATAACAATAGTAAATGTAACAGGTACAATATTAATGATACTTTTACCATTAATCACATCTATTTTATATAACAACGATGTTTTGCAGAGCTCTGCATTAATGGGAGGAATATTACAGTCTGTAGGACAAGTTATTGGTTCTGCTAAATTTATTGGCGACCCAG
>JGI2924J29684_1078512_pt1 | contig 60673 bp, 58 predicted proteins | sample BenlonsequencITS_FD_29684 | JGI IMG/M metagenome (IMG submission 29684) | reverse complement strand
ATAGTAGTGGCCACATAGGGAACACTCATTAAAAGATGGATCAGACTCGACTAATTCGAAAGATCGTTCTCTGTATACAGACGGTGGGGTATATTAATGAGCAGGAGGAGGATACACCTCCGTTGGCGTCTGGCCGCCGAATGACTGACGAAGTCATCGTGTGCTATAGTAGTGCATAATTTATCCAATATCTATTACGACCGTTCGACTGCCATCTTATCTGTTAGAGAAGCGGTTGACTCGTATTTTGAGCTATGAACCACTTTTTGCGATGGCTTCGGTCAATATAGTCGTAGTGGCCGCTCAACACCAATTGAGAGAGAAAGCCGAACATTCAAATATAGAGGTGAAAAATCAGAATTGAAAACATCATACTTTTCTAATAACCAGTACAGAAATATAGCAACTGAATCGGTGTCCCCCACCCAAGGAGCCGGATCTCAAAACGAATTTGTATTGTATAAATCACCCAAGTCCGATAGCTAGTAACCCTGATGGCAGGTTCATCAACCGCGACCCGCGACGGTGAATCCGTCGGCGAGTCTGAAACACTGTCAGCCAACCGAGTACCTAGTTTTAGGTTGTTTAGTGAGTACATTCAACACCGAGTGAGCGAAGGTTGGATGTCTCCCTCGAAACGAGCAACCGGTTGCGCGAAGCTGGACGGCGAATGTTCTGACGAGCGTCGCCGTCCGTTCGTGCGCCCGACATTCTTCAAATTCCACTGTGCAACTCTCGCTGAGCAGATCTGCGGGCATTAGTCCAAACAAACTCGACGATCTGCTCACGGCCTAACTAGACACTACCAGTATAGTCGAACACCGATCTCCCATCGGTTGCTGCTGTATGCCCCATTTCAAATTCCTAGCCTGTCTCCTCTCACACTTACCAAATCAGCGATTTCATAACTGGGCGATAACAGAGTGTCGATCCCAAAATAGGAAGGCGGGATTTGTGCTTACCGAAGCAACGCCGGTTGATGCGCAGCAGTAGTACCCCTGTTCTGAAAGGGGCCGCTACCGTCACTGGAGGATGCGTTAGAACGAGGGAAAATCAATTCGTTTCGGCGTTATTTACAATAGTACTTTTGTAAAGACATCGGTTTCTTATACATGAATTGCTGACAGGTACAGCGGTCGCTCTGGAACTAGACGGAATCTGGAAGCGATGCGGACCATCCTTGCCTATTTCATAACTGGGCGATAACAGATCTCGAGACAATACGTTCTCACGGATGACAACTGCCTCCTAGAGCGACAGAACCTGTATTCAACTGTAGCACAAGCATGTTTTGTTCAAGAGAACAGCCGTCAGTTTTGGAGTCACTCCTTGGACGATTCTGCTTAAGTAGTCCGTCTCTTTCGCCGAATCGAGACAAACGTCGGCGGAGATGGAACATCTATTTCGAATACCGTTCAGAGTGAGAGAACAGGCGACCAGCAATACTTCCGAACTTCGTTCGACAGCTGCTCCCCGAGGACGGGCCGATCACCGACCGCGGTTCGGCGCGCCTCGTGCTATCCGTCTTGAAAGCTATCGCAACCGCTGAAAGTCGAGTCGAACCCGATCGGACGACCGTGTGGTCGATACGGAGCTCGTTCCAGGAGAGACGATCACTACGAGTAGTTGTACTCGAGTTCGATGACGTTCGCCGTTCCGAGAACGGAATCGGGCAACCGCTCCTGGAACCGTTCCTCGCCGACCCTGTGGAGCGGACAGGCGACGCTAATAGCGCCGATACTAGTGTCTTGGTCGTCGGTGATCGGTGCGGCGACACAACAGAGTCCCGTGAGCCGTTCCTCACGATCGGTTGCGTATTTCTGTTCGCGGATCCGGTCGAGCTCCTCGAAGAACTCCTCTCGGTCGGTGATGGTGTGGCTGGTTATCTGGGGCATCCCGTGTCTGTCGAGGATTTCCTCTACCCGCTCGCGCGGTCGGAACGCGAGGATCGCTTTCCCCAGTCCGGTACAGTGGAGTCCGACACGCTTCCCTTCGTAGGTGTCGAGCTCGACCGCGTTCTCACCCTTCGCCTGGTAGAGATAGATACCAGTTCCGTTGCGCTCGATCAGGAGGTTTGCGAGTTCACCGGTTTCGTCTGCGAGATTGTCGACCTCGTTTCGGGCGGTATTGTAGATTTCCGTTCGGTTTCTGGCGTACGCACCGAGTCCGAGAAAGGAGAGCCCGATGTGATACTCGTCGCCCCGTTTGGTCAGGTACTCCTTGTTGACCAGCGTGTTCAGGTGGTTGTGGACCGCGCTCTTGCCGATATCAACTCGTTCGGACACCTCCGATACGCCGGCTCCGTCTAGCTCCTGGACGATCTCGATAATCTCGAACGCCCTGTCGACCGTTCGCACCGGGTGTTTCGGTTCATCCATAGCCGTGTATTGTAATGAAAGTACATATAATTTTCTCATGCAGAACGATGCCTGCGTTCGGCAGAATACGGGACAACTACTTCTCACCGAAAGACTGGCGCTCCTCGGAGGGCGTATCCACAGAAGTCGGTTGCGTATCCAGAAGGACGGTTCGGATAACTAGAGCCAGCTATACCGTCGTAACCGAGTTCGTTAGCGTACCGATATCGTCGATCTCGATGTCGACGACATCGCCCTCTCGAAGGGAGAAGCCGTCGTCAGGAACGAGGGACGTTCCCGTGAGCAACACTGAGAGCTCCGGAACGGCGTTGTGTTTCGTATAACAGTCCACGAGCTCCGGAACGGTGCGGACCATCTCTGCAGTACTGGTTTCTCCCTCGTAGAGAATTCGTTCGTCTCGCGAGATCTCCATGTTCATCTTCAGGTCGTGGGGATCCTCGAGCGAGTCCGCCGACCGAACGTACGGTCCGATCGAACAACACCGGTCGTAGACTTTAGCCTGCGGCAAGTACAGCGGGTTCTCTCCCTCGATAGAGCGGCTGCTCATATCGTTACCGATCGTGTATCCGACGATCTCTCCCTGATAGAGCACGACCGCCAGCTCGGGTTCGGGGACGTCCCAGTCGGAGTCGGACCGAATGCCGACGTCCTCGGTTGGACCAACGACTCGGCTGGGCGTCGCTTTGAAGAACACCTCCGGTCGGTTGCTGTCGTAGACGTTCAGGTACATGTCCGGCATCGAGCTTTCCTGTTCCCTCGCCTGCTCGCTGATCTGGTACGTGACGCCGGCGGCCCAAACCTCGTCGGCCACGAGCGGGAGACCCTCGATCTCCCCGTCCTCGTCGAGAGGATCGAGATTCTCGATCAATCGTTCCGTAACCTCGTCGATAGTGAGGTCTGCGATCGACGACGCACGGAGGAGATCACGGAACTCACGTATGTTCTGGTTCGCCGATGTGAGATCGTATGCGTTACCGCCAGTTTTGACACAGAGCCGGCTGTCATCACCCGCTGAGGGCTGATAATACCGCATATCATTCTATGATAGCACCTTTTTATATAGTTCTTTGGACTCGACTGCAGCTCAAAATCTCCGGATCGTTTTCGTCGGAACCAAAACAATGGTGTAGGAGGACGTGTACGGTATAGTTGTGAGCGACAGTAAGCAAAACTACATCGACGGAGAGTGGAGAGATGCGTCAACCGGTGAAACCATCGAAACGACCAACCCTGCAGCCCCCTCGGAATCCGTTGCTCGCTATCAGCAGTCGAACGCCGAGGACGCGGAGGAGGCGGTCGCTGCAGCAGCGAGCGCTCGCGATGACTGGGCGGCGACCCCCGGACCGAAGCGCGGCGCGATCCTGCGCGAGGCGGCGTCGATTCTCAAGGACCGCAAGGAGGAGTTGACCGAACTCCTCACGCGCGAGGAAGGCAAGACCCACGCCGAAGCCGGCGGCGAAGTACAGCGGGCCGTCGATATCTTCTACTACTTCGCTGAAAAGACGCGAGATCTCGGCGGGACCGTCAAGGCCGCCAGCGGGTCGCAGACGAACCTCTACACGGTGAACCAGCCTGTCGGCGTCGCCGCGCTGATCACGCCGTGGAACTATCCGATCGCGATCCCCGCCTGGAAGATCGCCCCCGCACTCGCCGCGGGGAACACGCTCGTGCTCAAACCGGCGACGGTCGCGGCCGGCACCGCAGTCGCGATCTTCGAGGCACTCGACGAGGCGGGGCTCCCCGACGGCGTCGCGAATATCGTTACGGGTCCGGGGAGCACGGTCGGCGAAACGCTCGTCTCCCACGATGATGTCGACGCCGTCTCTTTCACCGGTAGTAGCGAAGTCGGCGAGATGGTGTACTCGAAGGCCACCGACGACGGGAAACGCGTTCAGACGGAGCTCGGCGGGAAGAACCCGACCGTCGTTTCCGATAGCGTTGACGTCGACGAGGCCGCCGAAATCGTCGCTAACGGCGCTTTCGGCGTTACCGGTCAGGCCTGTACCGCCTGTTCGCGCGCGATCGTCCATGCGGACGTTCGCGACGAGTTCGTCGATCGGGTCGTCGAACACGCCGACGCGATCGAGATCGGTCCCGGTGACGAGTACGATATGGGACCGCAGGTCACCGAAAGCGAGCTCGAGGGGACCCTCGAGTACATCGATATCGCAGCCGACGAGGGCGCCACTCTCGAAACGGGCGGCGGCCGTCCCGAAGGGGAGCGCTTCGAGGAGGGGTACTACGTCGAGCCGACCGTCTTTACCGACGTCGAACCCGATTACCGTATCGCCCAGGAGGAGGTCTTCGGTCCCGTCCTCGCCGTAATCGAGGTCGAGGACTTCGAGACAGGGCTTCGAGTTGCTAACGACGTCGATTACGGCCTTGCAGCTAGTATCATCACGGAGAACCACACGGAGGCTGAACGGTTCGTCGACGAAATCGAAGCGGGCGTCGCGAAGGTAAACGACGGAACAACCGGTCTCGAGCTCCACGTTCCCTTCGGCGGGTTCAAGCGCTCCTCGAGCGAAACGTGGCGCGAGCAGGGCGATGCGGGGCTCGATTTCTACACGATCGAGAAGACCGTCTACGATAGCTTCTGAATCGTTCGAACGGATCGGAATCGACGCTCGGTACGACCGGTGGCGTATTCGGTTCGAACTGTGCCGTCCTCCCGTTTTCGTCCCGTTGAGCTGGCGAGCACGGACTCTGACACGTCGAGCGGTTCCGAAGCGTCCCCCGATAACAAACATGAAATACCTTGCTGTAGATACTTCGATCGCATGCTGAACTATCGGGAACTCCACGATCCCAACGCAGAGTACACGATGCGCGACCTCTCCGCCGAAACGATGGGGTTAACCGCTGACCGCGGCCCCCGTGACGTCGAGATCACGGACGTGCAGACGACGATGGTCGACGGAAACTACCCCTGGATTCTCGTTCGCGTGTATACCGACGCGGGAGTCACCGGCAACGGCGAGTGCTACTGGGGAGGCGGTGATGCCGAGATCATCGAACGGATGGCACCCTTCATCGTCGGCGAGAACCCGATGGATATCGATCGCCTGTACGAGCACCTGATCCAGAAGATGTCCGGCGAGGGGTCGATTTCCGGAAAGACCATTTCGGCCATCTCGGGAATCGAAATCGCCCTCCACGACATCGTGGGCAAGCTCCTCGACGTTCCCGCCTACCAGCTCGTCGGCGGAAAGTACCGCGACGAGGTTCGGATTTACTGCGACTGCCACGCCGGCGACGAATCGGAACCCGAATCGAACGCCGACGAAGCCGAGCGCGTCGTCGAAGAGCTGGGGTACGATGCCATCAAGTTCGACCTCGACGTCTCGTCGGGACACGAAAAGGACCGTGCGAACCGTCACCTTCGCGGTCCGGAGATCGACCACAAGGTCGACATCGTTCAGGCGGTGCTCGAGCGCGTCGGCGATACCGCCGACGTCGCGTTCGACTGCCACTGGTCGTTCTCTTCGGGGTCGGCGAAGCGACTCGTCACGGCGCTCGAGCCGTACGACGTCTGGTGGCTCGAGGACCCGGTTCCCCCGGAAAACCACGACGTACAGCGCGAAATAACGCAGTTCACCTCGACGCCTGTCACCGTCGGAGAGAACGAATACCGGGCCCACGGCCAGCGCCGATTGCTCGAGGAGCAGGCCGTCGACATCCTCGCGCCGGACCTCCCACGGGTCGGCGGCATGCGCGAGACGATGAAAATAGCAAATCTCGCCGATCTGTACTACATTCCGATCGCGATGCACAACGTCTCCTCGCCGATCGGGACGATGGCGAGCGCACAGGTCGCTGCCGCGATCCCCAACTCGCTGGCGGTAGAGTACCACTCCTATCAGTTAGGGTGGTGGGAGGACCTCATCGAAGAGGACGACCTCATCGAAAACGGTCGGATGGAAGTGCCCGAGAAACCGGGACTCGGCCTGACACTCGACTTCGACGCCGTCGAGGAACGCATGGTCGACGGCGAGGAACTGTTCGACGAAGAGTGGTGAGCTCTAGGTAACCGGGTTCTCGAGTTTGCCAGTTCCCGATCCGTCCTGTCGGCCGGTCGGAAGTCGGGAGTTCGGTTACGGTTCCATAGCCCGCTCGATCCCGTTCGCGAGAAAGTGCCATTCCGGCTCTCGAGAGGCGAGATCCACACTGCCCGGGTTCGGCAGTGACCGACTAATTCTCAATATTCATTATAAAATGTTTTATATAGCGATAAAAGGTATTGTTTCTCGGAGTCATGACAGGCGATAACACAAGCAGACGAACGGATAGTAACACGACTCGATCCGCACTGGACCGACGACTGTTTCTGGGATCCATGAGCACTCTCGCTCTCGGTGCCGGCTTCAGCCAGCTCGGAGGCGCTACCGAGAACACCGGCGACGACGCCGTTGCTACCGAATGGGAAGAGGCGGCCGACGACCGGATTCACAAGTATCGCACGTCGGACCTCGACGTCGCGGTTTCCGATGCCGACGGAGCGGCCGTCGAGAGCAGCGTCGCCGTCGAGATGGTCGAACACGCGTTTACCTTCGGAACGGCGATCGATGCGCCGCGTCTGCTCTCGGACAGCGAGGACGCGGCACGGTATCGAGAGCACATTCCGGAGCTCTTCAACACGGCCGTCCTCGAGAACCAACACAAATGGCGCTTCTGGGAGGCGAACCAGGCCGGCGCCGACAGGGAGTGGGCTCTCGATCACAGCGGGGCCGAGAGCCTCGGGAGTGTCGAGAACCACTCCGATACGGCCACCGAGTGGATCCTCGACCACGGTCTCGATATCCGAGGACACGCGGCTCTCTGGGCGAATCGTGGCGTCGACGCAATTCCCGAGGACGTCCTGGAAGCGCTGGACGAACGGGACGGCGAGCACGTTCGTGAGCGAAGCCACGACCACATCGAAACGATCATCGACTACTACGGGACGGACATGCTCCACTGGGACGTGGTCAACGAGGCTATCCACGAGCCCGAGATGATCGAGGTGATCGACGGCGAGGACGTCGATCCAGTCGAAGCGCCGGTTCTGGCCGACTGGTATCGAACGGCGACCGACGCCGCTCCGGATGGCGTTTCGCTCGACGTGAACGACTACAACACGCTCGCGGGACCCTACGAGGAAACCCGCGACGAGTACGAGCGCCAAATCGAGTTTCTGGACGACGCGGACGGGGTCGATCTCGGCGGCGTCGGCATGCAGTGTCACTTCAGCGAGGACGAAACCCTGACACCGAACCAGATCGTGGACGGACTCGACCGATACGCCGGCTACGGGGCGGCGCTTCGGATCACCGAATTCGATATGGCCGATCCGGACTGGGACGAGGAGGAGAAAGCCGAATTCCTTCGACGATTCCTCAAGACCGTCTTCAGCCACCCCGGGACGTCCGATTTCCTCATGTGGGGGTTCTGGGACGGCGAACACTGGCAGGGCGATGCACCGCTGTTCTACGAGGACTGGGAGAAAAAGCCGAGTTACCACGTCTACACGGAGCTCGTGTTCGAGGAGTGGTGGACCGACGAGTCGGGAACGACCGACGAGGGACGCTTCTCGACGCGGGCGTTCCTCGGCGAACACGAACTCACCGTCTCGCTCAAGGACGGGGAGTTCCGAACGGGGCTCTCGATCACCGAACCGAACGAGCGAAGCGTCGACGTGATCGTCGCCGACATCGACGTCCTCGGGGCAGCGAACGGTCGCCAGAAGGGAACGATCCCGGTCCGCCTGGCTGCCGGCAGTGCGTTCGATCCGACCACGCTCGATCCCGATACCGTACGCTTCGGGACCCCCGAGGCGGTCAACGCGGACGACGGGGCTTCCCTCCGCTCTAACGAGCTCTCCGGTGGGCCTCGAGACGGCTGTACGCTCCACTTCGATGCCGAAGAGAGCGCTCTCGAGGACGGAGTTGCGATGCTGTCCGGTCGTACCGACGACGGGCAGTACGTCGTCGGCGTCGATCGCTACTGAACTCGGCCGATGATCGGGACCGTGACGGACCGTCAGAAACACTAAGGTGAACGACCCCGAGTATCGGGGTGTGAGACGAACGACTCAACGGGAGACCGACGATCGGTCGATATCGACGGCGAATCGCGTCGAGGAACTCCTCGAGGAGATGACGCTCGAGGAGAAGGTCGCGCAGCTCGGCTCGGTCAACGCCGACCGAGTCATCGACGACGGCGAGGTCGACCGCGAGGCGGCGACCGAACTGCTCGAATACGGTATCGGTCACCTGACACGGATCGGCGGCGAGGGAGGGCTGTCGCCGGCCGACGCTGCACGCGCGATCAACGAGCTGCAAGAGATCCTCGGCGAAACCCGCCTCGGAATCCCCGCGATACCTCACGAAGAGTGCCTGAGCGGCTATATGGGTCCGGAAGCCACGACGTTTCCCCAGATGATCGGGATGGCAAGCACCTGGGATCCGGAACTGCTCGAGGAGGTGACCGAGACGATCCGCGGCGAACTGGAGGCGCTCGGAACGACCCACGCGCTCTCCCCGGTGCTCGATGTCGCCCGGGACCTGCGGTGGGGGCGCGTCGAAGAGACGTTCGGCGAGGATCCGCTGCTCGTCGCGGCGATGGCCTGTGGATACGTTTCCGGCCTCCAGGGTGACGGCCGAGCGGACGGAGTTTCGGCGACGCTGAAACACTTCGTCGGGCACGGCGCTACTGACGGCGGGAAGAACCGCTCGTCGCTCAACGTCGGTCCCCGCGAGCTCCGCGAGGTCCACCTGTTCCCGTACGAGGCGGCGATCCGGACCGCTGACGCGGAATCGGTGATGAACGCGTACCACGATATCGACGGGATCCCGTGTGCGAGCTCCGAGTGGTTGCTCACCGATCTTCTCCGGGGCGAGTTCGGGTTCGACGGGACCGTCGTTTCGGACTACTACAGCGTCAGACATCTGGTAACCGAACACGGGACGGCAAACACGAAGCCCGAAGCCGCGACCGCGGCGCTCGAGGCGGGTCTCGACGTCGAGCTCCCGTACACCGATTACTACGGCGAACACCTCATCACAGCCGTCGAGAACGGCGAGCTCTCCGAGAAAACGCTCGACGAGTCCGTCCGACGCGTACTTCGGGAGAAAGCCCGCAAGGGCCTCCTTGATGATCCAAGCGTCGACGCCGAGGCGGCCGCCGACGCGTTCCGGACCGACGAGGCAGCGGCGCTCAACCGGCGTGCCGCGCGTCGATCGATGACGCTGCTAAAAAACGAGAACGAACTCCTCCCGTTGACGGCCGACTCCGTAGCGGTCATCGGTCCGAAGGCCGACGCGAAGAAGGAACTGCTCGGCGACTACGCGTACGCCGCTCACTATCCCGAAGAAGAGTACGCCTCCGATGCTACGACGCCGCTGGCGGCCCTCGAGTCCCGCGACGGTCTCGAGGTGAGTTACGAGCAGGGGTGTACGGTCTCCGGTCCCTCGACTGACGGGTTCGAACCGGCCGCCCAGGTAGCAGAGGACGCCGACGTCGCGCTCGCGTTCGTCGGTGCCCGATCAGCGGTCGACTTCTCGGACGGCGACGCTTCGAAGGAAGAGAAGCCGAGCGTTCCGACGAGCGGCGAGGGATGTGACGTCACCGATCTCGGGCTGCCGGGCGTCCAAGAGGAGTTGATCGATCGGCTCCAGGAAACCGGGACGCCGTTAGCTGTCGTGATCGTTAGCGGGAGGCCACACTCGATCGAACGAATCACAGCGGACGTCCCCGCGGTACTGTACGCGTGGCTTCCCGGAGACGAGGGCGGGTCCGCGATCGTAGATGTACTCTTCGGCGAGCACAACCCCAGCGGTCGGCTTCCCGTTTCTCTGCCGAAATCGGTCGGCCAGCTTCCGGTCTACTACAATCGGAAAGCCAATACCGCAAACAAGAGTTACGTGTACACCGACGGCGAGCCGGTCTACCCGTTCGGTCACGGGCTGAGCTACACCGAGTTCGAGTACGGGACGCTTTCGCTCTCCGAGAAACGCGTCTCTCCGCTGGAGACGGTCGTAGCCAGCGTCCCGGTCACGAACGAGGGCGACCGATCCGGCGCCGAGGTCGTCCAGCTGTACGCCCACGCAGCGAACCCGAGCCAAGCGCGGCCCGTTCAGGAACTGATCGGCTTCGAGCGCGTTCCGCTCGAGGCCGGCGAAACCAAACGCGTCTCCTTCGAACTCTCGCCCACGCAACTCGCCTTCCACGACGAGTCGATGACGCTCACCGTCGAAGAGGGGCCCTACGAGATCCGAGTCGGTCGTTCCGCGAGCGACATCGTCGCGACCGACGACCTCGAGGTGAACGCGTCCAAGTCGGTACCGAAGTCCGCCCGGACCTACTTCGCCGAAACGACCGTCGGGACCGAGTAACTGCTACACCTCGACTCGCTCGCCACTGTCGGCGCTCTCGTAGATCGCCGCGAGCGTCCGCATGTCGACCAGTCCGTGTGCGGGCGTCCCTTCGGGCTCGCGTCCCGAGAGAACACAGTCCGCGAAGTAATCGAACTCCTCTTCCATCTGGTCGACTTCCGGACCGTCTCCGGCGACCGACGCGTCGTCGACCGCGAGTTCGAGGCGACTCTCCCCGTGGAACGCGGGCTCGATCAGGATCGTCCCCTCGCTTCCGGTGATTCGCAAGTGGCTGTCTTGAGCCGCGTTCTGGCTCGCGGTACAGGTCGCGTAGACACCGTCCTCGAAAGCGACGGTAAACGCCGCGACCTCGTCGGGAACCTCCGAAAAGAACTCGTGGTCGCTGTGCATCATCGACTGTACCGTGGTCGGATCGCGGTCCAAGACGAATCGAGCGGTGTTGATCGAGTATATCCCGAGATCCATTACGCTCGTTCCGTACCCCGCGAGTTCGGGATCGAGACGCCACTGGTCGGCACCCCAGTCGACGATCGATTGAGACATGTCGCCGTGAACGTGGACCGGTTCGCCGATCACGCCTGCCCGAACGAGCTCCCGCGCCCGTCTGACTGCCGGTTCGGTGTGCATTCGGTACGCGATCATCGCGGTTGCGGCACCGTCCTCGCAGGCGTCGACGATCTCTTCCGCCCGCTCGACGGTCGCCTCCATCGGTTTCTCGCAAAGGACCGCCTTCTCGTGGTTGGCGGCCGCTTCGACGTGCTCGAGGTGTTTCGCGTTCGGAGTGCAGATGTAGACCGCATCGTAGGCGTCGCGCCTCTCTCCCGCCCGGAACTCGTCGTAGGTCAACCCGGCCTCGACTATTTCGTGCTCCGCGGCGACTTCTTCGGCCTTCTCGGCGGAGCCGCTGACGACGACGGTCGTCTCACAGAACGTCGAGCGGTCCACTGCGGGCATCGCCTCGTCCCGAGTCCACCAACCCAGTCCGACCATCGCGAACCGAACCGGGCCCGCGTCCTCGTCCGATTCCTGCCAGTCGCGGTACGAAAACGAATCGAGATACGAGCGGATACTTCCGGGCTCCATACGCTCCCGTTACGGAAGCGTGCTAATAAATCACGGTGATAGTCGGTGTCCCGGGGGTCTAACCGACCGGCTCCGATATCGATCGACCGTCGTCGGTTCGGGTGGGTAGTGTCAGCGTTCGCGCCGAGACCCGTGGTGGTAAATCGCACCACAGTCTGATGCTTCAGAACGCGATTCAGTATAGCAGACTGGTTTCGGAGTGTTGATAAGGAACCATACTGGTGCACAGAAAGAGGTTCTCTCTGATAGTTTTACACCAGTACTGCTGTATTTCAGATATACCGCTTTCTCAGATCGCGGCTACGACGATTCTCTGTGTGTTTTGCGAACAACTGTCGCTCTCCTCTTTCCTGATCGTCCGAGCAGCATTCTGTAATAAAGAACCGAATCGATATGGTAGAAAACGCTATTGGTATTCGTAGAACCAGTGCCGTTAGATCAGGGATCTAGTGTTTTAGGACGATAGTCGTTCCTAAAAGGTAGAGTTTCTATCCAGGAGAGGCCATCAAGGGGAAGCGTTGTTTCACAAGGTTATTTATGTGAGAACGATTATCGTCTAAGTGAAGTCCAATGTCAGGGACGAACATGGCACAAGCCGACACATCCGGAGAGACCGATACCGACAGCTACGGACGGGAGTCACCGGCGAGCGACACGGACGGTGAGTACTCGCGACGCGGGTTTATGGAAAAAGCGGGTACAATGAGCGCTGCAGGAGCGACCGCCGGACTGGCAGGCTGTATCGGAGGCGATGGTACGCAGGGAACGGGCGAGGGTGATTTCCTCTGGTGGACGATGCGAGGATACATTCCCGAGGAAACCGAGGCGATTCAAAACGCCGCGGAAGGGTTCGAAGATTGGGCCGACGAAGAGGTCAACGTCACCACAAACGTCGTGACGTGGGATCAAGTGTTCGAGGAGTGGACGGCCGCTATTCAGGGCCAGAACACTCCGAACGTTAGCGAAATGGCCAACGAGCATGCGGTCGATTATGGAGTGTCCGGCGTTGTACAGCCGAATACGGAACTGTTCGAACAGTACGACGACTGGTACGAGGTCCCCTCCTACTGGGGTGATTACGACGGTGAGGTGTGGGGTTTCCCGTGGTTCATCGAGGTCCGGAGCTTCTACTCGAATATGGGACTCCTCGAGGACGCCGGCCACGACAGTCCGCCCGAAACCTGGGAGGAGTTGATCGAGATGGCGATGGACGTCGAAGACGAAACTGGAGAGACCGGTTTCGTCTCCGGTGGGGCACAAGACACCGGGACCGGACAGGTGGTCTACGGCATAACCGCCCAGTCCGGTGGTGACTTCTTCGATCGCGATGGAGATGAGTGGTCGGTCGAGTTGGACTCACCAACGTCGCTGTTCGCTCATCTCTGGATGGCGAGCTTCCAGGAGGAGTGGGACATCGCCCCGGGTGGGTGGGCAGGTATGGATAGTACCGACGCCGAACAGCTGTATCGGGAGGGCAACGCCGCCTTCATGATCAACTCCGGTGACGCGGCAAACGAGATGATCAACGAAGACGAGGACGTCGCCGACCGAACCGAACTGTCGCTGATTCCGGAGGGTCCCATGGGAACGAACACCTCCTTCATGGGTGGAAGCTGTCTTTCGGCGTTCGAACCCGAGTACGCTCAGCACGACGTCGATGACGAGATCTCCATGTCGTTTATCGAGTACATGACGCTTCCCGAAACGATGGAGGAGTATCTCACGGAAGCGACGCCGAATTTCCTGCCGGTCCGGGATGCCCAGGAGGAAATACCACCCTTCACCGATAATCCAACGAATATCCCCGACGAATGGATCGATTCCCGGCTCGAACAGGCCGAGGACGTCGCCCGCTACGGGATCACCGGCCCCGAACAGAACGCACCGTTCCTCGGCGACGTCGAGGGCGCAACGGACGCGTATTCGACCGCCATCTCGGGTATTCTCGGAGGAGGGGAGGATCCACGCGAAGCGGTCGTTGCCCAGGCAAACCAGGTCCGAGAGGGCGTCGACGGCGAGGCGGGCCAGGAAATCGAACAAAACACTGATCTCCCGGATCTCGACGACGCACCTGACGAACTCCAGCCCTGGATCCAAGGCGACGGGGATACGCCCCAGATCTGGAACCCGTAACGATCTCTCACAAAAACTGATAAGATGTCGACGAAAATCCAAGATATTCGTAACTTCGAGATACCGCGCGAGTACTATCACTGGCTCTCGAAAGAGGGCGTCTGGGGATGGCTGTTCCTCCTCCCGTCGCTGTTAGCGCTGGGAACCGTCAGCGTCTATCCGCTTCTCCGTGGAGTGTACCTGAGCTTCTTCGAGTACGACGGGATCGGCGACCCCGAATGGGTTGGTCTCGATCATTACGCCTACATTTTTGGCTGGACGGAGTTCTGGATCGTTATGCGGAACACGCTAGTGTGGGCGTTTGCGTCGGTCGTGGTCATGGCCTTGGTCGGGCTCGGGTTCGCGATTCTGCTCAATCGAGATTTCCGCGGCCGATCAGTGGCGACGACGCTGTTGTTGCTTCCGTGGGCGATCCCGTTTATCTCCATCGCCCTGAACTGGCGGCTGATGTATAGTTTCGAGCTGGGCCCACTGAACGGCTTCCTCCGGCTCGCCGGAATTAGCGAGGGGCTGCCGTGGATCTCGAGTTCGCGGTACGCACTGTTCTCGATTATGATCGCGTGGGTCTGGCGGAACTTCCCCTTCTTCATGCTCACGTTCCTCGCAGGGATGAAGGGGATCCCGAGCGATCTCTACGAGGCGGCCCACGTCGACGGATCCTCACGGCTCGATTCGTTCCGGCACATCACCCTCCCGTTCCTTCAGCCGATCGCGATCGTGATGACGCTGCTGATGAGCCTCTGGTCGCTCAATCACTTCACACTGATCTACGTGATGACCGGTGGCGGACCCGGGAACTCCTCGATGGTCTTACCGGTCTATATCTACGAACGGGCGTTCCACCTCGGTGAGATGGGTCTAGCAAGCGCGATTGCAGTCGTCATGTTGCTGGTTATGCTGAGCTACGGCCTGATCTACCTGCGGCTCTATCGTGACGACGTCGGAGGGAAATGACCATGGCAACTGACACACAGACGACTCCGAACGAAGAATCGAACACGAGCGTTCTGAGTGACCGGCAACGCGAACGCGCAAAACGGGTCGGATTTCACGGGCTGTTGTGGTCGCTGATCGCGATCGTCCTGTCTCCGGTTCTCTGGATGTTTGTCGTGTCGGTCAATCAGATCGGGTTTGAGGCGTTTATCGGTGATCCTGTTGGCTGGGCGGCAAACGCGGACCTGTCCGGATACTACGAGGTCTGGACCGAATCGGACTTCCCGTACTGGTTCCGCAACAGCCTGATCGTCAGCGTCGGTGCGACAGTCCTGAGCATCATCGTTTGTACGTTCGGTGCGTACAGCATCGGTCGTCTTCGATTCCGGGGACGAAAGGCGATGGCGACGTTCCTGTTGGTCACGCAAATGTTCCCGCTGATCCTCATCGCGATTCCGCTGTTTATCGTCTTTCGCGATCTCGGGCTAGTTAACACCTTGACCGGTCTCATGATCGCGTACGTTGCGTTCACGCTTCCGTTCGCGATCTGGATGCTACGGGGGTTCTACGAAAACTTACCCGAGTCCCTCGAAGAGGCGGCGATGATCGACGGCAGTACTCGATTCGGGGCGGTGCTTCGGGTTATTCTCCCGCTATCGGCGCCGGCAATCGCGACGACGGCGATCTTTACGTGGGTGTTGGCGTGGAACGAGTTCGTGTTCGCGCTGGTTTTGATCAACGATTCGGAACGCCAGACGCTTCCGCCGGGCATGAGCGAGTGGGTCGGTCAGTTCGCGCTCAATTGGGATATGCTGATGGCGGGTGCAATCAGCGCGACGATTCCACTCCTGGTCGTGTTCTTCCTGCTCCAGAGCTACATCGTCAAAGGATTGGCTGAAGGAGCGGTCAAGTCGTAATTCGTCTCGTTCCGTCTCTTTCGGTTCCCAGCCGTCTCTTGGTGTTTCGACTTTCGGTGTAGTGTGTCGGATGCGCTTTCGACCCGTCTGTGGTATAGCATCCCAAAAGATATTAACCACCGTTACGTATCTTTCTAGCGATGAGTTCGATCGAGTTCGAGGGAGTGACGAAGGTGTACGATGAGAATATCGTCGCGGTAGACGACTTCAACCTGGATATCGAGGCGGGTGAATTCCTCACACTGGTTGGCCCGAGCGGATCAGGAAAGTCGACGTTGCTTCGAATGGTAGCCGGACTGGAAGAGATCACCGAGGGGACGATCTCGATCGGCGAAGAGACGGTCAACAAACTTCCTCCACGGCATCGGGATATCGCGATGGTGTTCCAGAGTTACGCCTTGTACCCTCATCTCAGCGTCCGTGAGAACATGGCGTTCGGGCTCAAACGCTCGACCGATTTAGCCGACGAGGAAATCTACGAGCGCGTCGAGGAGGCCGCCACGCTGATGGGTATCGAGGAACTTCTAGACGATCGGCCGAAACAGCTCTCGGGCGGGCAGCAACAACGCGTCGCGACCGGACGTGCGATCGTTCGTGAACCCGCCGTCTTCCTGTTCGACGAACCGCTATCCAACCTCGACGCGAAGCTCCGAAAACACATGCGAACCGAGCTGCAACGTATTCAACAGGAGCTCGAAACGACGGCGATGTACGTCACCCACGATCAGGAGGAAGCGATGACGATGAGCGACCGGATCGCCATCCTCAATCACGGAAATCTCCAACAAGTCGGGACTCCCCGCGAGGTCTACAACCGTCCTCGAAACCTCTTCGTCGCACAGTTTATCGGAAGCCCCTCCATGAATGTCTTCGACGTCTCCTACGAACCCACCAACACTGGCGGACGGCTCACCGGCGACGTCGAGATCGAGATCGGGCAGGACCGGGCCGAACGGATCGAATCACTGGACACGAACGAACTGAAGCTAGGGGTTCGTCCGGAACACATCAGCGTCGGGCAAACGGAAACTGAAGGGACTATTGACGCGTATATCGACATCATCGAACCGCTGGGCGCACGGGATCTACTGTACTTCGATCTCGAGAGCGAGGACGAAGGTCCCGTTACCAAGGATATTCCAACGTCGGACGAGGCCGACGAAACCGCTCCCGACAGCGATATCGACGAACACAAAGCGTTCATCGATCCCGAAGCGATCACGGAAGACGTCCACAACGTCTTTCTCACCCTCGACACCGACCAGATGCATATTTTTGACGCGTCCACCGGCCTCAGTCTCGCGTATCTTGACGAGCAAGAATCGGCGGCTGCTCCACCCGCCTGAGCTCGTTCGACGGCCGGACGCAACCTTTTTTACTAATTGGCAACAGCATTGACTATGAGTTCAATGGTAAACCCTGACCATCAAGCGTCCGGGTGGACGGTCCTCCGACCGTGGCGCGAGCTTCTGCAGGCGAACGACGTCGAGAGGATGATCGGCGTGGTCCGCCAGTACGGGTGGCTTCCGGCACTGTTCGGTCTCGCACTTCACTCGCTGTCCCGTGGCGCGTTCGAGTACATGAGCGAACCGTTCATCGTCACGGAGGGGTATATTTTTTCAGGCTGGCCAGCAGCCCTCATTATTAACGTCCTGTTCGGAACGTTCGTGGTTCTGTTTTCCTGGTTCATCTACTTCGGTCTCATCGGCGTAATCGCCGGCTATCTCTCCGAGGACCACGTTATGGAAAGCGACGTGTTCAAATTCGGCGGCTATCTGACCGTGGTATTCGTTCCGGTGTTTGTCCTCGGCTCCGTTCTTATCTCCACCGTTACGGTCCCGGACGGTGCGAGCGCCGAGGCTGTGGCTCAAAACGGCGGTGGAACCGTCGAGTTCGCCATGTCGGCGTATTCGTTCGTATACGAAACGCCACAGATGCACGCCGTTCGCGCGTTCAAGGCCGCGGCCTGGATCCTCGTCGGCTTCCTGATGTTGCCGATCGTTCAACGACTGTACGAGATCGATCAGAAGCGAAGCGTCGCGAGCGTTCTTCCTCTCACCCTCGGAGGGGTACTTACCGCGTTCCTGTTCTGATCTCTTCGGGATTGATCGGGGGAGTCGTATCCAACACGACGTTGTCGACGGTAAGCAGCGAGTTTGCAAACTCGACGCTTCGGACCAAACTGCTGGATCGGACGAGTTGCGCATCGAGAGCATCGCTAGCGGAGACGACGTCGTCGACGATCCGCCCGGAAGCATCGATCCCCGCCCGTTGATTGTTTCCAGCGTGACGAGTACGGAGCTCGGGTATCGAATCGAGCGGTCGGTGACCGGCATTGCGTGCCAGCGTTCGCGGGAGCGATTCGAGCACGTCGGCGAACTCTTCGACGGCCAGCTGCTCGCGACCGTCAAATCGGGGTGCCAGTTTCCGAACAGCAAGCGCTGCCTCGACGTCGGCCGCACCACCCCCTGGAAGCGCCGTCGGCTGCTTGACGGCGGCGCGGACCGCGTTGAGACCGTCTTTGATTCGTCTTCTCGCTTCGTCCGCCGCGCTTTCGGTACCGCCGCGGACGACGAACCCGACGCTTCGTGGTTCGGTCCCTTTCGGAGCTGTGACCTCTAGCCACGTTTTCTCGTCCTGCGCAGCGCGCACGTTGACCGTCCCGTACCCGAGGTCGTTGCTCGAAGCGGGTTCGCCGGGTGTCACGGGCCCCCGTATCGCAGCGCCGGTGACGCGTGACAGAACGTCTACGTCGGACCGTTTTACGTTTCTGAAACAGACGGCGTTCCGCCTGGCCAGCTGCTCACCGATCTCGCTACTGACGTCGCCGGTGACGAATACCGCCCCGACGTTCGCCTCGGCGATTGCCTCGGCTATCTTCCTGCTATCTCTTCGGTTGTTGCCACCGCCGGTCACGTACTCACCGCTAACCGAGAGAGAGTTGGTAGAGACATCGCGTGGTTGGAGAGAGCCCTCGACAAGGAGAATGCCTGCGTCGATCGGAAGCAGGCGTTCGGCACACATCGGTTCGTACGGCAACAACGTCCCGTTGATCAGTTCGCTTGAGGTGACGTTTCGACCGGGGAAAACCTCTATCGCGACGTACCCGAGATGGACGGTTCCCCGCCGTGGTTCCCACACCCGGAGGACGGCGTCGACGATATCCTCGCTGAGCTGCTCGAGCGGCCACGCGCCGGTACGGTTGTTCGTCGTTCCGCCGTGTGCGATCTGCTCAAGTTGGCCACGATCGAATTCGGTTGGCGAAGTAGGGCGATCGGTACTTGCAACGGGGATTCCGATCTCGTCCCAGACTTCGAGCGTACGTTGGGCCCCGATAGAGAACCCCTCGATAACGTCGGTCGGTGGAACACCCCGTTCGATCAATCTGGTGCCGGCAGTCAGTAGTTCGCTCGCCAGCAGGGTCGTCGTAGTCGTCCCGTCGCCGAGTTCGTTTTCGTGGCTCTCCACCAGCCGAATCAGTTGGTTCGCGATCGGATGATCCGTCTCTCCCTCGAACTCCTCTAAAATCGCCACGCCGTCGTTGCTAATAAACGTGCGTACGGTATCGTCCTGCATTCGACGGACGATCATCTTGTCGGCCCCCAACGGTCCAAACGTAGTCCGGACCAAACTTCCCATCTCCTTTGCTGCCTGCCGTATTCCTCGTCTCGTTTCTTCCGGCGACAGTTGATTCCAGCTCACGCTCATCGTTCTACCGGCATTGGCCGTTCCCGCGGCGGTAGTCCGCTCGATTCGAGGACTGAAGCGTCAGTTCGTCGTCGAGATCGAACCCTTTCATCGGATGAACAGTCGGTCGCTGACGATTGCAAACACGATCAGGAGCACCAACAAGTACGTTACTTCGAATATCAGCCCCCAGCCTTGAGCGAGGATATACTGGACCCCGAAATACGCGAGGGCAACAAACGAAACCACGACTATCCCGGCGATACTCCCCGTTCGTGACAGACTCTTTGCTACTGCCATCATCGTTTATCATACTGACCTGAAGGGTAATAAACGGTTGCCATAGGACAGGGGACGAGCGGTCCCTCTCTCGGCCGCACGTCCCGACTCGGCGTAGCTGCCCGCAAATCGTTCGCACCGCCGTGGCGAATCGCCACGGTGACCGCCTACTGTACGGTGACGACGCCGTAGCGATCTCGAGAGTTCCCACGGCAACGTTTAGGGGTCCGGTCCGTGACGTGGTCGTATGACCATTGGCGTCTGTTACTTCCCCGAGCACTGGCCGCGAGAACGGTGGGAAACCGATATTGAAGCGATGGCCGACGCCGGATTCGAGTACGTCCGCATGGCGGAGTTCTCGTGGGCCGTCCTCGAACCCGAACGCGGGCAGTTCGACTTCGAATGGCTCGACGAGGCTGTCGAGCTGATCGGCGAGCACGGGATGCAGGCCGTGCTTTGTACGCCGACGGCGACGCCACCAAAGTGGCTCGTCGACGAGCGACCCGGGATTCTCCAGGAAGACTCCGACGGTACCGTACGAGAACACGGGAGCCGGCGTCACTACTGTTTCAACTCAACCGCCTACCGCGAGGAAACCGAGCGCATCGTCTCCCGAGTGGCCGATCGGTACGCCGACGATCCCCATGTCGCGGGGTGGCAGACCGATAACGAGTTCGGCTGTCACGGTACCGTCCGTTGCTACTGTGCGGACTGTGCGGACGCTTTTCGCGAGTACCTCGCAGAGAAGTACGACTCGATCGAAGCGCTCAACGACGCCTGGGGTACGACGTTCTGGAGCCAGCGCTATCCGAGTTTCGAAGCGATCGACCCGCCCGGCCCGACGCCGAGTGACCACCACCCGTCGCGGCTCCTCGAGTACGCACGCTTCTCGAGTAACGCCGTCGTCGAGTACAACCGGTTGCACGTCGATCTCCTTCGGGAAGCGAATTCCGAGTGGTTCGTTACGCACAATTTCATGGGTCGATTTTCGAACCTGGACGCGTACGCCGTCAGCGAGGATCTCGATCTCGTTTCGTGGGACTCGTACCCCACCGGATTCGTCCAGGATCGGCTCGCCGGCGAGCCGACGCCCGCCCAGCTCCGCGCCGGGGATCCCGATCAGATCGGAATGGACCACGATCTCTACCGGAGTGCCCTCGATCGACCGTTCTGGGTGATGGAACAGCAACCCGGCGACATCAACTGGCCGCCGTACGCGCCCCAGCCCGGCGACGGAGCGATGCGACTCTGGGCCCACCACGCGACGGCCCACGGCGCCGATGCGGTGTTGTACTTCCGCTGGCGTCGCTGTCTCGAAGGCCAGGAACAGTACCACGCCGGACTGCGCAAACAGGATGGATCACCCGACCGCGGGTATCACGGCGCGAAGCAAGCTGCCGCGGAGTTGGCCGAAGTCGGCGAGGACGACCACGTCGAGGCACCCGTCGCGGTGCTGTTCGACTTCGAGAACCTGTGGGCGCTTACCGAACAGCCACATTCGCCCGACTTCGACTACTGGGAACTCCTCGAACGCTTCTACGGCGCGGCTCGTGCCCGCGGAACCCAGGTCGACGTCGTTCATCCGACGACACCCCTCGAGGAGTACGACGCTGTCGTTGCACCGGCGCTCCACCTCGTCGACGACGTCCTCGCAACCCGGCTGACAGCCTACGTCGAGAACGGCGGAGAACTCCTGCTGGGCCCACGGACGGGTGTCAAAGACGCGTACAACAAGCTTCGTCCGGTCCCGCAGCCGGGACCGCTCGCCGACCTCGTCGGCGCGACCGTCGACCGACACGAGTCACTCCCCTCACAACTCGACACCCGAGTCCGGAACGTAAACGGGGAGAACACGTATCAGTTCCAGGTGTGGGCCGAATGGCTCGAGACCGCTACCGCGACGCCGCTGTTCGTATACGACGCTGACGGCGTCGAAAACGACCGAGCCGCGATTACGCGACGGGATGTCGGCGACGGGACCGTCGTTTACTGCGGCGTGTGGCCGAGCGAATCGTTGGCAGACGAACTCATCGAGCCGTTGCTCGCTCGCGCGGACGTCCCCTCCAGCGATCGGCTTCCAGACGGGGTCCGGGTCAACGTGCGAGGAGGGAGAACGTGGATAACGAACTTCTCGAGCGACCGGATTCGAATCAAGCCTGCAACGGACGTCACGTGGCTGATCGGCACGGCAACGATTGACGCCTACGATGTCGCGGTCGCGGAGCAACGCGTCCTCGACGGGTTATCGATCGAGCCGCTCGGCTAAGACCCCACACTGGAATCGCTGACTTACCGATCTCGTCGCCGAAACTCCGAACGTTCGTCGCGAGAGGGAGTAAGAACGAGGACGTAACGACGACCGCGACGAGTACGACTCCGGTCGTACAGCCACTACGTCACGATCATGAGTTTCGATCGGGTGTGTAGTGGTATTCAGCAGGGGACAGCTCGTCGGATTGATTCGGACTCGGTTTGGTGAGCGGATGCGTGAAACATTAGAAGAGACTGCTCACACTTCGTGTGGAAATCTGGTCGATAGCGATGCCGAGCGTCCAACCGTGCGTCGTCGGCGGTACGTCCTCGTTGGACCGAGAAAACCGATCACCGTCCTCGGTGGTCCACCTGGTGGACACGATCAGTCGCGTTGTTCGGGCGATTCGACAGACGGCCCGTCCCGGACGGAAACCCACGCACACAACGTGGACGAACTCTCTGGTTCGTTCGATACGGCCGTTGGAGAGCCAATTTTCCGCCGGCTTTTTATCCCCGAAGAGTGGCTCTGCTCGGTACCGCTCCTTCGAGCAACCGCTGGTAGTTCGGAGTTGTGATTCAATGTTGTCAGTCCCATCAAAATTCGACTGACCGAGCGCCGACGAATCAAGCCGTCCTCTTCGGACGAGTCGGGGCGGGTGCCTTCGAACTCTTTCATTCAGTTCTGGGCTTCCTTTCTCCCTCTCAATGAGGACCTTCGCAGCACTCTATCGACCTCCAGTCACTGAGACCGGCTTCAAATAGTTCGTCGCTGAGCGTCGTACTACCCGGCGTATCGCTTCTGTTTCTCTTTCTCAATCGGGTTGTACAGTTTTTCGACAGGATAGTCGAGGTGATTCGCGACAGCTAACAGCAGGTCTGAGCAAAGATATCTAACGGGCAGCACAGCGGGAGATGCGAGCAGAGAAGCTGCTACTGCTAGTCTCCTGTCTTCATTATCGTCTGGAAAGGTATAATTTCTGTAGTGTAATTTACCCCGAATTCGACGAAAGCTCGAGCTCCAGCGCGTTAGCGGCGCCCGATACGATCTCGGGAATCGTTTCCGAGAACTGCTCTCCGCGCAGTCGGTTTTTCGGTCCGGAGACAACGATCGCTCCGACCTGGCCATCCGGTGCCGAAACCGGACTGGCAACCGCGCGGAACCCCTCGATCGATTCCTCGTCGTTGAACGCCACGTTTCGCTCGCGGACCGTCTCGATCTCTTCCAGCAGTTCGTCGAGATCCGTAATCGTGTTCGGAGTTCGGTCCTGTAATCCGTTCTTCTCGGCTATCTCTCTTATTTGTGGCTCGGTAAACTGGGAGAGAATCGACTTCCCGGCTGCAGTGTCGTGTAGCGTGATCCGCTTGCCGATCTGTTTGTACGGCTGGACGGCTAGTTCCCCTTTCTCCTTTCGCAGACAGACTCCCTCGCCGTACTCCTCTACCACAAGCCAGACGATCTCCTCCGTCTGCCGTGCCACCTGCCGAAGAAACTCGCCGGATTTCTGATAGAGAGCGTTCCGCTTTTGGACTTTCGTCCCGTGACAAAGAAACGTCATTCCCAGCCGATACTCGTTTTCCTCCTTGACGAGTAGTTCTTGTTCGACGAGCGTCGACAGGTGTACGTGAAGCGTGCTCCGAGGCATGTCCAGCGCGGCGGCGAGTTCGGTAAGCGACGCTCGCTCGAGTTCACTCAGCGTTTCGATAATGTCGACGACGGTCTCGGCGGTTTTCACGGTCCGTTGCCCCGTATTATCCCCGGTCATGGTACACACTCTCGCTCCGTTATCGCATATAACTTCCGCTCGCAGCCCGAACACCGAAAAGCGGCCGAGCCGAATTCGTTACCGCCGGGAGATACGTCTCCCATGAACTGATTCAGCATGTGCAAAAGAGAGGCAGACCGGGAGTATAGAGCTTCGTGTCGGAGGTCTGCTGTGAGAATACCTGGGCGGAGGGTTCGAAGAGATAATTATATCGCCCTCTAATTACACAAGTACCTCTGTAAACACCATCGGAACAGAGAGGAGACTGGCCTTATCCAAATCCGGAGTCTTTTGGCAATCCTGAAAGGCGGACACCACCCTGCCGACCGAAACAGTTATTTCGAGCCGGCTTATGGTACGATTCATGGTTCAGTTAGAGACGCTTCCGGACAGCGGCGAAGTACAGAACTATGTTGGTGGGAGTTGGCACACGCCAGAGAGCGACGAGGGACGCGACGTCATCAACCCCGCAACGACGGAACGGCTCGCCCACGTCTCGTTCAGCTCCGAGCACGATATCGACCGTGCCGTCGAAACGGCCACTGAAGCGTTCGAGGACTGGTCCGCCCGGCCCGTCGAAGACCGGATTCAACCCCTCTTCGAGCTGAAGCAGCTCCTCGAGGAACACCAGAACGAGCTCGCGGAAATAGTCGCTCAGGAGCACGGAAAGACGGTCGACGAAGCCGCTGGCGAGATCCGCCGAGGTATCGAGAACGTGGAGGTCGCGTGCGGAATACCGACGATGATGCAGGGGGGGACGCTTCTCAACGCTGCTCCCGAAATCGACGAGAGCGCCGTTCGAAAACCGCTGGGAGTGTTCACCGCGATCACCCCGTTCAATTTCCCGGCGATGATTCCCCTGTGGTTCCTTCCGTACGCCGTTGCGACCGGAAACAGCTTTATTCTGAAGCCAAGCGAACAGGATCCGCTGGTAGCTCAGCGAATGTTCGAGCTCATCGACCAGGCCGGATTCCCTGACGGGGTCGTCCAGCTCGTTAACGGCGGTGTCGATACCGTCAACTCGCTGTTAGACCACGACGAAATCGTCGGCGCGTCTTTCGTCGGGAGTACGCCTGTCGCGAAGACAATCTACGAACGGGCCGCTCAGAACGGCAAACGCGTCCAGGCCCAGGGTGGTGCGAAAAACCATATTATCGTCACGGAGACGGCCGACCTGGATTTCGCAGCCGAAAAAACGGTGGGTTCGGCGTTCGCCTGTGCTGGTGAGCGGTGTCTGGCAAACGACGTCGTCGTCGTCGAGGACTCGGTGTACGACGAGTTCGTCGAGAAGGTCGTCGACACGGCCAAAGCACAGACAGTCGGATACGGTCTCGAGGACGAAACGGACATCGGCGCGCTCATTTCGGCCGAACACGAACAGCGCGTTCGCGAGATTATCGAGACGGGCCTCGAGGAGGGAGCGGACCTCCTCTTGGACGGACGGGACGTTACCGTCGACGGATACGAGGACGGAAACTTCCTCGGACCGACCCTGTTCGGCGACGTGGAGCCGGAAATGACGATCAGCCAAGAGGAGATCTTCGGACCGGTGCTTGGGTTGATGGCGGTCGAAAGTGTCGACGACGCGATCAACGTTCTCAATCGGAGCGACTTCGGAAACGCGGCGAGCCTGTTTACGGGGAAGGGGGCAGACGCCCGAAAGTTCCGACACCAGACCGATATCGGAAACCTGGGCGTAAACGCCGGGACGGCAGCACCGATGGCGTTTTTCCATTTCGGTGGACGCAAAGAGTCCTTCTTCGGCGATCTCCACGCACAGGGGGAGGACATGATCCACTTCTACACCGATAAGACGATATATATCGAGCGCTGGCCGGACGCGTAACCGCGTTGCGCTCCGGTGGCCCCACCGACGAAATTTTTCGTAACGTCAAAGCGATCTCAGAGTTAGCTCGGAGTTGGATTTCTACTACTCGATATCTGGTATAGATATTTCCGATAGGTTTATGTATAGTGTCTGTACTATTCCCGTGTGCCCATGGGTACCATAGAGCGATACCTATCAGGGAGTTACGTACCAGTACTGATCCGCCGAGTATCGGGTGATTTTGATGGCTAGCCCCGTTGAGATCTTGCTCGCCGGATTGCCGCTGCTACTCGTCGGGATACTGCTCGTCGGATTCCTGTGGCCGGCAACGCGAGCGACGCCGATTTCGTGGTTGGTTGCGGTCGGCGTCGGCTACGTGGTCTGGAACAATCCGCCGGAGTATCTTGCGGGAGCTTCGATAGTCGGGGTAATGACTGCCCTCGAGATTCTGTGGATCATTTTCGGTGCGCTCGTGTTACTGTATATGCTGATGGAGGCCGGTGCGTTCGATCGTATCAACGAAGGGTTTGCATCTGTATCGGAGGACCGACGAGTGCAGATCGTGCTGATCGCGTTCTTTCTGACGACGTTTATCGAGGGAGCCGCGGGGTTCGGATCGGCGGCCGCGGTCGCTGCACCGTTGATGTTGGCGCTTGGCTTCCCGGCGCTTGCAGCCGTCGTTGCAGCGCTTATCGGGCACACGATCGCCGTTACCTACGGCGCCGTCGGAACACCGATCCACGTCGGTGTCGAGTCGCCGCTCCAGATCCACCAGGAACAGATCGTTCAGGAAGGAGAAATGAGCCTCAGTACGTTCGCAACTGAAGTAGCAGCGTGGGCGGCAACACTCCATACGCTTGTAGGATTTGTTATGCCGCTTTTTGCAGTTGGAATGGTCGTATACTTTTTCGATTCCAAGGACGAGCGCTCACTGAAACCGCTTCTACAGGTGTGGCCGTTGTGTCTCTTTGCGGGAGTCGCGTTCGCCGTCCCGTACTGGTTGTCGGCGTGGTTCCTCACTGCCGAGTTCCCGTCGATAATCGGTGCGATGGTCGGCGGCGCGCTGACGATCGCCGCACTTCGTGCTGGATATCTCCAGCCCGACGACGAATGGGAGTTTCCGGCGCGCGAAGAGTGGCCGTCCCACTGGGTCGGTACGATCGAACCCGGCAGCAATGGCGACAGTAGCGGCGGCACGCCCGATAGCGGCCCTTCGATGTCGCTACTAAAGGCCTGGGCACCGTATATTCTCCTCGTCGGTCTACTGATCGTCACGCGTGTCATCGAACCCGTTCCGCAGCTACTCGTTGAAACACCCGGCTTCGTGATCGAGTGGACGACGATTTTCGGGTATGAGAATCTGTCCGCAGAGATCGAGTGGATCAATGCTCCCGGGTTCTGGTTGCTGGTCAGCGCTTCCGTGGCGATTCCGCTGTACGGGATGAACGGTGAGCAGGTCAAAAGCGCTTGGACGAAGGCGGGCAAGAAAATCGTCTCACCGGTTATCGCTCTCGTGTTTGTCATTGCGATGGTTGAAGTAATGATCAACTCCGGAGACGCCCCCGGAGCCCACGACGCCGGAAGCATGATGGACGTCCTGGCGATCACTACTGCTAATATCGCTGGTGCCGCCTATCCGTCGATCGTCGCACTTATCGGCGCGCTCGGTGCAGCGATGGCGGGTTCCAACACCGTCTCCAACATCGCGTTCGGGAGCTTTCACTTTACGGCGGCACAGGAGCTCGGACTCCCGACACAGATTATCGTTGCAGCCCAGACCGTCGGCGGCGCTGTCGGAAATATCGTCGCCATTCACAACGTCGTCGCCGCGCTGGCGACGGTCGGACTCGTCGGCCAGGAGGGCCGGACGATCCGACTCAACTTGATTCCGGTGATCTACTACACCGTGTTCGTTGGTCTCTGGACGATGGTGTTCACGTACGTCTTCTTCCCCAACATCTTCTGAGAGCGGACCGCGTTCCTCTTTCTGCGCGGAGTCTATCGACGGGTCGGGCAAACCTATTCTCCCACGTTGACATAAGAATTAATGTGGTCGGAGCTAACGCATCATACGGAACGCTGGTACGGGCGAGACCGACTACGGACCCGTACCACCAACCGGAACGGCTGTGATCCGAAACACCGACACCATGCAACCCGAGTATCCAACACCAGCTCACGGAACGCGCGTCGTTGTATCGCCGTCTAACGTCGTCCTTGGACGAGAAGCCGTTACAGAGGTCGGTGAGTATGCCGACCTCTACGGGAGCAAAGCGCTCGTCATCGCGACACCGCAAATATTCGACATCCACGGCGACCGAGTTACCGAGAATCTACAGCGCAAGGGGATCAAAACGGTCACGTACACGGACGTTCAACCCGATCCAACGGTCAAAAACATCGAAGACGCACACCGTCTCTGGGACGAACACGACTGCGACGTTATCGTAACGCTCGGCGGTGGATCCTCGATCGACACGGGGAAGGCCGTTGGTGTGCTGGCGAACAATGCCGGATCGATACGGGAGTTCGGCGTCGATAGAGCCGGTTACGAAGGAGTACCGAATCCGATTCCACCACTAATCGCCGTCAACACGACTGCTGGGACAGGAAGCGAAGCAACGCGATCGATCGTCGTCACAGATAGCGAGACGTCGACGAAGTTCCTGATCGTGTCCAAGAACGTGGTTCCGGAAGTCGCGATCGAGGACCCGGTTCTCACCGTCTCGCTACCGCAGAGCCACACTGCGTTTACTGGCATTGACAGTCTTACCCACGCGATCGAGGCGTTCGTGTCGGTGAAATCGTACGGTGTCCCGGACGACTACGCTCGAGCAGCTATTCGCCGGATCTCTACCTGGTTCCCGAAAGCGTGGGCGAACGGCGACGACATCGAGGCTCGGACGGAGATGATGATCGGGCAGCTACAGGCGGGGCAGGCGTTTACCAATTCGTCCGTAGCGCTCGTACACGGGATGGCTCGACCGCTCGGTGCACAGTTACACATTCCTCACGGACTCGCAAATGCGCTTCTCCTGCCATACGTGATGGATTTCTCTGCAATGGCTGCGCCGGAAAAGTACGCGGAGATCGCCCGTATGTTCGATGTAGCCGACGATACCGACCCCGATCGAACGGCTGCAAAGAAGGCCAGCGAGGGTGTGTTTGAGCTCTGTGCCGACGTAAATCTCTCCTCGTATCTCGACGAATTCGGGGATGTGCCGGATCGGGAATCGTACCTGGAAGTCGTACCGAAAATGGCACAGGACGCGATCGATTCCGGATCACCCGACAACAATCCCAGAAAACCAACGAAAGAAGAGATCGAAGAGCTGTTCGTGCACCTCTACGACGACGCATTGGCACCTGAGAGCCCGCGGCGATCCTCGAGCGAGAGGTACTGACACAAACATAGCGGAAGTCCACGACTTCAGTCGTGGGAGGACGTCACGGAGCACAGTAGACACTCTCGGCGAGATCTGTCGAGGAGTTGGGAGATAGTTTCACAACAACAAAGCCGACGAATCGTGTGAACGGTCGTTCTTGTATTTGCCGTTAGAACTTTCTACCCATATTCGCTAGTGTGAGACTGGCTAGTTCTGAGCCGCCTTGGACGGCACTTTTCTACCGACGTTTGGTACGGTCTCTGGCAGTTATCGTAATCTGCAAGCTGTTCACTCCGTTTGCGTACGCTCGCCCGACTTCCGACCCACGAGTTGGGACGTCGGTCGATCCGAACTTTGAAGATCTGTAGCTACGTTCCGATGGTTTCGGTCAGTGTAGTCGACCTGATCGGACACTCCTACTCGTGGGAGGGCAGTCCGATCGTCGAACTGACCAACGAGAAGCTCGGCATCCAAGAGATTGTGTTTCTCACGGAGCGTTCTGAGAGGCCACACGAAGCCTCGCTCCCGTGGACGTCGGCGGGACGTGGTCGCTGTCAGACAGCCCGACGACCTAGTTCCGGATCGCTCCGTAAGAGCGTCCAACACCTGATTCAGCGAGAATCCGTGATAGCTCTCGAAGCAAACAGCCGATCTGACAAAGACCGACCGTGAATACCCTGATGGACGTCACCGTCAGTTCGCTCTCCACAACTCTTCTACGTTCGCGTTGCAACTCTCACGGAGCAGGCCTGCCAGCAGCCGATCAAACCAACTCAGTACTCTGTCTCCATCTCAGATAGGATCAGTCAGACAGCGAAAGGTGGGAAATTATTTCTGATTTCCAATGTGGTGGTTACTGGAAAGCATTCCTGATAGATTTCTCGAAACACTCACTGAACGAACAACAGCGGTTGACGTCGCTTTCGACCGGCTCGTGGTCCCAAAGTGAGTTCAAGCAAGGTGCATATCCCGTGCCGCCGTACGCATGGCAGCTAATCCGAGTGATCCGTACGGATACGAGATCGATCGGTCGAGCGACGGACTGTGCAGACGACCCCCACAAGCCATATACGTCTCGATGGCCTGCAGCTGACAATGACGACCGATCGGTACAACTGCACAACGTGTGGCTCCGAACTCCACTACAAGACGACGAAACACAACGGCTGCCCGAACTGCGGTGCCGTCCCGCTTCACAGCGCCGACTGACCGGAGACCTGTCCTTTATTCCGTCGCAACGCCGACGGTTCGCCATGGCGATCGAAACCGGTGACTCGGTCACGATCGAGTACACGGCCCGGTTCGAGGACGGCCTGGTGTTCGATACGACCCGTGAACGCGTCGCCGAGGAGACGGGCCTGGCCGAGCAACTCCCCGACCGCGAGTTCGAGCCGCTGACCTTCGAGGTTGGCGACGCCGAGATCATCGATGGGGTTACCGAGGCGCTCGTCGGCATGGAGGAGGGAGCAGAAACCACGATCACGGTCCCGCCGGAGGACGCCTACGGCGAGCGATCCGAGGACCGGGTCATCGAACACAACACCGTCGAGTTCGAGCAGATGCTGGAATCGGAAGGGCGGGACCTCGAGATGGGTGCCGAGATCGAGACGAAAGACGGCAGCGTCGGCGAGATCACCCACATCGATCCCGAGATCGTTCGGATCGATTTCAACCACCAGCTAGCGGGCGAAACTCTCGAGTTCGATCTCGAAGTCCTCGAGGTGAACTAACCCCTCGCGTTCGAGGACGGTCCGGGTAGAACGAGCGGTTCGTACCCGGGCCGACGTTACGCGTCGCGGTCGACGGTGACACACTCGGGCGTGATCGTCACGTCATAGGTCACAGCGGCCTCGATGGTCACCGAGACGCTGGCGCGCGTGAACTCGCTCGTAAACATCGCGTCGAGCGCCGCCGGATCGAGGTGATCGTGGAGGACGAGACCGAACTCGTCGCCGAGTGTGGTGGCGTCGACGTCCTCGAGGGCGGCGATCGTCTCGAGGACGGCGACGGTCGGCGCGGTGTCCGGACCGTACTCGCGTTCGATGCGGGTCGCTCCTGGCATAGTGGATTCCGTATCGCTGGCAGCCATGGATTACTCGGAGCCGTACTCGACGTGGATCGTCGGCGACTGCGACGCGGAGCGGTCGAGGACGTGGGCGTTGGCCATGTCGCCGGAGAACCGGAACCGGGTGCTGCCGGCTTCGATCGCTCCTTCAGCGGCGTGTTCCGAAACGACGGCGGTCCCGTCGTCGTCTGCGGCCTCGATCGCGCCGTCGACGGTGATTTCGAAGCTCGCGGGAATGCCGTGTCCGACGACGGTTACGCGGTTGGGGAGGGCGGCGTGGCTGTTCGGGGCGTCTTCGTTCAGGTTCGCGGCGTCGCGTGCCATACACCTGACGAGCGAGCAAGAGAACTTAGTACTTTCTGTCGAAGTAACGGTGTATTGGGACGAATTACATAGATATACGAACGTACTAAGTATATTTTGATCCAATCGTTCAGAAATTCAAGTCACTCACGCGAACGACGATCACGAAATCGGGGTCAGAGACGAGATGGTAATCGCATGCTACCCCGATCGGGGAGCGATAACGAGAGCCTACTGGCGTCGGTACGGTCGTGCTCTTGGCGGTCCGCAGACGCTGCCGGCGGTCCCCGACGAGGTGAGTGTAGCGACGAGGACGCCGGCCCGGGTCTCGTGTGTGGTCAGTTCTCCGTCGTTCCCGACGCGAACGGCCCCCACTCGAGCAGCCAGCGGGCACCTATGACGACACCCAGCAGCGCCGCCCCGACCGTGCCGTAAAACAGCGCCGGACGGCGCTCGGAGATCGACCTGGCGAGAAACAGTGCGACGCCGACGCCGTGTGTGACCGGGTTGAGCGTCTGGCCGTCCACGCCCTCGTATCGGACGTCGATCGGCCGTTCGGTGATCGTCAGTCGCGCGTCCTGCGCGTCCATGATCAGCTCGCTCTCGACGCCCATCCCGCTGGTTTCGATCGAGAGCGTCTCGATGGCGTCCCGCGAGAACGCGCGGAAGCCACTCTGGGTGTCCGAGAGCTTCGTCCCGCTCGAGCCGAACGTTAAATAGTCGAGCACCTGCTGGCCGACGCGACGATGGAACGGCGTTTCGTCGGGCCCGCCCTCGAGGTAGCGACTGCCGACGACCATGTCGGCGTCCGCGGTCTCGACGGGGGCGGCGACGGTCGGGATGTCGTCCGGATAGTGTTGGCCGTCCCCGTCGAGGATCACCACCGACTCGTGGTCGGTCGTCCGGGCGTACTCGAACAGCGTTCGCAGCGCCTCCCCCTTCCCGCGGTTGCTGTCGTGCTCGAGCACCGTCGCGTCGGTCTCGGCGACGATCTCGACGGTCTCGTCGCTGCTCCCGTCGTCGACGACGACGACCTCGGCTGCAAACGTCGACGCGTCACGGACGATGTCCTCGATACTGCCTGCCTCGTCGTACGCCGGGATCCCGACCAGTCGGCCGGCCGTCGACCGGGATTCGGCGACGACTGCGTCGGCGTGATACGCCGGCGAGGCGAGACTCCGCTGTCGGCTCGCCTCGAAATCGATCGGAGCGTCGCCCGCTGCGACGACGAGGCTGTCACAGCCGTCGGCCCGGGCGGCCGAAACGAGTGTTTCCCGGCGGTCGTCCTCGTCGGGACCGGGCGATTCCAGAACGGTGACGTCCGGATCCGCCGAAAGCGAGTCGAGGTCGTCCGCGAGACCCGTATCGAGGACGAAGACCGAGTGATTCCTGTCGCGCGCTCGGGATACCGTCTGAAGCGAAACCGATCCGGTTTCGTCCGGGATCAGTCCGAGCCCGAGCCGTGTCTCTGCGTCCGGTGTCGATGGGTGGTGTTGGGATTGCATCAGTGGGTGAGCGAGTCGACTGTCGGTGTTTGAGTGGTGACGTCGACGAGAGGTCGACGAGAGGATGGGACGAGCGTCGCCGTCGGGATCGAGAACCGCACGAACAACGGGACGAGCGACGACACGAGTCGAGTACGTAGTGATCGGTTCGTCGTTCCGTCGAACACGTTCTGTCGAAAAGCTCTTTCTGCAGAAGTGATAAATAGTTACTGCTTTAATTGTTCAGGATCGGAATACAGTCGTGTAATAGTCACAATATCATTACAGTGTAGCAGATAATTATAGTGTAAATTGAATTTCTCTTTAAGATACTTATCTGGTGGGTCGAGGACGTTCCGACAGACGATGATTCGGACGCGTTGATCGTCACGAGCGCGTGACTTGCAGGTCCAACCTCCACCAAAGCAGTTTGGAAGCAGCGTTTCGGAACCGTCCGTCGACGGTTCGAATGACCGATGACCGACCGCCAGGAAACCACCCTCAACCTATCGAGAGCCCAGCAGTGGGTGCTTCACCACGTCCTGCTCGATCGTCTCGAGCTAGAAGCGAACGCGCCCGCGGCGACCGACCCGCCCTCCCCCGCAGTGTACCGCGCGTTCGACAAACTCGATCACGGCTGCGTTCGCTTCACGCGACGCGAGCGCCACCGACTGTGCGAGGCGGTACGCCAGTACGCGGACGCGGCCGAAACCCCCGAGCGGGACCGCCCGATCGCCGAGCGCGTCCTCGCGGAGCTCCGGGACTCCCTGGCGGTGCCGACGACCGCCGCGAGCGCCGATCGAATGCGCGCCACCGAAGCGAACTGACGCGGGCGCCGACCGCCGGAGGACGACGGACCGGTTGCCCTCATCCCTCGCTGTGTCGACCGCCTTCTTCAGTCGGATCCGGCCCCTCTCTCCGACGTGTGTAGAGGTAGACGACCGTCACGACAAGTCCACACAGCGGCACCAACACCCCGAACTCGTAGGTCGCCGGGTATCGGAGCTTGCGCCGCTTCGCGTCGAAATGAACGAGGACGGAGATCGGAATCTGCAGAAGAACGACGGCCGCGAGCGCGGGGAAGACGAACGGTTCCATCCTCTGATGGCTGGCCGTTCTCGTGTAAAAGCGTTTGCATCACGGGCGCGCTCGGTCAGTCGTCGGCTCGGAGCGTCGCCGTATACTCCGTGTTGCCGGTGAGTTCGACGCCCTCCTCGAGCGTGGGATACTCCTCGGCGGCGACGACCAGGACGTACTCGCCGGACTGGAACTCGAACTCGGCCACGCCGTGGTCGTCGACTGTCTCGGTCTCCCCCCAGCCGCCCAGCCCCCGTTCTTCGAGAGTGACGGTCGCGTGATCGATCGGCTCGCCGAACTCGTCCTGGACGACGACCCGGAACAGGTGTCGCTCTACGGGCTCGCCCCCCTCGTCGTCGGCCTCGACGTCGTCGAGTTCGAGTTCGTACGCGGCGGCGTCCGCGCAGTTGTTCAGTTCGAAGGAGTAGACGGCGTCGTCGGCGCCGGGCTCCGGTCCGTCGGCCCCGGCCTCGGTCGTCGAGGACAGCTCGTTCCCCTCCGCGTCGTAGAGCCGGGCGGTTACGGTGGCCGTAACCTCGGCGCCGCTGGCGTTTGCGAGCATCAGGTGGACCTCACAGAACTCGTGGGGCGGCTCGTCGCCCCAGGTGAAGGTGTGGCGCTCGACCGCGAGGTGTCGCTCGGCGGCCGCAGACAGCGAGACCTCGCCGTTGATCGACTCGTCCTCGTGGATCTCGTCGTCGCGGTCGACGTCCTCGTCGGACTCGTTTGCCTCGCCCGACTCCGTACTCTCGGGTTCGTCCTCGTCGTCACTCTCGGCGTCCGGTCCGTCCTCAGTGTCACTCTCGGCGTCCGGTCCGTTCTCGTCGGACGAATCGTCGGCGTCGCTTGCGGACCCGTCCTCGTCGACCGCATCGTCGCCCGTCGACTCGGGCCCATCGGTCTCGTCGCTCCCGTCGTCCTCGGTATCGGTACAGCCCGCGAGCAACGCCGACAACGAGACACCCGCAGCGGCAAACTCGCGGCGATTCATTCGCATCGCTCCCCCTCTCGCGGCCGTCGGCCGCCGATCTCTCCCCAGTACATTCACGCTCTAGAAAACGTCTTCGAGCACATAACGCTTTACAGGCGGTCGAATGAGTCCGCGGGGTCGTCCCCCGGCGTTGGCCGATATCCGACGCGGTAGTGAGCGATTGAATAGAAGATGTTCATATATTGATTTTATCACGAATCGTATGAAACGGCGATGGATCCTCGCGCCGACGGGGACTGTAACCGCAGCCGCGATCGCAGGTTGTCTCGGCAACGAGGACGGGGTGCCATCCCGAACGGATGAGGACGCGAACGCGGCGGACGCCGACGAGGACGCGACCGTCGACCGGGAACACCCTACACTCGCGGTCGTCGACGCTCACCTGACGGCGGCAGCCGAGGACGGCGAGACCGTCGAGGCGTTCGAGCGGTTCACGCTCCTGACCGACGACGGCAACGAGGTCGTCGCCGTCCTGGTCGATGGCGAGGAGCTGGTGATCCACCGCGAGAGCGATGGGTCGTCGCGTCACCGACCGTTCGAATCTCCGTCCTCGTCGCCCGAATCGACACCATAACTACACGTCGAAAGGCGACAACGCTCATCTGTGAGCGGAACCTACTCGGTGGGGATGGTTCGTCGGTCGCGGTACGTACACGCGCTGGGACTGCTCATTATCACGATCGCAGCCGGCCAGTCTCTCCTGAAGGTCGGAGGCGGCGGATCGATCCTCGATGCGGCTATCGATTTCCTGCTGCTGGGGCTGACCGGCGCGCTGTTTCTGTACGTCGGCAGCTGGCTCTCCGACTCCGACATCGAGCCCGATCTCTACCCGCGGATCGCGCTGTGGAGTCTCGGCGGCGTCGGTGTCATGGTCGTCTTTCTCGTCCTCCGGGCGGTCCATCCCGGGATCCCGACCGAATTCACGTTCGGGACCCGCGCGGTCGCGCTGGCGATCGGCTCCGTCGCCGGCCTCGGGATCGGGATCCACGAGTCGCGGGCTATCTCCCGGGAGCGGGAGATCGAGCGACACAACGACGCGCTCCGCCGGGTGCAAAACCGCCTGGAGGAGCGCAACGACGAACTCAAACGAACGCAGTGGGAACTCGAGGAGACGGTTCACCGACTGGAGGACTCGAACGAGCGCCTCGAGCAGTTCGCCTCCGCCGCCAGCCACGACCTCCAGGAGCCCCTGCGGATGGTCTCGAGCTACCTCGAGTTGCTCGAGAGCAGATACGCGGGCGCGCTCGACGAGGACGCAGCAGAGTTCATCGCGTACGCCGTCGACGGCGCCGATCGGATGCAGGTGATGGTCGACGACCTCCTGCAGTACTCCCGAATCGAAACCCGTGGGGACCCCCTCGAACCCGTCGATCTCGGGGACGTCCTCGAGGACGTGCTGACCGATCTCCAGATGCGGATCGAGGAGACCGACGCCGAGATCACTGTCGGCGAGCTACCGTGGGTTGCGGGCGATCGGAGCCAGCTTCGGCAGCTGTTCCAGAACCTGCTCGACAACGCCATCGAGTACAGCGGCGACGGCCCGCCGCGGGTCGGCGTCGACGCCGAGCGCCACGGGGACGAGTGGGCGGTCGCGGTTCGGGACAACGGGATCGGCGTCGATCCCGAACACCAGGAGCGGATCTTCGAGATCTTCGACCGGCTCCACACGCAGGACGAACACGAGGGGTCGGGAATCGGGCTGGCGCTCTGTCAGCGGGTCGCCAGACGCCACGGCGGTCGGATCCGACTCGAGTCCGAACCCGGCGAGGGGTCGACTTTCATCGTTACGCTCCCGTCCACGGAGTCGGCCTCGACGTGAGCGTCGCCGTCAGGATCGCTCCGTGGGGTTCGACACCACGTCGTGGAGGCGGATCCGACGCGCACGCTCGTGACAGCGAAGCTCCGCGCGGGCGGCCTCCCAGTCGGCGAGGTCCGCTTCGGTCACGTTCGCGCTCGTTACGTCGACCTCGAGCGGCGTCTCGGCGTCGTACCGCCGCTGGTAGCGCCACACCCGATCGACCAGCTCGTCCATACGGGACTCGAGGTCCTCGAGCGACCGCTCCCGTGCGAGCGTCGCCGCGGCGTCTCCCGGGAACTGCGCGTCGTTGCGCACGTAGGTCGGCGGCGACTCCGCTCGTTCGGTGACGATTCCGAGTTCGACGAACGACTCGAGAGTCTCCGCGACCGTCCCGCGATCCCGGGCCAGACGCCTGGCGAACTCCGCTTCGGTCAGCGGCGTCTCGGTTCGGGCGAGCAGGTCGTACAGCTGTTCCGCGACGGATCCGGCGACGAACGGGTTCTCGACTACCCGCGAGTCACCCTTCGAGCGACGTGCCATCGTGTGATCGTCTCTCGCATCCGATATGGGTAATTGCCGAGTGCAACCGTTTTTCTGCGGCTAAACCGGGCTGTAGTGGTCGGCTACCGACGTCGCTGGCGACTCCCAGCGAACAGACCGCCCGGACGGAACTCGAGCGCCGCCGGTGGAAGCCGGAAACGACGCTCGTGGAACGGGTTGGGCCGTACCGTTCCGAGGACGGCAGCGAAAAGGCCGAACATGGCAGTCGGCGCCTGGACGGCGCTCCAGCACTGATCTCAGGAGCTACGTATCGGTGCGACAGTCACGGAGCATCGTGGGGATCGTCGTATGCTATTCGTTGGCATCACCACCGTAGTAGCTATTACGGGTTTTCAACTTATAGTTCCTTCTATCGGGGTAAGTAATCCATCCCTGCAGAAATAGTCGTACGTTCGTGGACTATGTCCGAATAAGACGAAACTTCCACAGATATCGAGCCCAGATCTGACGAACCCCGTTCGACTGACAATCGTGGCGGGATCCACGGACCGTGCGGTGACCGCGAGGACGCAGCCACGGAGCCGCTCCCACGCTACTTGACGACCGTGACGGGAACGGTCGATTTGTCGACGACCGTCTTCGCGACGCTGCCGACGACCTGCTCCTGGCGTTCCGAGAGCCCGCGGTGACCCACGTAGATCCGATCTGCCGACGTCTCGGTGGCGTAGTCGGCGATCGCGGCGGCCGGCCGTCCGGCGAGCAGTTCGGTGGTGATTTCGATCTCCGTGGCCGCGGTCTCGGCTGCCAGCTCCCGGGCCTGTCGTAGCGTTCGCTCGCCGTACTCGACGGCCTGTTCCTCGCCCGGAAGGACGAGGCTCCCGTCTACGAGTTCGGTTTCGGGCGTCAACACGTGGACGATCTCCAGGGCGGCGTCCCGGTCGCTCGCCTCCTGGGCCGCGCATTCGACTGCGGTGTCGCTGACCTCCGAGCCGTCGGTTGCAATCAGGATTCGCATACGTATCCCTCCCGCTCGAACAACGATAATGCCGACCAGTCGTTCCTACACTGCGGGAAAAAACGGTTCCGTGACCGTCGTCCGGCGCGAATTCGGGGCAATCCGACCTTCGCCCAATAGTCCCAGATTCGTCTCGGTGGCAACAAAACTTATTGCGGCACGTAGCAGATCGATAACAAATGAGCGAGTCGATCCCGCCGCAGTGTCCCGAATGTGACTCCACGCAGCTGAAGCTCTCCCGGGTTGCTCCCGCCGAACACGACCGGGGTGAGGAGTGGGTTACCCACGTCTCGTGTAAGTCCTGCGACGAGTACACCGAGTGGTACGGATGAGACACTTTGCGAGCGCCCGCCGTCGGTCTCGCAACGCTCAGCTCCACTGACGCGTTCTCACCAACGCTGCACGGTCGCGGAGATGTCGTCCTCGAGTCGAAGCGAGAGCGTCGGCGCGACCGATGACAGCGATTCGGGGAGAAAGCTCACGACTTCAGTCGTGGGAGAAGTCATCAGAGTGTCTTCCGGCCCGGCGGTCAGTACACCGGGACGACCGATAGCTCCCGTTCTCGGAACGGCTCGAGCGGTTCCGAAGCGCGTCGCCAGGCACCGGCGCCCGCCGTCAGGTCGCCGTCGGCGACGACGGTGTCGGCCCCGACCTGTGTGGCGTACTCGACGATCTCGTCGATCGGGTGACCGATCCGGCCCGCCGTCTCGTACGTCTCGAGTGCGGGCGCGGCGACTCGATCAGCCTTCCGTTCACAGACCTCTCGAATCGTCTCCGTCCCGGTCGGGATCCGCAGGCGTTCGGCCAGCCAGAGCTCCGCGCTCGCGTACCACTCCAACCCGAGGACGTAGAGGACGTAGACGGCGCCGCCGGAGTCGTCGGCGCGCCGGGCCGCCTCGAAGAGCACGCGCTCGGGGGAGGTGGTGCCGCTGACGACGGCGACGATTCCATCGCTCATCGGGACAGCGAACGTGCCGAGGACGAATAAACTCGCCGCGAGGACGGACCTCCCGTCGCGCTGACCCGCCGATCACTCCGCGTACTCGAGTTCGACCCCGCTGTCGACCAGCACGTCCCACCAGTACCACCACGCGAGCAGGTACGCGCCCGACAGCGTGCCGGCGACGGCGAGCATCGGCTCGACGGGAGTCACTCGCCACCCACCCCCGCTCGCTCGGCTGGCAGCGATCGCCGCGACGACCGGCTCGAAAACCGTACTGTGCGGTCGGACATGGCTGCTGGATGACGAGACGTCCGCCCTCACGTCGTTCCATGACATGTGGACACATAGCTTCGGGGGCCGTCGTTCGAATCGAGACGGTTCCGGCAACCCGTTCGCGGATCAGAATCCTTTCGAGCGATCGCAAACGAGAGACTGGCGTGGACTCCGAGCACGCCGAGCGTCCGGACGGACGCCGCAGCTGGCTGGTCGCGATCGTCGGCGCCGTCGCGATGGTCTTTACGTTCGGCACGCCGCTGTCGTACGGCATCTTCCGCGCGCCGTTCAGCGACGCGTTCGGCGTCTCGCCGCTGGCGCTGTCGGGCGTGTTCGCCGTCATGCTGTGTACCTTCTTCATCGGCTCCGGACTCGTCGGGGTCTTCGGCACCCGACTGGACTCTCGGGCCGTGCTGCTGGCCTGTTCGCTCGTGACGGGGCTGCTGGCGCCCGCGTTGTACCTCGTGGAGTCGCTCGCCGGGCTGGCGGTCGTCTTCGCCCTCCTCGGGCTGGCGCTTGGTACGGCGTTCGTCCTGCTGGCGTCGGTCGTCCCGCGCTGGTTCGAGCGCCGACGGGGTGCCGCGACGGGGCTGATCTTCGTCGGTAACGGGCTCGGCCTGACCGTGCTCCCGCCGGTCTGGCAGTACGTCCTCGCCGAAATCGGCGTCCGGCCCGGCTTTCTGCTCGTGATGTCGCTGACGACGGTCGCCTTCCTGCTCGCAGGCCTGGTCTGTCGGCGGCCGCGGTGGGCCGAGCAGTCGACCGCGACCGCGGGGGAGCTCCTCGAGTGGCTCGCCCGTCTCGGCGGCACCCGCACGTTCCAGCTGCTGTTCGTCGGCATCGCGCTCTCGTTCGCCTGGTACCAGCTACTGGCGGCCTACGCCGTCGATCTGTTCGCCTACCGCGGACTGACCGAAGCCGGCGCGTCGGCTGCGTTCGGCCTGATCGGCGGCGTCAGCATCATCTCCCGGATCGGCAGCGGCTACCTCGCCGATATCGTGGGTTCGCGTCGTGCTTTTCTCACGTCGCTCGTCTCTGCGGCCGCCGGTATCGCCCTGCTGTTCGTCTCCTCGATCCCGACGCTCCCGGTCGCGATCTTCCTGATCGGACTCGGGCTCGGCGGCTCCGCGACGCTGTACATCCCGCTGTTGATGACGATCTACTCGCCCGAGAAGGACACCGCCGTCGTCGGGATCTTCAATATCGCGATCGGCGTGACTGCGCTGGCGATGCCCCCGATCGGCACCGCAAGCGTCGCCTACACCGGGAGCTTCACGATCGCGATCCTCCTGACGTTCGGCGCGGCTCTCGCCGGACTCTGGTCGACCGCCGCCGGGACGACCGGGCCGGTGCGAACGTGACTCGAACCGCTGGCCGACCACGGGAGTCGAAATTCGAGCTCCGGGGGACTCAGCGGGTTCCGCCGGACGGTCGGTCCCCGACCTCCGCCTCGATCGGGGTCGACTCGTCTCGCTCCTCGAGGACGGACGCCTCGTCGGCCTCGATCACCGCGTCGGTCTCCTCGTGGGACGGCGCCGCCTCGAGGGTCGCCCGGTTGCTGTACCGCGTCGCCGTCGACGAGGCGAACGCGTCGGCCTCGAAGGCCTCCCGGAGCTCGAGACAGTGATCCCGAATCGTTCGGGTCGGTTCGAAGTCGAGCCGCGATTGCAGCTTCGCGAACTCGACGCGGTAGCTGCGCTCGTCGGTCCGATCGTCGTGGTACTCGATCTCGGCTTCGGGGAACGTGTCGGCGACGACCGTCGCGAGCTCGTCGATCCGGTAGTTCTGCTCGTTCGAGCCGACGTTGAACGTCTCTCCAGCGACGTCTTCGAACGGCGCGTTCAGACAGTCCCGGTAGGCCCGCGCGACGTCCTCGACGTGGACGTTCGGGCGGTACTGATCGCCGCCGAAGACGGGAACGACGCCCTTCTCGTGGGCCTTCGCGGGGAGGACGTTCCCGACGAGATCGAAGCGCATCCGCGGCGAGTAGCCATACACCGTCGCCATCCTGAGGATCGTCGGCTCGAACCGATCGTCGGCGAGCTCCCGGAGGACCCGCTCGGACTGGATCTTCGCCCGCGCGTACAGCGAGACCGGGTTCAGGGGGTCGTCCTCGGTACACCGACCGGTCCCGTCGGTTCGCCCGTAGACGCTACAGGTCGAGGCGAACAGGAACCGGTTGAGCCCGTGGTACTTGCAGATCGACGCCAGCAGCTGCGTCGAGTGGAGGTTGTACTCGAGGGTCTTGCGCGGATCGAGCTCGGTCGCGGGGTCGCCGACGATCCCGCCCAGATGGACGACCGCGTCGACGTCCTCGATCGCACCGAGGACGTCGCCGACCGCGCGGGCGTCGCCGCGGTACAGCTCGAACCGCTCGCGGTCGGCGAGCGCGGCGACGCCGCGGGCCCCGTACATGAGCGGATCGAGGACGCGGACGGCGAAGCCGTCCTCGAGCAGGCACCGACACAGAACCGAGCCGACGTAGCCGGCGCCCCCGACCACGAGGATCGTTTCGATGTCCGCCTCGTTCGGCCCGGCGGTGCGTTCGGTCCAGCTGGCAACGGTTTCTACCGTGTCGTCGATTCGTTCGTCCTCGGCGTCGGGACCGGGAACTGACGGCGCGTCGTCTCTAGCGGTCGTTGGCTCGTCGAGAACCGAGGAAACCGGCGCGTCCGGCGTCGTTCCCTCGAGCAATGCCCCCCTGAGTCGGTCGCTCGTTGCGGCGCCGACGAGTCGGTTCCGGTCATCGAAGACGACGACGCCGCGACCGTCGGTCCGATCGACGCGGGCGATCGCCTCGCTGATCGACGTGTCGTCACCTGTGAGTGGTACCCATCTCATAGTTGTGCGTTCGGTGCGCCGACCGTCCCACGCCGGCGGCGAGGACGGGTTCGGCGCCTACAGTCGCGAAAACAGGATGAGAGGCTTTGTTATGCGGCGGCTGGGGGATGGTCGGCACCGCATTACTGTAAAAACAGGAGAAAGCCCACGACTGTAGTCGCGGGAGGACGTCAGTCTCCAGATTCGGCACCGTCGTCGGCGGCCCGCGGCTCGGCCCGATCGGCGGGGGTTGCGACTCGCGTCGACTCGACGGCGGTCTCGAGGGCAGCGACGACGCGGTCGACGGCGTCGGTTTCGAGGACAGGAGAGATCGGCAGGGAGAGAACGCACCCGCTAACGCGCTCCGTGACGGGCAGCGATCCCGGCTCGTGTCGATCCCGGTAGGCACGGGTCAGGTGGACGGGCGGATCCCAGTAGATCTTCGAAGCGATCCCCCGGGCCGCGAGGGTCTCGATTACGGTCTCGCGGTCGATACTCGGTGCCAGCGTCACGGTGTAGAGCTGGCGAACGTGGCGCCCGTCGGCCGGTTCGGGATGGGGCTCGACGCCGTCGATCCCGGCCAGTCCCGCGGCGTACCGGTCGGCGACCCGTCGGCGCTGTGCGATCAACTCGTCGACCTTCGCGAGCTGTGCACAGCCCACGGCCGCGACGAGATCCGACATCCGGATGTTCGTACCGAGCCCGACGTAGTCGCCGCTGGCGGCCGAATCGAAGTACTCCGCGGAGGCCCGCCCGTGGGAGCGAAACCGCTCGAGCCGGCGAGCGAGCTCGTCGTCGTCGGTAACGACCGCGCCGCCCTCCCCCGTCGGCAGGATCTTGTTCTGACAGAAGCTCAGCGCCGCGGTCTCGCCGAACGTGCCGAGCGTCCGTCCCTGGTGCGTGCTCCCGAACGCCTCGGCTGCGTCCTCGATCACGGGGACGTCCGCCTCGGCTGCTATCGCGGCGATCTCGGCGATCCGGCAGGGCGCGCCGTAGGGGTGGACGGGGACGATCGCGGCCGTTCGTTCGGTGATCGCGTCGGCGACGGCCGCCGGATCGAGCCCGTACGTCTCCGGCTCGATATCGGCGAACGTCGGCTCGGCGCCGGCCAGGCGAACGGCGTTTGCCGTCGCGATGAAGGTAAACGCCGGGACGACGACCTCGTCGCCCTCGCCGATCCCGTGGGCCTCGAGCGCCGCGACCAGTGCCGTCGTCCCCGAGTTGACCGTCACCGCGTGCTCGACGCCGAGGTAGCGCTCGAGGCCGTTTTCGAACTCCTCGACGTAGGGGCCGTTGGCCCAGTACGAGCCTCGCGTGATCGAGTCGATCGCGTTCTGCACGTCCCGTTCGTCCCAGGCGATCTCGAACAGGGGAATGTCGTCGCTCATCGGCGCCCGGTTCGGGATCCCGTGTGGTAAGTAGCCGTTCGCTACCCGACAGCTGCGGTCGTTTCGTTCGACGAACGATACCGGGCTTGCAACCGATCCCCGGGACGGGTCCCGACCTCGGTCGGCGAGTCTCCGCGCCGTCCCCCGTGAGCGCTACTCCCTCGCATTCGAAAGCGGTGGCCTCTGCCGCGGCGAGAAAGCACTTTTACCGCAGTCGGCTACGAACTGTAGATTCTCGTGGTCCGGTTTCCGAATCCGATCCGACTCGTAATCCTCTGGATCGGGCTGGCGCTCGCCCGGTTCGGATTGATCAGCTCCGAGCGAGCGCGTCGCACGACGAACCTCGCCTGGCCCCGCGTCCTCACCGGGCTGGCGCGGATGTCGAAAAACGCGGTCGACGTTGCGATGGTCGGCGTCGCGGTCGGCTCGACGGCGATCGCCGGCGTCGGCTTCGCCGCCCCCTTCTGGGGACTGGCCTTCGCCATCGGCGGTGGGGTCGCCGGGGGAACCATCGCGCTGGTCTCCCAGCGCTACGGCGCCGAGGCGTTCGACTCGCTGGGTCAGGCCGTCCGCTCGAGCGTCGTACTGGTCTTACTGCTGACGCTCCCGGTGACGGCCCTGTTCTGGACGTACCCGACCGAGCTGATCTCGATCATCGGCAACGATCCCGAGACGATCTCCAAGGGCGCGACCTACCTCCAGATCGTCGGTCTCGGAGTGCCGTTCGCGGGACTGAACCTCATCGGAAGCCGGACGTTCGTCGGGATGGACGACGCCTGGACACCGATGGTCGTCCGAGCTGGCGGTGCGGTCGCCAACATCGGGCTCAACGCCGTGTTGATCTTCGGCCTCGGGCTCGGCGTCGCCGGCGCCGCCCTCGGAACCGTCCTGGCGAACGTCGTCGTCACCGTGACGTTCGCGATCGGGCTCGTCGCGGGCTGGCTCCCCGGGATCGGTTCCTTCCAGTTCAGCGTCGATCCGTTCGGCGGCTACTTCGACGCGGAGACGATTCGGGATCTGACCTCGATCGGACTGCCGGTTATGGGAACCAAATCCGTCTGGACTGTCGCCGAGTTCCCCATGCTCGCAATCGTCGCGCTGTTCGGCCCGCAGGTCGTCGCCGCCTACGTCATCGCCCGGCGAATCTGGGGACTGATGAACACGCCCGGCTGGGGCTTCGGCCTTGCGGCCTCGAGCCTCGTCGGCCAGGAGCTGGGCAACGGCCGCGAGGGAACCGCCGAGCGCTACGGCCGCGAGATCGTCCTCTTTGCCGTCGCCGTCTACGTCGTCGCCGCGGCGATCGTTTTCGCGTTCGCGGAGCCGATCGTCCTCGCCTTTACCGACGATCCGGCCGAACTCTCGGTCCCGACTGCCGTCGCGCTGATCTACGCGGCCTGCCTGGCGATCGTCCTCAAGGGGGTCTCGACGGGCGCCGAGGGCGCGCTCAAGGCCAGCGGCGACACCCGGTGGCCGTTCTACAGCCAGCTCGTCGGTATGTTCGGGCTCGCGATCCCGCTTGCCTATCTGGGCGCCGCGGGGCTGACGATCCCCGCCGTGACGCTCCCGGTGCTTGGTGTGTCGACGCCCGGAATTTCGATCCCCGCACTCGGGCTGACGGGGCTGTACCTCGCGTTCATCGCCGAAACCGCCGCGCCCGCCGTGATCAACTACTACCGGTTCTCGACCGGACGCTGGAAGGCCATCAGCCGCGGCTACCGACCCGGGGCCGCACCCAGCGACGACTGAGACGGATTGCTGTACCGCGTTCCCGGTACAACCGCCGCCCGGGTCGCGGTTGCGCCGGAACTGACGGACAGCAAACCGTATGACTCACTCGAGGTCGGGAACGGGAACAACGACGACCGGCCAGCGCTCCGCCTCGAGCAGCGCCCGCCGCTCGGGCTCGAGGACGTCGCTCGACCCTACGATCACCTCGTCGGGCTCGATCGTCGCGGCAACCTCGCACAGCACCGAGCCGGAGCCGTCCTCGCGGAGCTCGGTCTCGACGTCGGCGCCGACGAGCCGAACCGACGCGACGTTCAGTGCCTCTTGCCCGTCGCGTCTTGCGGTTTCGTCGCCCGGCTCGACCGGCGCGACGATCGTCACGTCGTCGACGAGTTCGTCCTCGAGATAGTCACAGATCGCCGCAGTCGCGTGTACGGAGTCGGTCCCGACCAGCCGATGCATACCGAGGCTTGGGCGAGCCGTGCCAAAAGGTTCGTCCTCGAAACTCGTTTCACTCGCGACGGACGTAGCCTCCATACTCATGGAGGCGAGCCACACGCATCGTCGGATCCCCCGGGTCGGCGGGATCGCGGTCGCCAGCGCCGCCGGCCGTACGAGTTTCGAGTTCGGCGAGGACGCGACGCCGACGGCCGACCTATCCACGCTGAGCGCGACCTGGCGCGGGCGGGATCCGACCGGTGCGGTGACGCTGCAGTGACTCGACGCCGAGGACGTCGGGAAGTGAGTCACCTTCCTCGGAGAATGCGGGTCGGCGACCGGCTGGTGCCGCTGGTCGCCAGCATCAGCGACCACGAGCTCCGCAGGATGGAGTACTGCGGAACCCCGAGGACGCCCCGTTTTTCTACAGGCGGAGCAAGCCGAGTGCCTCGGGGTCGTACGGAAATTAAAGATTTCCGTGATCAAGCGAACCCGGAGGGTTCGCGGACCTCGCGGGATCTTCGATCCCGCTCAGTGACGAGACACCGAAGGCGTCTCGAACCACTTGACCCCGAGCGGTTCACTCGCTGTTCGACAACGTACAGACCACCGGGCTGACTGGGCTTTGACGTCGGCGACAAGGAGCGCCCGTGAGCGACACCTCCACGTGATCGACGTCGAACTCGAAGCGGACGGCGCCCGACGATTCGAGGTCCGGACGGGGAAACGATCGATCGGACCATCGCGAGCCCGGCTCACACCGGGTTCGGCTCGCTGAGAGCGCGACGACGCCCGTTCGACGCTCGCTGGAGCGCGGTCGCCACGGAGCCAGTTTCGTATCGTCGTAAGTGGTTTATCCCAGGGGGCGACGACAGTTCGTTTGCGATTCGTCGCGCGAGCCGGCAATCGGTCGGCCACCGAATCGGCTTGCCGGAATCCGACTGCACCGAAACCGGTCCGTTCGGTCAGAACGGACGCTTCAACCGGAGACGAGGACGGCGTCGCGGCGCCGTCGACGGAGACCCGGCCCCTGGGGTCGAAACCGAACGACCCCCGCCGACGCTCAACCGTCGGCTTGTCGTCCTCGGGTCGCCGAGATTTCAGAGCCGACTCCTCGACTCCGCGGGTGCCGCCCGGTGCTTGGCACCCCACTTACGGACCCGATCCGCTGGAAGAAGTCGGATTTCCGTTCGGTTCCGTTCCCGGGCGTCGCAACGCCGATACTGCACGGACGCTTTCGGAGCCCGATAGATGGATCGGCGGTACCGAACCGTTCGCGAGCTACAGGAACATGAACCGAACCCGTCGTACGCCGTCAAAATCCTTCAGCCGGTAGATGAGCTGTCTGACCCGTTCGGCCTCGCCGTCGACGAACACCGTCTCGAGACACCACTCGCCCCGGTGGGCGTGGCTGGTCGAGATGATCGCCTCCTGGTAGTCGTGCTGGACGTCGTGGAGTCGCTCGATCACTCGCTCGTGCTCGTAGTCGAAGACGATGACGCCCGTTACGGAGCCGGTCGTCGTCTCGAGAGTCCGGTGGCGCTCGACGTACTCGGCCATCGCCTCGCGAACGGCTCGCGACCGCGAGTCGAGCCCCTCGGCCTGCCAGGTCGCGTCGAACTCCGCGAGGATCTCGTCCGGAACGGCGAGACTTGTGCGCATAGTCGCTCCACGGTCGCCGGGTCCATTACCGCTTCTCTTCGAGGCGACCGCCTCGACCGTCTCGTGCTCGGCCGACTCCCCCCATAGTTATTTCCGTCACCGACCTAGTTCGAGTATGGGCAGCGACGGCGGCTACAGCCTCACCGAGATCTTCGCCATCAAGTTCGTGCTGGCCGATATCGTTATCATCGCCGCCCTGCTTTTCGCCGGGCCGATCTACGCGGTCGCGATCACCGTTCTGCTGGTCATCAGCGTCTTTCTCGTCTGGTATCTCACCGAGCGAGTGGGAAGCGACGAGGACGCCGACGCCCAGCCCGCCCCCGAGCCGGCCGACCCCGTCACCGAGCTGCAGAACCGCTACGCCGCCGGCGAGCTCTCGGAGGCCGAGTTCGAGGCGAAACTCGAGCGCCTGCTCGACTCGAACGAGCGGGCCGAGCGGGCGGGCGTCGAGACCCGCGAGCTCTCCCTCGAGCGCGAGCAGTAGGGAGCCAGATTTAGGGTGGTCCGACGGTACTGTTCCAAACGAGATGTACGCCGGCGAGGACCCGAATCGAATCGAGCGACGGTGCCCTCGAGTCCGACGGTCACACCCTCGTTCGCCGGAGCACGACGTGGGGGTAGGGATCGCGTGACCGATATCGCGATCGCCGACGCCGTCGACGGCTACCTCGAGCGGAAGGCGCTCGGCGACCCCGACGGCTCCGGCGCGGGAACCTACGCCGCGAACGCCGAATCCGTCCTCCGGCGATGGGTCGACTGGCTCGACGCCGAACACGATCTTCGGTCGCTCTCGGCGCTCGAAACCGACCAGATGCGGGCTTACGCCGAGACGCTCCGGGCTCGGACCGACGAGGGGACCTACGCGGCCTCGACGGCTCGCACCTACTACGCGGTCGTCCGGGCCTTCCTCTCGTGGTGCGTTCGGAGCGGGCTCCGCGACACGAACCCCGCCGCAGTCGAGGACGTCGCGGCCGCGCTGCCGCCGACCGTCGACGGCGACGCCGACGCCGAACCGGGCTGGACCGCCGACCGACGGCACGTCCTCGAGCGCCACGTCCGCGAGCGCGCGATCGCCGCGACGAGCGAGGACCGCGACCGCGAAACCCGTCGCGACCGCCTGCGGGAGTACGCCCTGGTCGCGCTCTTTCTCTACTCGGACGTGCGGGGTAGCGAGCTGTTCCGGGTCCCTAGGGACGACCGACGAACGGGTGCGGTCTGGGACGACGTCGACTTCTACACCGGAACGATCCGCGTCCTCGGTCGCTCCCAGCGACTCGAGGAGGTGCTGCTGTCGGCTGCGGTTCGGACCCCGCTGCGGCGGTACCGGGTCGCGCTCGATCCGCCGTCGAACGACTGGCCGCTGTTCCCGACGCGTCACGCCCCCTCGATCGCCCGTCGAGTCCGGGAGGTGCTCCGGGCACGGGGCCACGATGCGGAGGCGATCGACACCCTGCTCGCGGACGCGACGGCGACGGAACTGGCTCGCGAGCGATCGATCGCCCCGCCGGCGATCACCACCGAGGGGGCCCGATCGGTGCTCAAACGGCTGTGTCGAGAAGCGGGGCTCGAGGTCGATGGCGACTCCCCGACGCCGCGGGGCGTCAGGGACGACAGCCGGGGCGACGGCCGATACCGCCGCGAGGCGACGTCCGCGAGTCCGGCGCTGCGGGCCTCGGTCATGGAGCGGTCGATCGTGGTGTCGGCGTCTCGGGAAGGGCCCGGATCGATCGTCGACGTCCCAGCTCGGGTCGTCCGCAGCGAGGAACGTGACGCGGGCGGCGAACCCGAAGCCGACCCGGAGCCGTAACGCGTCGCTGTTCTCGAGTCGACGCCCGTCGCCGCCACACCGCTTTCCTCGAACGGCGAGCGCTCGAGCCCACACTCTTCACAGCCGGGCGGTGGTCGGTGAGCGCGCTACGCCCCGTTCTCAAGGACGATGAGTAGGGCAGGCTCGTTCACCGGAGAAAAAACGGCCGAGAACGGAGCCGCAGTCCGCCGTGGCTAGGCGACCAGTCGATCGACGGACGTGCTGATCGCGTCCTGGATCTCCGCGGAGGCGAACCCGAGGGTCAGGCCGAGCGCGGCTCCGATGACGATGGCGATCAGCATCCCTTTCGTGATCGCGGCCGGATCCACGTCTTTCCCATCGAAGGGATGGAAGTAGATCCGGTTGATGAAGGGCAGGATGTACCCCGCCGATAGCAGCGTGCTGCCGAGGACGAGCAGGGAGACGACCCACATCCCCTCCTCGAAGGCCCCCAGCGCGATGTACCACTTGCCGACGAACCCGACCGTCGGTGGCAGGCCGATCATCGCGATCCCGAGCACGGCGAAGGCGCCGGCCATGACCGGTGCGCGCTTCGCGACGCCGGCGTACTCCTCGAGCGTGCGGATGCCGCCGAAGCGAAGCGCGAACATCCCGGCCAGCACGAACAGCGAGGCCTTGACGATTCCGTGGCCGAAGATCTGTAGGATGGAGCCGAAGACCGCGGTCTCGTTTGCGATCGCGATGCCGACGAAGATGAGCCCGAACTGCGAGACCGTCGAGTAGGCCAGTACGAGCTTGATGTGGTCCTGCAGGAGCGCGAAGAAACTCCCGGCAAAGAGGCTAAAGAGCGCAGCGACCAGCAGCATGTTCCCGATCGCAGGGTTGGCCGCCAGGAAGTCGAGCGTGTAGACGGTAAAGAGCACGCGGACGAAGGCGTACATCGCGACGGCGGGCACGAGCGCCGAGATGACGGCACTGATCCCGTCCGGAGCGGAGGCGTGGGCGTCTGCTAGCCAGGTGTGGACCGGGAACAGCGCGATCTTGATCGCGAGCCCGACTGCTATCAGGATGAACGCGGCGGTCACCACGGGGTCGGTGTAGCCGACGTCGGCCAGCAGCTCCGGCAGCATTCGCATTGTCAGCGTCCCGGTCGAAGCAAGTATCAGCGCGACGCCGAGCAGGTAGAAACCGGCGCCGACGGTACCGACCAGCAGGTACTTGAACGCCGCGTAGGTCGACCACCGGTACTTCGAGGACGCGACCAGGGCGTAGGAGGAGATCGCCATGATCTCGAGGAAGACGTACATGTTGAACAGGTCGCCGGTGAGCAAGATGCCGAGCATTCCACCGACCAGCAGGAGGAAACCGCCGTAGAAGGCGTTCCCTCGCGGACCGTCCACACGCGTATAGACGAGCACGCCGAGACAGACGAGCAACACGAGCAGGATGACGACGACCGAGAACTCGTCGGCAAACAGCTCGATCCCGACCGGAACCTCGACACCACCCAGCTCGTGGCTCAGCTGTCGATCGTCGGTTTGCGTGATCATCCACGCGAGCGCGGCCGACATCGCGAGCGTCGCGGTGACGATTACGCTGGCGAACGCCCAGCCGACGTTTTTCCACCGGATGGTCGCGGCGATCGGCACCGAGGCCGAGATCAGCGGCAGGAGGACGATGATGGCCAGCAGCCAGCTGTACTCCTCCATACTAGCTCACCTCCATCGAGCCGCCGTTGTGGTCGGAGCCGTGTTCGCGTTCGCTACCCCGTCGAGCCGTCTCCGTCGTCTCCGTTAGGTTCCCCGTCATTGTTAGATGAAGAGTGCGACAGCGAGTGCAAGTGTGAGCACGCCTGCGGCCACGTAAACCGTCAGGCCGACACCGAGCTTGCCGCCGGTCTTCCCGGGCGTGTCCTCGTACCGGCGGTCGTAGGCGTCCCGCCAGCGGTCGGGAATCGTTCCTCGAATAGCCGTGTTCGGGTCGTGGATGGCACCGATGAGCCGCCAGCCGGTGCCGACGACCAGGTCGTTGACCCGGTTGTAGACGGCGCCGATACCTCCCGAGAGCCCGCGTGTGCCGTAGAACGTCGCCGGATCGTAGATCTGGTCGACGTCGAACCCGCCGTGAAGCCGATCCATGATCGGCTTACCGAGGACGAAGATCGCGATCCCCCCGGCGGCGAGATAGCTGGCCTTGAACAGATGGGCGGACGAGTAGGGGTTGAGATCGAGCTCGCCGGACATCGGCAGGTACGGAACCAGTGCCTGGTAGTAGACGCCGAAGACGATACAGGCGGCAGCGACGGCACCGGAGACGACCGCGTGACCGAGGTTTGCGTCGGTCGTCTCGATCGGGTCGCCGTCCAGGAAGGCGTAGTAGCCGAACTTGATGAACGACGCGAACGTGCCCATGCTGCCGATCACGATCATCCAGAACAGGACGTCGATTGAGAAGTCGCCGAAGATGACGAGATCGGAAGCGAAGTCGTAGTCGGCGGCGTCCATCACCATCCCCTTGCTGATGAAGCCGTTGAAGCCGGGGACGCCGCTAATCGACATGGCGCCGATGAGGAAGACGACCAGCGCGATCGGGGCGGAGGTCCCGACCGCCCCGAAGTTGTCGAGCCGATTCTCCTTCAGCTGGAGGATCAGGATGCCGGCGGCCATGAACAACAGCCCCTTGTAGAGGATGTGGTTGAACAGGTGGGCGAACGCGCCGGCAATTCCGAGGGCGGAGCCGACGCCGATGCCGGCGAGCATGATTCCGACCTGGGACTGGATGTGATAGGACAGCAGCCGTCGCATGTCCTTCTGTGCCAGTGCGAAGCTCGCCCCGTAGATCGCCATCCCGGCGCCGACGAACGCGAGCACGACGTTCCCGTCGGGGAACGCACGGTAGGCGGCGTAGACGGCCGACTTCGTGGTGTAACAGGCGAGGAAGACCGACGTGGCGACGTGGGGCTGCGGGTAGGTGTCGGGCAGCCAGCTGTGGAGCCCGATCATCGCCGTGTTGACACCGATCCCGACGCCGGCGAGGACGGCGGCCAGCGAAACCGTGCTCCCGGCGACCTCGATTGGAACGCCGCCGATCCCCGTCCCGTCGAAGTGGAGGGCGGTCGGGCTCGGATCGACTGCGAACAGGTAGAGCACGACCCCGGCCAGCAGAAGGCTCCCGCCGATACCGTGTGCGATCGCGTAGCGATAGCCCGCCCGCACCGCGGTCCCGCCGGAGAGCCAGACGAAGATGGTGCTCGTGATGGCCATCACTTCCCAGCCGACGACCAGTCCGAGCCAGTCGCCGACCGTGACCGTCCAGATCGACGGTGCGACGTAGGCCAACCCCCACAGAAGGTGGCGGTTGTCGGTGTCGGCGAAGTACGCCCACGCGACCGCGGCGGCGCCGAACCCGCCGAAGATGATCGCCATCAGCCTCGAGAAGTCGTCGACTGCCACGACGATGATCTCGAGGCCCATGAACGTGTACGTCGGACCCACGCCGTCGGGGACGAGCAGCGCCCAGGCAACGACGGCCAGCAGCGAGGCGACGCTGACGCCGTGGGCGATTCGCCGGGAGGCGAACGGTACGATCAGGGCCGCAACGGCGACGATCAGCGCCGGCGGGATCGAGAGTAGTTCGTTCATTATTCAGACACCTCCATTGCTCCGTCGACGATTCCTTCGATGAGGTCGAAGAAGACGACGTAGTCCGGAGCCATACCGAACAGGAGCATCAACGTCGCGGTAGTCATCAGCGGAACGAGCAGCAACGGCGTCGTCTCCCCGCCGCGCCAGTCCGAGCGGTCCCATCCGCCCGCCGGCGGGAGGTCGGGGTGACCGTGGTGGTCGTGGTCCTCGTGCTGTGCTTCGTCGTCCGGAGACGTGCCTCCGTCCGGACGGTACGCGCGTTCGCCGGGCGAGCCGCCGAAGGGGTTGTCGAGCACCGGCTTCTCGCCGGCGGCGTCCTCGGACTCGAAGAACGCCGTGTAGACGACCGGCCAGAAGTAGCCGACGTTCAGCGCGCCCGAAAGGACGAGCAGCGGGGCGACCAGCAGGTAGCCCGCTTCGGCCCCGCCCCAGATGAGGTGCCACTTGCTGACGAAACCGGCAAGCAGCGGAATGCCGGCCATGCTGAAGCTGGCGAGGCCGAACGCGCTCATCGTGATCGGCATCCGCTTGCCGACCCCGGCCATCTCACTGATGTACTTGACGTCGAGCTGGACGTACAGCGCGCCGGCACACAGGAACAGCGTCAGCTTCGAGAACGCGTGTGCCGGGATGTGGAGTAACCCGCCCATCAGCCCCATCTGGGACAGCAAGGAGAGTCCGAGCACGATGTACGACAGTTGCGCGATCGTCGAGTACGCCAGTCGTGCCTTGAGGTTGTCCTGCCGGAGCGCGAACAGACTCGCGATGAGGATCGTCGCGCCGGCGGCGATCGTCAGTGGCAGCCCCATGCCGATATCGGCGACCGTCCCGGGTCCGAAGACGTCGATTACGGTCCGGGCGATACCGAACGCGCCGGCTTTGACGACCGCGACCGCGTGCAGTAGCCCCGAAACCGGCGTCGGCGCGACCATCGCGCTGGGCAGCCAGGAGTGAAGCGGCATCACGCCCGCCTTCACCGCAAAGCCACCGGCAAGCAGCGCGAAGGCCCCGCGTGCGGCCCACGGATCGGCTGCCGCAACGTCGGCGAGTCCCTCGATGCCGCCTCGAGTGAACGCGATACTGCCGGTCAGCCAGTAGATCGCGAGCATTCCGCCGAATATCGCCAGTCCGCCGGAGAGCGCGTACGCGAGGTATTTGTATCCCGAAACGCGGGCCTCCTCGGATTCGTCGTGGGCGACCAGCGGATAGGTCGCGAGCGTCAGCACCTCGTAGAAGACCAGCAGCATGAACAGGTTCGACGCGAACGCGACGCCCAGCGCCGCGCCGACGCTGGCACACAGCATCGCGAAGAAGCGTGTCTGGAACGGCTCGTGATGGCCGCGCATGTAGCCGATGCTGTAGACGGCGGTGATGACGTAGAGGCCGCTAGCGACGAGGGCAAAGAGCATACCGAGCTCGTCGGCCCGTAACATGAGCTCGATACCCTCGACGAAGAATCCGAGGTCGGTTTCGTGGACTCGTCCCTCAAGGACGTCCGGGACCATGCTGGCGACGATCCCGAACATCGTCACGGCGGCGAGGATCGACCACGCCTCCCGGACGTTGGGTCGGTTCTTCGAGAGGAAGATGAGTCCGACAGTGAGAAGCGGGACGAGCAGTACGGCGAGCGGTCGCAGCGAGTCGACGGTCTCGGTTCCGGCGCTCGCAACGATCGCCTCAGTCATCGCTTTCACCTCCGGTCTCCGTGCTGTTGTTGCCCTCGCTGGCGGCGATCTTCGCTTCGATCTCGCGAGTGTCTAAGGTTCCGAACTCCGAGTAGAGCCGGATCACGAGCGCGAGCGCGAGCGCCGTCAGCGAAACACCGACGACAATCGCCGTCAGAACGAGCACGTGAACGATCGGGTTGGAGTAGGGTTCGCCGAGCCCGATGATCGGCGGGTTCGAGTCCTCGACGTAGCCGATCGTCACGAGCATCAGATAGACCGAAATCTGGGCGAAGTTGAGCCCGATGACCTTCTTGATGAGGTTCGGGTTGTCGATCATCATGTACGTCCCGATCAGGAACAGCGTGAACGCTGTCAGATAGTAGTGATAGGTTCCCTCGATCACGCGTCGTCACCTCCGGTTTCGGTGTCGCTTTTGCTTGTTGTTTTCTCGGCCTTCTCGTAGCCGGCAGCGAGCCAGATCACGAGTCCGGTGATCACGCCGCTGACGAGGGCGGCGATCGCGACCTCGGCGAGCTTGACCATGTCTTCGACCGTTAGCGGAAAGACGAACAGCTCGAGGATCGCGCCCCCGAGCGGGACCGCGGCGACGGCGATCCCCCCGAACAGGAACGCGCCGAGCACGAACAGCCCGGCCAGCCCCCGTGGATCGATCCATTGCCGAGTCGGGTCGAAGCCGAACGCCAGCCCGATCAGCACGATCGCCGACGCCATCACGACGCCGCCCTGGAACGCGCCACCGGGAAGGCTAGTTCCGAACAGGGTCAAGTAGACGCCGAACGCCACGACGAACGGCGTCAGGATCCGGGCGACCGTCTTGACGACTGGCGTCTGGATGACCGGCGACGTGGTTTCTTCGACCTGTTCGTCGACGACCGCCCCGGAGCGGGCGTCCTCGGCAGTATCCTGTGTGTCCGTCCGCGGCTGCTCTTCGGTAACCGCCTCCTTCGGATCGGGGTCGTCCTCGGGAACGTAGCCGTGAACGTCCTCGTCGGCGGCATCGGCGTCGGTGCCGCCGTCGGGGCGCAGCTCCGTGGCACGGTCCGTTCCGTCGCCACTATCCGTGATATCCCGGGGCGTCTCATCGGTGCCAGTCATAGGATGTCCTCCCGTTCGAGTACGATGAGAATGCTCACTGCTGCGGCGAACGCGACGATAAGTTCGCCGAGCGTGTCCAGGCCGCGGTAGACGACCAGCACCGCGACGACCGCGTTGGGGAATCCGGCCTCTTCGAGCGTGTTCTCGATGTAGTGGCCGTACGGTGTGAGTTCGCCGTCGGCGTACGTCTCGACGACCGCGGGCGCGTTCTCGGCACCGACGGGTTCGAGCGAGAAGATAACATAACCCAGCGGAATCGCGAGGGAGCCGACTAACACCAGCGCCGGCACGTTGATCGGACGGAACGCCCCGCCCTCATCAACGGTGCTCCCGCCGTCGGTTTCGGCGGTTCGAGCGCCGGTTTCTTCGCTCTCGCCGGACATGCCCGTCGTTTTCATCACGGTGATCAGGAAGAGGACCGACGTGACGCCGGCGCCAACCGCCGCTTCGATCAGCGCGACGTCCGGCGCGGCCAGTAGTACCCAGATCACCGCGATTCCGAGGGTGAACGCGGCGAACGTAACGATCGCGCCGACGATGTCACGCGCGAACGCGACGAACACCGCGGCTGCGACGACGAACAGTATTAGTGCAAACTCGACTCCGAGCCACATCATGGCGAGTCACCTCCGCTTTCCGCGGCGGAATCGTTCTCGTCGGTCGTCCAGACCTCGACGTCCTGACTGTACGCGGCGCGGGTGATCGAGTGGGCCGCCGTCGGGTTCGTGATGTAGATGAACACGAGCAGCAGGCCCGCTCGAAGCACCTCGCCTGCGGTACCGAAGTAGATCCCGACGGCGACGATCGTGAACCCGGCGCCGAGGGTGTCGGCCTTGGTCGCCGCGTGCGAGCGCGTGTAGACGTCCGGAAGACGGAGTACGCCGACGGCGGCGACCAGCGTGAAGAACACGCCAAACGCCACGAAGAGTACGATGACGGCCGTTGTCAGCGTCATCGCCACTTCACCTCCTCGGTCCGGTAGGAGAACCGACCGACCGCCAGACTCAGGACGAAGTTGAGGATGGCGTAGACGATGGCGATATCCAGGTACTCCGGTCGATCGAGTCCGGCGGCGATCAGTGCCAGGATGATGACGGTGCTGGTCCCGATCACGTTGATCGCAACTACCCGATCGTGCGTCGTTGGGCCGACTACGACGCGGTACAACACCGCGATCGCAAGCACCACGACGACCGCCGCGCCGAGTACCATGGCCGCGTTGGCGAGATCAGTCATCGGTCTCACCTCCGGATTCCGTTCCTGCACCCGGTCCGGCTCCGGCTACGGCGTCGGTCGACTGTACGACCGGCTCGATGTCGTCTCGAGCGATCGGACCGGGGAGATCGGTCCCGTCACGGCCGTAAAAGAGGAACCGGACCGCCCGCTCGTGAACGCCCTTCGCGAGGTCCTCGCGCGCCGAGGGAGCCAGCGAGTGGACGAGCAGTTCGCTTCCGACGGTATCGACCGTCAGCGTCCCCGGCGTCAGCGTGATGCTGTTGGCGAAGGCGGTAACGGAGAGGCCGTCGCCGACCGCGGCGTCGACCCGATCGAGACAGGGGTCGATCGGCAGCGACGGATGCAAAACGACGTAGGCGAACTGGACGTTGGCCTTGATGATCTCCCACAGCAGGTAGGGGACGAACAGCACGCCGCGGCCAAGCGTCGCCAGCGCGGGGCCGACGTGGGGCGTCCGCTCGAACGCGACGTTTCGCAGGAGTACGGCGGTTATCAGCGCGGTCACAGCTCCGGTCCAAAGCGCGAACGGATAGGTCGGACCACCCAGCGCGACGTAGAACGCGAACGCGACAACTGCGATAAAACCGCCGCGAATCAGCTCCGGACCGGTCGGTCGCCAGCTGCTCGAGACCGGCGAGACCTCGTACCGGATGTTCGATTCGGCCAGCACCGTCTCCATGTTCTGCAGCACGTGCGCGGTCGAGTCGACGGAGTAGTCGGGATCGATAATCACCCGATCGAGATCGTGCTCCGCGACGTAGTCGACCAGCAGTTCGAAGTGGCTCACCGGGTCGGCGAAGTACTCGTTGGTTCCAAGCAGGTTCGCCCGGACCGCGACGCCGTTTCCGGCTACTTCGGTCGCGTACCTCTCGGCCGTCGAAAGGAGTTTCTCGTCACGCTGGAGACCCTCGCGGCCGACGTGGTGACCGGGGGCCGTGAGGACAAGGTGAACGGCACCGTCGCCGTCTCCCTTCCTGACCATGTCGACGGCGTACTCGACCGTTTCCTCGAGCGTCGGCGATGGGCTCACCGGAACGAGGACGCCGTTCGTGGCGCTCACGCTGTCCACCTCCGTCGGTACTTCCGATCCGAACCGATCGAGCGACGCAGGGGGGTACTCGATGCGGGCGTTCGATCGTCGGTCCTACAGGAGACCGCTTGTCGGACGGCCACCGTGTCCGACAGCGGTACGTGCAGTCGTTTAGCTGCCACCGCAGATCCCTCCTGGTGACCGTCGTTTGCTACTCATAGCTCTCTTCTCGTTAGTCGGACCAAGCGCCAGACGTAGGAAAACTATTTCGTTATCCGCCGGCACGACGGGAATCGATAAACAAACGGAAGCAAAGCGATATTGTCTTCACTTGATAGCCGATACCGAATTTCGGTTTTCGAATGTTATATTCTGGAGAGTCAGGTCGCGTGGACCGGACGCACACTCCCGGTCCGGGCGCGGACTCCCCGACGCTCCGGCCGCGTGTCTTCTGGCCCATTTTTCCGCTGGAACGGAGGGCGATACACCCCCCCCTCCGCAAGGTCGGACGGTTCGACATCGAACCCCAACCTTTACAACTGCAGTTTCAGTAGACAAACCTGATTTGCATGACTCGAGAGACCGTTGCCGACCGAATCGACGCCGCACGTGCGATGCTAACGCCAATACAGGCCGCAACCGGCCTGACGTTCGCCACGGGGATCGCGTTCGTTCTCGTGTTCCTGCAGGACCCGCTCGCACACGACGCGATGCACAACTTCCGCCACGCGGCGGGAATCACCTGCCACTGAACCGATGCTCTACGACTACCTCCGCCGGGGTGTGCAGGCGGGTGCGATCGCCGGCCTCGCGTACGGACTGTTCATGGCGTTCGTCGCGAATCCGCTCAGCGAGTACCTCCACCACGCACAACACGACCACGGTCACGATCACCACGACCACGCCCACACCGTCTCCGAGACGACGACGGCGATCGTCAGCGTCGGGAGCGGCGTCCTCTGGGCGATCTTCCTCGGCGGCGTCTTCGCGATCGCGGTGTACTTCCTCGAGCCGGCGCTTCCCGGCCGCGGTGCGGGCAGCACGTTCGTCCTCGCCGGCGCCGGATTCCTGACCGTGTCGGCGACACCGTGGCTCGTCCTCCCGCCAGCGGCCCCCGGCGCGGAACAGCTGTATACCGTCGAGTTGCGACTGGCAATCTACGCCGGACTCGTCGCGCTCGGCGCGCTCGTCTCGGCCACAGCGATCGGTTCGTACAGACGGGGCGCGTCCCGACACCGGGCGCTCGGAGTCGTCGCCGCCGCGGCCCCGATCGTCGCGACCACGGTCGTCCTTTCGACTGTCGCGCCGACGGTCGTAAGCCACCCCGACCTGGCCGGCGAGCTCGTCTCGGCGTACCAGGCGATGGCCGCGCTGAGTCAGGCCGCAATCTGGGCGATCCTCGCCGCGTCGGTGAGCTGGCTTGAACGTCGTGACGCGACCTCGACAGCCGGTGTCGCCGGCCCGAACGACCGCCGCTCGACGAGCCCCTGACCATGCAACGACGAACGACCCGACAGCGGGAACGTCTCGGCGCGTGCGTGTTCATCTGTACGAACGACCGCGACTCCGACTACGCCTGCTGTAGTGACGCCGGTGCCGAGGAGACGCTCGCGGCAGTCAACTCCTGGCTCCGCGAGCGTGGTGCGTTCTGGTCGCCGGTCGGCGTCACGACGACCGGCTGCCTCGGCCTCTGTAGCGCGGACGGTACGGCGATCGCGATCCAGCCCCGCGACGAGTGGTACGCCGACGTCACTCCCGAGGACGTGCCCGCGCTGCTCGAACGCGAGTTCGGCCCGGACGCCGACTCGATCGACGAGCGGGCGGCCGACGCGGACGGGAGCGATTCGCTCGGTGTGACCCACCCCGACGATTGATCCTGCTGGATGTCGTGGCTCGTCGTATGCCAGGCGAGATCGTCGTCGTCGACGGCGCACGGACGCCCCACGGAACGCTTCTCGGCTCCCTCGCCGGGGTTGGCCCCGTCGAGCTCGGCCGAACGGCCCTTGACGGCCTGCTCGAGCGAACTGCCGTGTCCGGGGAAGAGATCGACTGGGTGGCACTCGGTAATGCGATCCAGGCCGGAATCGGACAGGTCCCGGGCCGACAGGCCGTCGTCGAGTCCGAGCTGCCAAACGAGACGCAGGTGACGACGGTCAACGAGGCCTCGGGGTCGGGGCTGCGGGCGATCGCGCTGGCGGTCGACCGAATCGAGGTCGGACGGGCCGAGTTCGCGGTCGCCGGCGGCTTCGAATCGATGACCAACGCCCCCTGGATTCTGCCGGACTACCGGAAGGGACGGCGCCACGGCGACGCGACGTTGAAGGATTCAATGATCATGGACTCGCTGTGGGACGTCAACCTCGACGTCCACATGGGCGAGATCACCGAGCGACTCGTCGATCGCGAGGACGTCTCCCGGGAAGCCCAGGACGAGTACGCCCTCGGGAGCCACCGCCGTGCGGCCGACGCGATCGAGACGGGCGCGTTCGACGACGAGATCGTCCCCGTCGAGACGGGAGGGGAGACGGTCGACACGGACGAGGGACCGCGTCCCGACTCGACGCTGTCGGATCTGGCCGAACTTCCCGCCTCCTTTCGCGAGGACGGGACGGTCACCCCGGGCAACGCCTCGAAGCTCAGCGACGGCGCCGGGATGGTGTTGCTCGCCGACGCGGACGCCGCGGCCGATCGCGGACTCGAGCCGATGGCTCGGCTCG
>JGI2924J29684_1078516_pt1 | contig 61054 bp, 54 predicted proteins | sample BenlonsequencITS_FD_29684 | JGI IMG/M metagenome (IMG submission 29684) | reverse complement strand
AAACCATAAAAACCACTATGGACTGGTTAAAATACGAGTAAAGGGAGATAAAAGGGAAAAGCTGGCCGTGCTGTTCGGCATTATGGCAGCCAACGCCGTAGCAGTTGCCAAACGAAGAAACCAACAGGAATCCCCGCCCATCAACAAAGCTGCTTGACAAAAACTACCGCCGGAAAGAAGGATTACAGGACAGGTGTGTCCAATTGTCAAAACCACCCCAAAAATCAACCTTTTCAATTCAGGAATTGTACTTTTCCTTACACAAATTGTACTATTGATTTTGCTTCAAATTACCCTAAAAACAAATTAACCTTTTAGTTAAGTCACTAAAAGGTTAATTATACCTATTTTCCAAGGAGGCCTATTTAACGTATCAAGTGGGTTTTAGGAGAACTAATTATAATCCCGAAGTTTTTAGTAAAATAGTGATGCTTATTGGTGTGTTCTTTATTGGATCCTACGCCTTATTTTATAAAAACTTCATTACGACACAAAAATATGAATCCAATAAAGTGAAGTATTTTTTTTATATATTAAAAGTCCATTCTTTATCTATATTTTCACTATATGCAATGCATTATTAGTTATTATTGGATTTAATTTCCATAAATCCGAAACATTCACACCCTTGATGTTTGTCATTTTGTATAACATGATAATTTTAAGTCTAATTTCTATTTTTATACAATTCACAATTCGGGAGACATATTTCACGGTCAATAAAGTGTTTTGGATACTTATTGGAACGACGTTAACGGCATATCAATTGGATATTATTTTTGGTATCAATGAACTAGTGAACTTCAACCCACTATCGGGATGGTTCTTTATAATGGTCACCGAGAATAATTTTAATTTCTTTACAGCATCTAACCTATTGTTCATTTCTGCCTTTCTGAACATTGTACTTTTTAGGACTCTACACACCACCGAAAACCATACGAAATGACAAAACTCACCCTCAATATCGTTTAATATCTAGGGGTCATTGTCTCAATGCTTCTTTTGATGAAAATTGATGATATTCCCCCCTATTTGGCTTATGCTTATTTCTTGGTCATTTATGGTAGCGACCATCGGAAGATCTTCATAGTAACCAAGTACCGCAGAAGGTCTTAAGTTGTCATTACAGCCAAAAAAACCTCCGGGAAGCAGGCCAAGGGCCATTTTCCCGGAGGTTTTTTAATATCACTCGTCTAGCATCTTGATGCTATACTATTTTCCTGACTTGGTCACATTGGAAATCAACGTTACTTTTTCGATTGGCTCAGAAGCATTGGAGTAAATCCTTACCACGCTACGCTGCTTACCCATTTTACCGGCAGAGTTGAAACTCACCTTGATTTCACCAGTTTTGCCCGGTGCTACCGGTTCTTTTGGCCATTTCGGCACGGTACACCCACAGGTAGCGGCCACATTTGAAATTCTTAACACTTCCGTTCCGGTGTTCGTGAATTTAAAGGTATGCTCCACTTTGGTGCCTTGTGTAATTTCACCAAAATCCTTTTCCGTCTCATCGAAGGTAATCACGGGTCCTTTCACCTCTTCCTTCTCGGTAGTAGCCTTTTCGGTTTCATTCTGGGCCTGAACAGCAAAAGCCGTAAATGCCATGGCAAAAATTAGAATTAACTTTTTCATTTCAGTTGGTCTTTATTAATTACTAATAGAAAATTCACTTCAATATTCGTTCCATTTTCAAATAGAAGAGGTTCATTCCCCCCTCTTCCTTAAACGCAATAGAGCGTAAATGTTCCCATTTTTTAAAGAATAATCAAGTTTATACAGTTTTAATCTGTTTATTTTTACCTAGAACATGATTATCCTACAAAAAAGTTGGCATGAAAATTCACCAAAAAGACCTCCGCCGTGGCCCTGGTCAACGCCGTGTATAGCCACCGGATATAAGCAGTATCCAATTGGTCTTCGGATACATACCCCTGATCGACGAACACCGCACTCCACTGGCCGCCTTGGCTCTTATGGCAGGTAAGTGCATAAGCAAATTTCACTTGCAGGGCGTTGAGGTATGGATCTTTTTTGATGTACTCTCGACGCTCCTTTTTGTTCTCCACCCCTGCGTAGTCCTCGGTCACTTGACGGTAGAGCTCCTTGGCATCCTCAGTACTCAAGGAAGTGGAGGAAGTGTACAAGGTATCCAGTATTACCTTCGCTTCAAAGAAGGGCTCTTCAGGGTAATCAATAAGCCTGAGCTCCAGTGTCGCAAAACGCAAGCCGTACATCTCCTCGAAAGACCGGATCTTAACAACCTCTACAAAATCTCCATTGGCCAAAAAGCTCACCTTATCCGATTCGGCCATATAGGTATAATTGTTCCGCACAATCATCAACATGTCTCCTGCTGAAATTTCCTCTTCATAAAAATGAATCGTCCTTCTGATATATTGATTATACTGGACAGCAGTCTTATTGGATCGGGTAATAATAATGGTATTTTCCACGCCATATTTATCATAAGCATACCGCAAGCCATCTTCTAACCTTTCGCTGGTCATCTTATAAAAATCTGGAAATCCTTTTATCCTAAAAGAAATGACAGGTGCTTCCTTGACCACCTCTTTTCGCAGCTCGGTGGCATTGTATAAAATACCAGAGTCCAATTGCTGCCGCATCACCTCAGTAAGTTCGGCTTCCAAAACATCCAAGCCGTAATGATGCACAAGGTAATTTCCATCCAGCGCAGGACTGTTCTCGCTGCCTACGGGTGGCAACTGGGCCGTATCGCCGATCAGGATTAGTCTATTGGAAGGGTGCTGGAAGACATACTGCAACAAATCCCGAAGCAGATTACTCCCTCCAAGGGCATCATCGGAGAGCATGGAAGCTTCATCGACGATAAAGACGGTGTTTTTGTAATAGTTTTTCTGCAAGTCAAACCCCGACCCGGCCATTCCCTCCTGATCCTTGGGCCGGTAAATGATTTTATGAATGGTAAACCCCATCCTCCCCGAATAAGCGGCCATCACCTTGGCGGCTCTTCCGGTGGGAGCCAAAAGCAGCGAGCGAAAATTCAATTTTGGCAAAGACTTTACCACCGCCGCGATCACCGAGGTCTTCCCTGTCCCGGCATATCCCCGCAGCACAAAGGTAGGCTTACGATCAAAATCCTCATCCAAAAACGTATTCATCAAACGAAAAAAGCTCCCTTGCCCATGGGTAGGCTCATAAGGAAAATTTTGCCGTATCAAGGCCGACGGATTCGGGATATCTTGCTTATCTTTATTCATGTAAAAGCGAATCTACAGCTTAAATGGAGAATTTAGAAAAAGAAATCAACGAGAAATTTGGTGGTAGATTACGCACGAGGGTAAATGGCGTGCTCATCATAGCGGATAAAATCCTGATGGTAAAACACCTGATGGGCAATGGGAAATGTTTCTGGAATGTCCCCGGAGGAGGGATGGACTACCAATCTACCGCCCCGGAAAACCTGAAAAGGGAATTTCTTGAGGAAACGGGAATCACTATCCAAATAGGTCCTCTATTGACCGTAACCGAATTCCTAAAACCGCCACTTCATGCGGTGGAGCTTTTTTTTGAAGTTTCTAAGGAATCAGGCACCTTGACCAAGGGAACGGATCCCGAGCTCCCAAATCACTCGCAACTTATTGAAGATGTGCGGTTCATGAGTTTGGAAGAAATCCACAAAATTCCCAATGACGAAAAACATCATCTTTTTTGGAAGATAAAATCGCTGAATGACATAAGAATATGGAAAGGATATTTTAATTTTGAAAATAAATGCATAAAATAGCATCTTATTAGATACCATCAACCTTTATATAAGAAGTAAAATCCACTGAAAAATGAATTTGACTAGAATCTTATCGATTGTTTTTCTCATCGCAGCCTTGGCCGTAGGTTATAGGCTCTACAAAGGCGTGGACGATGTCATGCAAGAAGAAAAGCGAATTGCCAACATCGAAGCTCGCGTTATCGAAAAATTGCAAATGCTTCGTCAAGCACAACAGGCTTATCTGGCCACCAATGGAGAATATGCCGGAAACTGGCAGGATCTGAAAAAATTCATTGAAGACGGTGAAATCTTCATTGTTCAAAAAACGGAAGAAACCAAGCTATTGGATTACGGTGAAGAGGAAGTGACCATTCATTATGACACTTTGGGTTCCGTAAATGTAATGGACTCGCTTTTCAATGAAAGAAAGTACCCAGAGTTTAACATCACTACCCTCAATGTAGTCCCTGGATCAGGCGGAAAAACCTTTGAGTTCTTCGCTGGTGAAGTGGAAAGAGGAGCCAGCAAAACACTTATCGACGTGTTTGAAATCAGAGACCCTGCTCCTGTAAATCCTGAAAGAAGACAAAACAACAATGAAAAAGCGCTGAGAGTAGGATCGAAAACAGACGCTTCTACCTCAGGAAACTGGGAATAATCTTGGCAAAGACTGTAACAAATACCCATACAGAATTTCACTGCGATAAGCTTGATGTGGCCAATACATCAAGCTTATCGCTTTTATTTTATCCGCAAAGGCTCATCGTACTTGCCAAAAACCAAAATGGTTTGGTCATCGGCGTGAATGACTATCCTTTTGTGGAAGATAAAGAACTGGAGATGATCTTGGAAAAGGACTTGTTCGTTTCCCAGATGCGCAGCCAATGCGAAACCACACTCTATGTATTCTCGCCTGATTTCTGTTTGGTTCCCAGTGTGCTCTTCGACGCCAGTGAAGTCCAGCATTACCTCAACTTCAGTGTCGAAACGACTGGAAAAGACGCTTTTTATTCTCACCTGAATGACAGCCAGCTCGTTATTGTTGGCGGGATTGACTCCACCCTCTTGGCTATTTTTGGCAATCATATCAAAAACCTCACCTTAAGGCACGGGAGTAGCCTTGCCATCGCTTATTTATTGGGTGAAAAAGCTGACATGCTCAACCAGGAACTGGCCGTGGTCATAGAAGACCATGAGATGTACGTTGCAGGTTTTATCAACAAAGAGCTTAAATTCTTCAACCGATTTGAAGTACGAAACAACCAAGACTTTCTGAAATACAGTTTCAGCGTGCTTCACCAATTGGCATTTGATAGGATGCATTGTAAAATCACCCTTTACGGCAACTTGGACGAAATCAACGTACAAGAACAAGTGCTTCGAAAGTATTTCAAAAACATCGAAATAACCACTCCCAAACCCAGTCAAAATTATCTCCCCGGAGCAGAGAGCTTTAGGGAAACCAAAAAACTGGAAGCCTTTTGGGCAAGCTAAAGACATGAAAAAAACAGCTATTTTCCCCGGTTCATTTGACCCCTACACCAATGGCCACCATGACATTGTCATGAGGGGACTGGATATTTTCGATGAAATCGTCGTCGGTATCGGCTATAATTCGTCCAAAAAATCGCGCTATTTCGAAATAGACAAGATGGTCCAGAAAATAGAAGAAGTCTACAAGGACATTCCCGCGGTTAAAGTAGTCGTGTACAATGAGCTTACTTCCAGCTTGGCCAAAAAGCACAACGCCAACTTTTTACTCCGAGGCTTGCGAAATACTACGGATTTTGAGTATGAAAATACCATTTCCCAAATGAACCGCTACTTGAATACAGACTTGGAGACGGTATTTCTGATCACCTCCCCCCAATATGCGGCAGTCAGCTCCACCATCATCAGAGAAGTACACCGATATGGCGGAAATGTCAGTGAATTCCTGCCTTATGAAGTCTGAACTTCAGGCACCATTTTCAGGAAGCACTTGTACAAATACCTCATGGATGGATAGGAATTGACCAATGCTACTTTCGCCTCATGGTGGCTGAGCCACTTGATATCATCTATCCCCTCTTCGCGCTGCGGAGCCATATTCGAATCATCCTTACACTCCATCGCATACCAATAGGTCTTTTTCAGAATGCTTTTCCTGTTTTGCGTATAAGTATGCCAAGTCTTACAAATTAATTTCCCGCGCTTGACCGAAACCGCACATTCCTCCTCTACTTCCCTTACCGCACAAATTTCCGGGGTTTCACCTTTCTCAAACTTCCCTTTTGGCAAATCCCATTTCCCCAATCGATGAATAAAAAGCACCTTCTCGTTTTTCGTCACGATTCCTCCTGCAGCTTTGACAATATTAAAGCGACTCTTTATAAATGATTTCAGCATCTTCTCATCCTCCGATACTATGGTGATGGAATCCAAGTTCTTCAATTTTCGTGTCCGCAACAAGTACAGCAACTTAATGATAATATCTTTAGAAGGCTTGGTAATCAGGACATCATCGTGAAAAGCAACAGAGGCAGGTAAATCGGACGGATTGTCATAAACACACTCAAACGTCTTCTTCTTGCTCAGCTGCGCTGGGGATAAGATGTCCAGAGGCTTGTCGTTGATGAATATTCGCATAAATTGGTCATTTCAGATCAAAAATGCACAAAAATTTTAGCCATCACAACAGCCAAAAGATTTTTATGAATTAATTTTGGGGCATGGAATTACACAGCAAAGAAATAGCGGCAGCTGTCGCACGGAAATTACTGGACATTAAAGCCATTCGCCTTCAGCCAAAACAACCCTTTACTTGGGCCTCAGGCTGGAAATCACCTATTTATTGCGATAACCGCCTGTCCCTTTCCTTCCCTGAAGCCCGGACTTTCATTAAGGAGAAATTAGTGGAAGTCATCAAAAAACACTTCCCCAATGCCGAAGGCATCGCTGGGGTGGCCACAGCAGGAATCCCCCAAGGAGCACTGATTGCAGAAGAAATGGGGCTGCCATTTATCTATGTAAGGTCCAAGCCCAAAGGTCATGGCATGGAAAACATGATCGAAGGAAAAGTCACAAAAGGCCAAAAAGTAGTCGTTATTGAAGACCTGGTCTCCACAGGAGGCAGCTCATTGAAAGCCGTTGAGGCCTTGAAAGCTTCTGGTTTTGACGTACTAGGCATGGCCGCTATCTTTACTTATGGTTTTGAAATTGCACGTCAAAATTTTGAAAATGCTGAGCTAAAACTAATTTGCCTCAGCGATTACGAGGCCATGCTGCCCCAAGCCATTGAAAACAACTATGCTTCGGATGAAGACCTACAATCCTTAGCAGAATGGAGAAAATCCCCCGATACTTGGGAAAAAGAATAGTCCACAACCATTCTATTGGAATTGCGGAATTGTAGGACAAACGATCGGTTTTACAATTCCGCAATTTGACCGTTTCCAGTCAAAATTTTTCTTCTATCCCTAGCCCAAAAAGGGCGAAATCATATTTCACAGGATCTACTGGATCAAATTCCCTCAGCCGATCGGTCAGCTCCATCGCCGTTTTCCAGTCCGTCTGTTTCCGCTCTATCAGGCCCAGCTTTCTCGCCACACGGTCTACGTGCAAATCACATGGACAAACCAACTGCGAAGGCTTTATCCTGTCCCACAGCCCAAAATCAACGCCGCAATCATCCTTTCGGACCATCCACCGCAAAAACATGTTGATCCGCTTGCATGCGGCATTTCGCTTGGGAGTGGCCACATGCTTGCGCGTTCTTTGAGGCGCCATGGGATCCCTAAAGAAAACTTCATGGAAATTCATCAACAAATCTCCCATCACATTTACATCCTCGCTCCAGCCATGGGTAAAAGCTTCTTCCAGGCTGTCATGCGCTTTATAAAAGCCACTTAAAAAAGAGATAAACCATAAGGTATCCACATCATTAAACGTACGATGCTTAAAATTCACAAATGGCTTTAGGTCTTGCTCCTGATGATGCAACATGAAATCATGAGGAGCATCATCCATCATCGCCAAAAGCGTCGTACACTTGTTGATAATCGTCTTTCGCTGTCCCCACGCCAAGATTGCTGCAAAAAAACCTGCAATTTCTATGTCTTGCTTTTTGGAGAAGCGATGTGGAATTAGGATTGGATCGGCAGCAATAAATCCAGGCTGGTTGTAGCGCGCAACCTTTTCATCTAAAAAAGCTTTGAGGTCTGTCATAATGCCACCTTCACTTCACCACCTTGGATCCCATCAAACCACTTGAAATACAATTGATTTTTCTCTTTCTCGGCCAGATGCCAATCGAAGCATTTGATATTGGTCAGCGGTGTCAGCCGATCTTCATCAGGCTCGTAAAGACACACGTCAAAATCCGGTAGTTTTTTCGCATCCATGGTATTCCATTTTTCCAATAAATACCCTTCTTCAATGATTCTGACTTTCGTGCCAAAATAAAAATCCTCAAGCACCGATGGCACACCGTCCTTTCGGCGGACGCTAAAGCAAGAAGGCCCAAACATGATCTGCTTATGGAGTTTTCCTTCCAGAAGGTCTACATCCTTCGAAAGAGGGCCCCACTCGGGAGTATTGATCTCTTTAATGGATTCTTTTTTCTTAATTCGTGTCAACAACCTGGATATCCATGAAAAAAAATAAGTAATGCCTATAAAAACCAGTCCAAATGTGGCTAATATAGGATAAGAAATAACAAATATCAGGTTCCAGATAAACCTGAAAATGTGGTGGAATATGAGTTGGATTTTATTCATTCATTCTTGCAAACGTCATTGCAAAAATAGGCTAATTATCAGCAATTAACAAAATAGCTTTTTTAAGAACAGGACACCCTATTTTTGCAAGGCATACGGAGCCTATGTTTTGGAACTTTTCCCGTGAGGCCCAAAATGGATTAAAACGTTACAATAAAGACCAAATCATCCTACTGCCATTCGGGTCAATTCCCATACAGGTTATTAATACATTGCATCTGTGATAATGGCACAACTTCGGATCAAGCGGAAAAGTTGGGGGCATTTTACTCCATAATGAAAATTGTCAGTTCCCCCAGGGCAAACACTTTTAAACTATTAGTAAAGAGATGTCAGCCTGAATGAAAGGACTTCAAGGGACTAAAAGTGATTCCCCTGATGGTTTTCAAGTGTGGCAAGCGCATTTAGTACTAATTTCGTGTAAAGAAGCTATCATCCGTGCCGCTGGCACTCCTTCGGTAGGTTGAGGAGCGCTTAAGTTCCTGCGGATGAATCCGCAGGTCACAAAATTTATCGTGCCGCCGGCACTTTTCCCCCATTTGTACATAGGAAACCGCAGTAGCCTATGGTGCCGAATGGCGGAATAACCTGAAAGAATGATTTGTTGATTTGGATCATACAAGCCGTCGCAGCTATCTGCTCATGTTTAGTGGTTGGCTTGGTAGAGGTTAAACCCTGAATATGTGCTGGCAACTGAGCAATATGCCTAATCCGCCTTTGGCGGAGGGGCATATAGAAGGTACAGGTTGTCACCTGCACCAAAAATGATTATACACATAAGGGTCAGTTCCGTAGGAACGGCAGATATAAATGCAAATAGGAACATTTTTTTAACCCGCATTATGCATTAGCCTATCTACACCACGGTGCACAAGTATTCCGACCTAAAACTATTTCTAATGGCTAAAACAAAAAAAGGCTGCATCCAACAAAATGGACACAGCCTTCTCTGATCTGATAATGTTTCTTACTAGTAGGAAATCTCTACTCTAAAACGATTGTTCACTGCTCTCAATTGGTCGAAAGCTGCTTGTGAAACCTTGATCAATAATTCTTTATTATCACCTGTTTCGGGAAGCTTACCGACTACCCTCGCAAAAATGGTCACGTCATTTTCTTCATTGCGGATCCTCATGATGGTTCCCACAGGTGCAGTTTTATGCAACACCAAATATTTCTTGTGATTGCTGGTGCCTTCGATGACTTCGGCCTGTCCAGATTCCTTGATGTTCTTGTAAGCAGTACTTTCATTGGAGGCCTTCTTGACGGCCGCTGCACTGGCAGAAGCTTCCTCTTCAGGCGTGCTTACAGGAGTCTCTTTGGCCGCGGTAACAGCAGGTTCGGAAGGAGCAGGTGAAGGGTTATTGACAGCTCCTTCTTTTCTGCCGACTTTCAGCTTTTGGCCTTCCCGGAGGTTATTGGATGACAGCACATTCCAATTGATCAGATCCCCCATATTGGCATTGTATTTTTTGGAAATGGAATAGAGTGTTTCACCATCCTTTACAGTATGCGTGATCCAGCCTGTCGCCTCCTTATCCGTAACTTCCTCTATCCGCGTCTCTTCACTTGGCTGTGCAGGGGCCGCTGAAACCGGTGCAGGTGTTTTGTCCTTTTTACTTTTTTCTTCCTTGGGCTTATCCTTCTTCGAAACCTCCACGTCTGTCTCCACTGGTGCTTGCTTTATGTCAGTAGGATTATCTCTCAATTCAGGCGCTTCGCGTTTGGGCGGGGTTTTAGGCTTTACTCCCTCTATGATCAAGGCTTGGCCTACACTGAGGTCATCTCCCTTTAGGTCATTCCAAGCTTTGACATCTGATACAGAAACATCGTATTTCTTCGCAACGGAAAAAAGCGTCTCTCCAGGGCTCACCTTGTGCAGTACCGCCCCAGCGGGAATTTCAGTTTTGGGGATATAAGGCACCTTGATGCGCTGGCCGATTTTAAGGCCTTGCTTCAGCTCATCATTGTTCTTGATAATATCGCCTACGGGTGTTTCATAACGTCTAGAAATCGCAAACAATGTTTCCTTGGCGGTAACTTCATGAATGATAAACGTCTTGTCGCCTATCTTCTCTACTCCTATAGAATCCCTTGCCGCCCCCTTCGCAAAGACGGCTCCAGCTCCCATAAAAAAAATAAGGGTGGCTAAACTTACACTTTTGATTACACTGTCCATACTCACTTTAAAACTCATATTTCCTGTTGTGATTATTATTAGCAATTAAGCTTTCATTTGTGCTTTTTTCCTAGCTGCAAATTACAACAAAAATACTGCTAAAATTTTCAATCAACAGAAATTTCCTGTTTGATTCGCCTTAAAGTTTCTAAATGGGAATTGGTATAAAACCGCTATATTTATAGTAGCAATTAAAAAATCAACGCTACCATTACGCTTTGTCATCAATAGGAGGCCATCTCCCTTTAATGGCACGATTCAATACTAAATTTAATCTATGAAGTTCACGCCCTTTTTCCTCTGCATATTTTTATGGCTGACCCACTCCCCTCTTTTGGCGGCTACGGACTCTTTGGGAATCCAAAAAGTTTACGTCCTTGAAATCCAGGACAACATAGACCCCAGAATGAATCGAAAAGTAAAAATGGCCTTGGAAGATGCCCATGCTGCCGACGCAGACATTTTAGTGATTCACATGGACACTTATGGTGGTGCGGTCAATGATGCAGACGATATCCGAACGATGCTCTTGGAATCAACCATCCCCACCGTTTCTTTTATCGATAAAGATGCGGCCTCTGCCGGGGCCTTGATCAGCATCGCCTGTGACAGCATCTATATGGCCCCCGGGGCAAGTATCGGTGCCGCCACGGTGGTCATGGGTGGATCCGGGGAAGCTGCTCCCGACAAGTACCAATCTTACATGCGCTCCATGATGCGAAGCACTGCCGAAGCCAACGGCCGGGATCCACAAATCGCGGAAGCCATGGTCGATGAGCGGATCGAGATTGAAGGGATCACCACGGCAGGTTCGGTCATTACCTTTTCCGTTTCAGAAGCCATCAAAAATGGTTTCTGTGAGGCTGAAGCTCGATCCATTGACGATGCCGTAAAACACTTTGGCATTACGGATTACGAACTTATCGAATACGAGATGAGCACAGTGGAGCACATCATCAGCATTTTCCTCAATCCTGCCATCAGCGGGTTTCTGATTCTCATCATCATTGGTGGAATATATTTCGAAATCCAAACGCCCGGAGTAGGTTTTCCTTTAGCCGCTGCAATCACCGCAGTAATTTTATATTTCATTCCTTATTACCTTACCGGACTGGCCGAAAACTGGGAAATCATCGTTTTTGCCCTGGGCATTATCTTGCTGGCTCTTGAGCTCTTCGTCATACCAGGGTTTGGCGTGGCCGGAATTTTGGGAATTGCCTGTATCTTGGCAGGGCTGACCTTGGGCATGCTCCCCAATGATGCCTTTGACTTTTCCTTTGTCCCTTCGGAAGAACTCTTTGTTGCTTTGGTGACGGTCATCTTGGCATCTGTGGTCGCCATCGGTGGGATATTCTTCTTGGCACCGAAGGTCAACGAATGGCAGGCTTTTAGCAAAATCACCTTGGCCACTACCCAAAAAAAGGAAGAAGGCTATACCTCGTTCTGGTATTCCAATGACCTTTTGAACAAGGAGGGAATTGCTCATACCAGATTGATGCCCAGTGGCAAGGTCTTGATCGATGAAGAAATTTATGATGCCCATTCGAGGGGTGCATTCATCGACCAAGGAGAAAAAATCAAAGTGATCAGTACCGAAGGCACTTCCCTTAAGGTGAAGAAAATAAGTTCATAAGGGGAAAGTTTTGGCATGGGAGCATTTGGTGACCTTACCGTTTTCAATGTGTTTGGCATCCCACCGCCCCTACTTTCTACTTTTTTGCACTTTTTTAATTAAGTTTGCCGTAACTATCACTGAAATTCCATGAACGAATTCCAAACGGTTTATCAGGCCATAGGAGAAGAAAAAATCAAGGAACTGGCCAAGTATTTTTATGAAGGGGTGGCCCAGAACGAGGCATTAAGGGCACTATATCCCAGCGACTTGGAAGCAGCCGAAGAACGCTTGTTTTTGTTTTTATTGCAGGTTTTTGGAGGGCCGACCACCTATTCTGAACAACGTGGGCATCCACGGCTTCGGATGAGGCATTTGGAATGGGCCATAGATGACAATATGAGAAATCATTGGCTCAGCACCATGTTCACCGCCATGGACAAGATCTCCGTGGAACAAAACATCAAAGAACTCATGATGAGCTATTTTGTAAAAGTGGCTAACCACATGATCAACCAATAATTCAGGTATGCGCTTACTCCGAAGGATTTATTCGACATACGGCACCATTATCTTTTTGGGTTCTTTTTTGGTCTTGCTCCCACTTTTCATCATCACCATTGAAGTCCCAGGCCTGAAAAAATACGGGAGAAAGCTCAATGGAATCTGGGCAAAAGTCTTCTTTACAGGCCTCTTTATGCGGGTAATTGTAGAAAACAAGCATCACTTAAAACAATATCCGCAATACATCATCGTGGCCAATCACTTTTCCTATTTGGATATTCCTGTGATCGGCCTGATGTCAGGAGATGCGGTATTTGTCGGCAAAAGCTCCATTGGCAAAGTCCCGCTTTTTGGTTACATGTTCAAAAAACTCCATATTGCAGTGGATCGGGCTAGTTTCAGAAGCAGGGGTGAAACGCTCAAGCGGACCAAGGAAATCATTGACGAAGGGAGCAGCATCATCATTTTCCCGGAGGGAGGCATCCGCAGTACCGAACCGCCCATCATTGCACCATTTAAGGACGGGGCATTTAATCTGGCTTTTGAAAAACAAATCCCTATAATTCCTGTAACTTTATCCTATAATCACTTAATTTTACCCGACGATAATAAATTCTTATTGCACTATAAACCGGTAAAAGTGGTCATTCATGCCCCCATGATGCCTGAAGGCTCAGGCAAAGATGCGGTGGCCAACATGAAATTACGCTGTCATAAGGTCATCCAAGATCAGCTCTGGAAGGACAATTAACAGCACCTTTTTACCAAAAAATATTCATCATGAAAATTGATATCAATACGTTAAAAAAAATCGCCCACCTTGCCCGCCTTGAGTTTGACGAAAACAGCGCCAAGAAAATGACCCGCGACATGACTCAAATCCTGGACTGGGTGGAGCACCTGGAGCAAGTGGACACTGAGGGAGTAGCCCCTATTACGACCATGTCTTCCGAAGTAAATGTACTTCGTGAAGATGCCGTTGGAAGCCACCTGTCTCATGAAAAAGGCCTTAAAAACGCGCCACAAAAGGACTCTGATTACTTCCGTGTGCCCAAGGTGCTAGAATAATGCCTGATTTCATTACCGCCAGAACCAGTAAAATCATATTTCAAAAACTGCCAATCCTCATTGTGATCATTGGCAGTTTTCTTTTGTGCTACCAGTATTGGTTTGCGCCTGATGACGCACTTCCCATACAGCCTGGACTGTTTTCGGAAATGGCAGAGGTACCGCTCGATATTTTTAACTGGGGAATCGACAGCTATCCCCTTAAGGTCGAAAATTACCTCATCTTCCAAAATTATGAAGTGCTGGCACCGGTGCCTCAGACTGCAAAAACCTATTTCTTTGGGGCCTCAATGGCGCTGCTCCTCATCATTGGCATCACGCTGATCACGACCTTTAAGCGATACTATTTTATCGGAGGCATGGCTTTGGTCATTGTCCTGCTCACCCTCAGCGGTGTCAATGCGCTTAACATTGGGAGTGTCAGCAGTAACCTTTCCCTGATCATTCTGATCAGCGGACTTACCATTCCGGGTATGATCATTCATGTCTTCTTTGACCAGCTGTCTCTGCTGAGAAGGAGCTTGATCATTATCCCCGTTGCGGCCCTGACCATTTGGGCACTGGTTTCCTTAAGCCCTTCGGTCAATCCGTCCCTGCTACTTTCCGAAAACATTGGCTTGACCACTTTGGGCATTGCTGCCATTTTTATGCTGTATGTAGGGCACGCGGTGATCGGGAGTTTTTTCCTATTGCTCACCAAGCTAAACCGAGGTGTAGGCCTTAAAATCTCATGGCACCTCACGACTTTTTCGGTGGTGTACCTGCTCTTGCTTTTGGCCATGTACATGCACCATACGGGAACCTTTTCGCTTCCCATCACCTATCCACCGCTCTTCCCGCTGATCCTCCTTGCAGGATATTTGGGATGGTTTGAATTGAGGGCAAAACTAGCACAGGTACCTCAGCCGTTTGATCATGCCATGGTCGGAAAATCACTCTATTGGATAGGCTTTGCCATAACGGCCTTGGCCTTTTGGAAAGCAGGTTTCTCCCAGAACGAACCCATGCAGGATTTCTTGGATCAATGGCTGCTGTATACGCAAATCGCCATGTCTTTGCTGTTTTTCCTTTACCTCATGGCCAATTTCCTGGGATTTATGAATTCAGGGAAGCCCGTGGATGAAGTGATTTTCAAGCCGAAGTACTTTGCTTATATCCACATGCGAATAGGTTCATTGATTGCATTGCTTTCCCTGGTCGTTTATGCGGATGGCGTCATAGCCCCACAATTGAGCACCAGTTCCACCAACTTCTCAGCAGATTATTATTATGCTACGGATCGGCCGCTGGAAGCGCGAATTCTTTTCGAAAACAGCTGGCTGCGATACCGCCAAAACAGCAAGGCCAAAGTGGCGACTGCTTTGCTGTATGAAGGCGAAAACCAACTCACCCTGGCCAAAAAACAAATGGAAGAAGCCTTCGAATGGGAACCTTCCGTGGCAGAAATCCTATTGGCGGCAAATATGGCCCATAAGCGAGACCGCTATTTTGACGCCATCTATTATTTGGAAAAGGGAATGGAACTGTACCCCGATGACAGCCGGATCAAAAACAACCTGGCCCTGCTTTACAGCAAAGGCAACAAAGGAGCACAAGCGCTTGAACTGCTGAACGAATCACATCCCTCCCGTATCGCCCTGAGTAACCTCATTGGGCTTCAGGTGAAGCATTTGCTCCGCATCGAGACCCTTCCTGATCCCGGAGAGGACAAAATCGCCAAGATCAACACCTTGGCCTACAACAACCTCATGGGTGATTTTGCCGCCTTTTCCTTGGCCACCGATGTAGAAGATGCCCCGCTCATTCAACAAGCCACGCTCCGGAACCAATGGACCGATAAGGCCACCACTCCTTTTGCCCATGACATCGCACTGGTGGATTCCCTGTATCAAAAAGCACAGGAAACGACCGCGCAGCAAGAACTACGACTTACCCGTGTCATCAGGAGCTATCAAGCCCACCAAATTGGGGAAGCCCTAAAATACCTGAACGGCCTGGCCATCGCTTTCAAGGGATCAGCGGGCTATTTCCATGCGTTGGCAGCCCACATATTGATCGGTGAAGCTGATTTCGAGAAAGCAGCCAATGAACTTGAAATGGCAGAAATGATGGGATACAGCAATTTTAACACCTCCCTTTTGCCCGTTCTTTATTTTGGCGGCCAAAAAGAGACGGCCTTCAAAGTCGCCGAAAAATACCAGCTGCAACTCCCTCAATGGATGGACACAACCGGCATCTTACCCTCTGAAAAGCATTCCCAAGCCACGTATTTCCAACACCTTGCCCAACTCAACAAGGCCACCAAAGCTGATTTTTACAGCTCCTTTGAGGCCATGGAGGATGCTCCACTAAAAGTAATTTATGCCCATGAAGTGCTGTTCAAAAAGGGCCATTGGCTCAAGGATACTGAAATCGACCAGCTCACCTCCTATTTGGCTTCCCAAAGCAGCTTGGACAGCGCATATATCGCAGCACTTGGCTCGATTGCCAGACAGAAAACGCCTTCATTATCTGAAAATAATCCACTACAAGTTTACTTTCAAGAAGATGCCCCCTTGGCTGGCAATCCCTATTTCACTCCTCTGGTGCTGATGGCCGGGGAGGAAGCCTCCTCTTTAGAAAAACGCTATGAACTGCTCAGAAATGCGGCCGAGTTTAACAAAGACCCCAAACTCTGGCTAGCCATGATCCAAGCAGCTCGGGCGCTGCAATTGACCGGTTATGTCAAAAACTACATGGATGAATTGAGCGGCTGGGTATCCGATACGCAGCTTCAGGAATTAATGAAAGGGGACAATTGATCAAGCCATACGGGTTAACACGCTACAGGACACTTCTCCCTTTCATCTTGATCCTGACCTTAATACCTTCATTTCACCTTTTAGATAAATTAAGACCATTCCATTATACTTTTTAGTTTAAAACTGTAACTTTAGGGAATACAAAACATCAATTTTTATCATGGGGAAAATAATTGAAACCAAAGAGATCAAAAAAACTTATGTGATGGGGGCAGAAAAGGTACAAGCCCTTAAATCTGTCACTATAGATATCATCAAAGGAGAGTATGTTGCTTTTATGGGACCTTCAGGGTCTGGAAAATCCACCTTGATGAATATCATTGGCTGCTTGGACACCCCCACCGCAGGCAATTATATCCTAAACAACAAAGATGTCAGCCACATGACCGAAAATGAATTGGCTGAAATCAGGAACAAGGAAATTGGTTTTGTATTCCAAACATTCAACCTGCTTCCCCGTGCCACATGTCTTGAAAACGTCGCCCTACCGCTTATTTATGCGGGTTATAGCAAATCTGACCGTGAAGACAAGGCTTTCTTGGCCCTAAAAAGCGTAGGACTTGAAGACCGCATCCACCACAAGCCCAATGAGCTTTCGGGTGGTCAGCGGCAACGTGTGGCCATTGCCAGGGCGTTGGTAAACGATCCCAGTATTATTTTGGCAGATGAGCCTACTGGTAACCTGGATACCAAAACTTCCTACGATATCATGAACCTTTTTGATGAACTCCACCAAAAAGGAAACACCATTATCATGGTAACCCATGAAGATGATATTGCTCACTATGCACATCGAATTGTCAGGCTAAGAGACGGTCTGGTAGAAACCGATCAAAACAACCCCAACCCCACAAGAAATAATTTTCAGCCGGTCAGCGAATAGTATTGCAATTAAATGCTTAATTTTGCTTCCTGATTTCAAAGTCGAAAGTGATATTGGTAAAATTTTCTTTAGCTGTTGCTAAGGAAGCCCTTCCAATTCATTTTCCTGCAACAAACCTAAAAAAACGTCACCACATGAAGCTGTACACAAAAGGAGGCGACCAAGGACAGACCTCTCTCTTGGGGGGCAGTAGAGTTTCCAAAGCTGATATGAGGATAGAGGCCTATGGGACCATTGATGAGTTAAATGCTTTTTTAGGGTTGCTGAAGGACCAAGAGGTAAACCAAAAACGTTCCGGTCAATTGAAGACCATTCAAGATCGGCTGTTTACCATTGGGGCTACATTGGCCACAGAACAAGGCAATCACAAGGTAAGGAGACCCGATATCCTGGAAGAGGACATTGCGTTTTTAGAAGGAGAGATCGATCTGATGGAAGAAAAATTACCTGTGCTGAAAAATTTCATATTGCCTGGAGGGCATCAAGCCATCTCCTACAGCCATGTGGCCAGGACCATTTGCCGGAGGGCCGAAAGAAGGGTCACGGCACTTGACGGACATGAGCCAGTTGATAAAATCATCATCAAATACCTCAATAGGCTTTCAGATTATCTGTTTGTATTGGGAAGGATGATAGCAATAGAATTAGAAGTAAAAGAGATCACGTGGGAATCTAGAGTTTAATACCATGAACACAACAATAGACATCCAAATAAAACAAACCAGCCAATCCAAATTACAAGGGACTGATTTTGAAAACCTGAGTTTCGGCCAGGTAATGAGTGACCACATGTTTGTGGCCGACTATAAAAATGGTGAATGGCAAGACTTCAGGATAGAGCCCTATGCGCCGCTCAGCCTGAACCCGGCAAATGCCACCCTTCATTATGGTCAGTCTGTTTTCGAAGGCTTGAAGGCCTACAAAGACGAGCATAACAATGTACTTATCTTCCGACCAGATGCCAATCAACAGCGTCTGAACGAATCGGCAGATCGTCTGTGCATCCCGCAGCTCCCGGAGGAAATATTCATGGAAGGATTAAGAAAGCTGCTCGCAGTGGACCGGGACTGGATCCCGAACAAACCTGGCTGTTCGCTCTATATCCGCCCATTTATTTTTGCCACGGATGATTATCTGGGCATTAGGCCTTCGGCGACGTATAAATTTATGATCTTCACTTGTCCGGTAGGGCATTATTACGCGAAGCCTGTTTCGGTAAAAGTAGAAACCAAATACACCCGTGCTGCCGAAGGTGGAACAGGGCAGGCAAAAGCCGCCGGAAATTATGCTGGCTCCCTCTATCCAGCCCAAATTGCCCAAAAGCAAGGTTATGACCAATTGCTATGGACGGATGGCAAGAACCATGAAAACATTGAAGAAAGTGGCACCATGAACGTCATGTTCATCATCAATAACACCCTTATCACTGCTCCTACTTCCAAAGGCACCATCCTCAAGGGCATTACCCGTGATTCGGTTTTGACCTTGGCGAAAGAAAAGGGCCTCAAGGTATCGGAAAGATTCCTGACGGTCACGGAACTTAAGGAAGCATTGGAAAACAACACGCTTCAGGAAGCTTTTGGAACCGGAACCGCAGCCACCATCGCCCATATTTACAAGATCAACGTAGGCGACACGGATTACGATCTTCCTGAAAAGCCAGCAGATTCCTTTTCTTACCAAGTATTGGAGACCCTTGACGCGATCAAGTATGGCCGTCAAGAAGATACACATGGATGGATTACCAAAGTATAACCATCCTTCATACACCGGTTAATACAGAGCATTTCAGGACACAACGAAGTCCTGAAATGCTCTTTTGTTTTGGGCCGGAAATGCTCCTTACCGCATATGTTTTGAGCTCTTTGCCCAACCCATTTCACGATCTGACGTTATAAGAAGTGAATTTTTCTTCATCCTAACCTGCAGTACATGAAAAAGCACATTGGACTTACCTTTATTTTTACCAGCCTGATATTAGTGACCCTAAGCCTCACGAGTGCCCAGGCCCAACGGTACCTGATCCTACAAAAGGGTGGGAACCAAAAAACCAGGATAAAGTACAATGAAGGAGACCTGATCACCTATAAAACCAATGACATGGACTACTTCATCAGTGATCAAATCAAGGAAATCCATCGGGATTTCTTGGTTCTCCGGGAAAATATCATAAGACCTGAGAATATTGCAGTAGTCGATGTACACAATATCAGGGAACAAAACCGAACCATAAAAAGCTTCAGTACCATTTTTGCGGCGGCAGGTGTGCTGCTCCTTACGGCCGAAACAATCAACAGCCTCTACACTGAAGGCGAACTCTCCTATTCCAAGGGAGGACTGATCATTTCGGGAGCCTTGCTGGCTGGAAGCTTTGTCATTTCCAGGTTCAAGAAAAAGTACTTTAAGAACGAAGGCAGAAACAAAATCCAAATCATCTACTTGGATATCGCTCCTTTGAAAGAAGAAACCGATAAAAAGGATCTATATCAATAAAGAAGCCTCACTCCTTCCAAATAGGAAGAATGGGTCAGTTAAGACCGTCTGCCATTTTTCCAAACACTATCCGGCAGCCCTCTTCCTATACACCCAATTCCTCCTGTAAAGGTCGCTTTTATTGGTGTACCTTCTGAGGGCAACCTTGGATGCTACGGCTTCAGAAAGATCAGGGCACAGATTTAGGTAAAGCCATAAAATTTCACGAAATTCGCCTCTCTTAAAAATCAATTAAACGAAAATAATTTTATGACATCAGAACAGTTGAAAGACTTGAAGGCGCGTATCACGGCCTTAAGGAGGTATCTTTGACTACGATCGTAAGAAAGCAGAAATAGAAGATTTAGAAGCGGTATCCGCACAGCCTGACTTCTGGAACAACCCTGAGGAAGCCGAAAAGACCATGAAGCAGATTCAGGCACGTAAAGGTTGGACTGGTGCTTACGAAAGCGCCGAGGCCAAAGTTCAGGACTTAGAGGTACTGTATGAATTCTACACCGCAGGAGACGTAGAAGAAGAGGAAATCAAAACCGATTACCAAAAAGCACTGAATGAAATCGAAGAGCTGGAGCTGAAAAAGATGCTCAGCAGCGAAGAGGACCAGCTAAGTGCCCTAATGGAAATCAACCCTGGAGCAGGTGGAACGGAAAGTAACGACTGGGCCTCCATCCTCATGAGAATGTACATCATGTGGGGTGAAAAGAATGGCTATAAAGTCAAAGAAGTAGACCTTCAGGAGGGAGACGTGGCCGGGATCAAGTCTGTCACGCTTGAATTTGACGGTCCCTTGGCTTATGGCTTCCTAAAGTCAGAAATTGGCGTACACCGTTTGGTGAGGATTTCACCATTTGACAGTGGTGGAAGACGGCATACGTCTTTTGCTTCTGTGTATGTTTACCCAGTAGTGGATGATTCCATTGAGATCGAGATCAACCCATCTGACATTGAGTTACAAACTTCCCGATCTGGGGGGGCCGGTGGCCAGAACGTCAACAAAGTGGAAACAAAAGTGCAACTGACGCACAAGCCCACTGGAATCGTCGTGGTCTGCCAAGTGGAAAGATCGCAGCTTGCCAACCGTGAAAAGGCCATGCAAATGCTAAAATCACGGCTCTATCAAATGGAGATGGAAAAGCGAAATGCTGAAAGGGATAAGATCGAAGCGGGCAAAATGAAGATTGACTTCGGCTCTCAAATCAGGAACTACGTATTGCATCCTTATAAATTGGTAAAAGATGCCAGAACCAGCCATGAAACATCGGACGTTCAAACCGTTTTGGACGGTGGGCTGAACGACTTTATCAAGGCATACTTGCTGGCACAGAGTGAAGAGGAGGCAGAAAACAACTAATGTCATGTCAAGTATGATAATTCGAGTGAGTTTCCCGGATTTTGCCTTTAATAACCACGAGGCTATCTTATAAGTCAACCCAATAAATTCTTTACCAAATAATCTTTCGTAATTGAATTAGATCGAATACAACCTACGTAATGACATATGAGTATTCGCCATGTTGCATATAAAGCAATATTCTATGGGTTTTGGATCCTTTCCTACTTTTTCCATTGATGTTGATGAAAAAGTAGGCAAAAAATCTAGGCCTGTGGGATGCCCTTTAAACCCGGATTATGTAATAGGATTCGTAGTGAGGACTGAAACTGCAAGAAAATCAGGCTGTTTGGAGACTGAGGCATAGCACCGCTATGGTGAAGTCGAAAACAGAAGCGAAGCAAATGATTTTAAAGTAGTTTCAGGCCGTAATAAATTTTCTATTGCATATTTCGGGTTAAATTGGGAAGAACATTTGTCCATGCGACAACCGATAATTTCCCAATTTAATTTTAACAGCATGGTTCCTGCCTAAAAGTGAGCGGATCTCGCTGTTCCACGACGCGAGCTAGCTCCCTTTCTTAACGGCCTACACCATACTATTAAAACCGGACATACCAAGGACCATCCTTTATCCTGATATGATGTTTGCCCATAATTGAGTACGTGTAAGATTCCGGATACACATATAATTATAAGAGCTCAGGCGATGCTTTTCTTGTTTACTAGTGAAGGAGGGGAGGCTGACGTCGCAACGGACCGGCGGCTGGCTCGTGGGCGGAAGCTTTGCTACGTCTTGTTTTTTTCATCCTTTTTTATCAAAAAAAAAAAGACGATTAGTTTCTAATAGCATACAAAAAAACACTTCTCAGCAAGGTTGGAAAAGCATAAAATAATAATCTTTCGCAATAAATAAGAATAAATGACTAATGAGACAGCCTCTTTAATTGGCCACCCATGAATTTGCAAAAATTTCTTCCCCCGTTTTTTACGTTGCGCTTTCTACAGCTCTGCCTTAGCTCCTTCCTATTCTTTGCCAGCTTTAACATGATCATCCCGGAGCTGCCTGCCTACCTGACCAGTTTAGGAGGAGAGGATTACAAGGGGCTGATCATATCGCTTTTTACTTTGACGGCGGGCCTTTCCCGTCCCTTTAGCGGCAAGTTAGCTGATCGCATAGGGAGGGTTCCGGTGATGATTTTCGGAGCAGGAGTTTGCTTGGTGGTAAGTTTGCTTTATCCCTTGATTTCGGGCGTTGCAGGTTTTTTGTGTTTAAGGTTTCTCCATGGATTCAGCACAGGTTTTACCCCAACGGGCATTTCCGCTTATGTCGCAGATATTGTGCCCTTTAACCGCCGTGGAGAGGCCATGGGACTTCAATCCTTATTCAGTTCATTGGGCATGGCCGCTGGACCTGCGCTAGGAGGATACATTGCCAGTATTCATGGCATCACCCCATTGTTTTACTGCTCTTCCGGAGTGGCGCTGGTTTCTATTTTGTTACTGATCCGGCTGAAGGAAACCGTTCCGGAAACAGAAGCTTTTCATGTGGGCCATTTTAAATTGAAAAAAGATGAATTATTTGAAAAAAGCGTCCTTTCCCCCTGCTTTGTCTTATTCTTCTCCTATTTATCCTTTGGCATTATCTTAACCATCATTCCTGATTTTTCGGCTTCACTCAACATCGCCAACAAAGGAATATTCTTTGCTGTTTTCACCCTTAGCTCCCTGGCCATACGGTTACTGGCAGGCAGGGCATCAGATCGCTACGGTAGAATTCCGGTATTGAAAGCCGCCACTTTTTGCCTCGCCATGGCCATGACAGCCACTGCTTTTAGCCACACAAAGGAAATGTTGGTCTTCTCGGGAATCTTATTTGGTTTTTCCCTGGGGATGACTTCTCCCACCATTGCGGCTTGGACCATCGACTTATCATTGTCCAAGTTCAGAGGGCGAGGTTTAGCCACCATGTACATTGCTTTGGAAGCAGGCATCGGCATCGGCGCCTTGGGATCGGGATGGGTTTATGGCAATCAGCAAGAACGATTTCCGCTGGTGTTCTTACTGGGAACGGCAGGTGCCATCATTGCTTTTATTTACCTCTTCATCACCAAAACCGCATCCAAATCTCCTCAAAATGACCCGGCTTCGCCCGTCACTTAGTGCTTCCCTGCCTGGTTTATGCACCGTTGATCTTCCAACAGCTTATCGATATCTTGCTTTTCCCAGTTGGCCTTTATCTCTTTTAAATTGGTCTCATAATTTTGTTTGAACTTTCGGCGATAGATGGCTTCTACAAACCTTCTCACGTCCGTGGCATCTTCCAAAATCAATTTTGGCACCCGGCAAGGCTTATCATCCTCTCCTTTGGCCACCATCGTAAAATAGCAGGTATTGGTATGCTTGACATTCCCCACTTTCACATTCTCGGAAATCACTTTTATGCCTACCACCATGGAGCTGTTTCCTACATAATTTACGGAAGCCATCAGGGAGACCAATTCGCCCACTTCCACAGGTTGTAAAAAATCCACCGTATCCACCGAAACGGTCACACAGTAAGCCCCGCTATGCTTGCTAGCGGTCACATAAGCCACTTTATCCATCAGGGAAAGTAAAATCCCACCGTGAATCTTTCCTCCAAAATTGGCATAGGAAGGAATCATCAATTCCGTAATGGTGGTCCTGGAAAAAGCTGATGTTCTCGCGATATCTTTTTCTGTACTCATGATTGTCCTCTTTATAAACTGCAAACAATTCGTTAAAGATAAAACAATCTCTCCAAACACCCCTTAGGAAAGGTAAATTCTATGCAACTTCACCATTAACCCCACACACGTTTGGAATCAGGCCACTTTCAACCGCTGATGCTTTTGTGAAAGCAATCGTAAGCTCAGCTGCTGAAACCGGACAAGGAGCAAACCGCCCGTTATGGTCAAACCAATCAACAGGCCATACCAAACACCTTTCTCCTCAGCACCCCAATGAAATGCCAGCATATACCCTAATGGAAGTGCAATCACCCAATAGGCCACCAAGGTAATGAGGGTGGGCATTTTTACGTCCGCCATGCCCCGCAGTGCTCCAAGGCCTACTACTTGAATGCCGTCTGAAAGCTGAAAAAGGCCTGCAATGACCAGTAGCCCAGCGGTCATTTCCACGACTTCCGGATCCCCGATATACAGCAGCGGAAGGTGGTCCTTAAAGGCAATAAAAACCCCAGCAAACAGCAACATAAATCCTGCAATCATACCAAAAGCCGTAAAGCCAGCCTCACGAAGTGTTTTGATATCATTTTTTCCTAGCTGATTTCCGACCCGCACCATGGCTGCAGCCGATAATCCAGAGGCCATCATATAGCTAATAGAGGCCAAGTTAATCGCTATTTGGTGAGCTGCCAGAGCATTGACCCCTATCCAGCCCATCATGATGGCGGCAGTACTAAAGGCTCCTACTTCAAAAATAAACTGAAAACCAGTGGGCACCCCTATTTTCAAGAGCTTACTGAACATCGGAAAGTACAGTTTTCTAAAATCCAGCTTCAACTGGTATTTCCTGAACAAAGGGCTCTTCCAAATAAAGTACCCCATGATGATCGCCATCAGGACCCGTGAAATCAATGTGGCCCAACCTGCTCCATTTAGCCCCATTGGGGCAAATCCAAGATGGCCGTAAATCAACACCCAATTGAGAAATACATTGACCAGATTACAGAAAATGGTGATCAGCATGGCTTCCTTGGTATGGCTCAGTCCTTCTGCAAACTGCCGAAAAGTCTGAAAAAACATCAAAGGGATCAACGAGAGGGTAATCACCCCCAAAAAGGGAATGGCTTGCTCGACTACACCTGCCGGCTGTTTCATATGCCCCAGTAAAGGCGAAGCCAAAACGATCACCAGAAACAGGATGACTCCCGTAAAACCATTTATGGCAAAACCATGGTTAAAAACCCGAGTGATCTTCCGGGGCTTTCCTTCGCCATCTGCCGCCGCTACTAGTGGGGTGATGGCCATCGAAACCCCTGTTCCAAACATCATCACTACAAAGAAAATACTATTGGCCAATGAAGCCGCCGCTAGCGGTTCGGCGCCCAGTCTTCCGACCATCATACTATCAGCCACCCCCACCAAAACCTGTCCCAGCTGGCTCAGCATTACGGGATAGGCCAAGTGGAAGGTTTTTGAAAAATGTTCCTTAAAGTTCAGTCGCTTTAAATCCATGCCCTAGTGGCTCCTAGCCGTGTTGAATCTCCTTATCTTTAAAATAAACAATGCTAAAACATCATATCCCAAGCATCCTGGCTGCTTTCAAGATAACGGCCACACTGATCACATCGGTAATTTCACCATCCATCACCATCTGCACAACCGCTTTCAGTGGCAGCTTTTTCACCTCAATCTTCTCGGTATCTTCAAATGCCGTCTCGCCTTCCGTCAGGCCCTCGGCCAAATAGGCAAAGCCTTCCTCATCGGTTACGGAATTGGAAGTATGGAAGCGCATGATGGGCGTCCACTTATCTGCGGCCAATCCCGTCTCTTCTTTCAACTCTCTTTTGGCTCCTTCAAGGATATCCTCTCCTATCGGGCTTCCTCCCTCGGGGATTTCCCAACTGTATTCGTCGATGGCATACCGAAACTGCCCCACCAGCCACGTATTGAGTTCCTCGTCTACAGGCAAGATCGCCATGGCCTTATTTTTAAACGACACTTTCCCATACACCCCATCCGTTCCTGCCGGAGTAACCACCTCATGTTCCTCTAGCGCTATCCATGGGTTAGAATACATCAGTTTCCTAGTCTTGGTCTTCCAAGGATTTTCTTCCATAATATTCGTGTTTTCAAAAAAAAAGGGCGACTGAACAGCCACCCTTACATGATAAAATTTGTTTTTGCTTAAGCAGGGATGGGCAGTACTTTGCTGTCTTTAAAGGTAGACAGGATGACCATTGACTGCATGGAATCCACCTCTTTAATCTCACTTACCTTCTCCAACATCAATTTCTGGTATGAAGTAATGTCTTTGGAAATGATTTTCAAAATAAAATCTCCTGTTCCAGTGATGTGGTGACATTCGATTACTTCCGGAATCGCTTCGATTTCTTTCATGAAAGCATCAATATTGGCTTTGTTATGGCCGATAAGGCTCACCAATACGAACGTACTCACCCCAAGACCGATTCTTTCCGGATCCAATTTTGCATGATAGCTCTTGATAATACCAGACTGCTCAAGCTTCTTTACTCGCTCCAACGTAGGGGCAGGAGAAAGACCAATATCTTTGGAAAGTTGTGCATTGGTAATTTTCGCGTTTGCCTGAAGAATCTCAAGGATTTTGCGATCAATTTTGTCGAATTTTACTCTTATGTGATTATCCATGATTTATAGTATTTGCAAAATTTTATGTCGTGCAAAGGTAATATATTCTTAAATTATTTTAAAGCTATTCAAGTCAAAAAACGACCACAAATACAAAATATTGTTAATTTTACCCCTGAATATTTAAAACTTTTCACACCATAAAACTTTATTATTTATAAAATTTCAAATTTTCTCCTGATTCATTTTAGTATACACGTGCTAAACTAGATTAAAGTTTATTCTTTTTTAAAAAATCTCTAGCTTCTTGATGGGCGGGATGTTTACGCTTGGCATATTTCTTTACCATCTTCAAATATGCTTTTGCCTCCTTATCCTTTCCTTCACTGGCTGCGATCTTGCCCAAATGCAGTAAGGCATAGAGGTAATAGCCACTTTCTTGGCTTTCTGATTCCTCTCCAAAAGACACGGTCTTCTGGTAATATTTTTTGGCATTTACCACATCGTTTATCCGATCATAATACTGGGCTGCAAAAAAAGAAGCATATCGGCCACTGTTTGCTTCATAGCCGAGCTGTTGGTCCTCGATGCGCTGAAGGATGTCAAGGGAAGTATCCTTCGCCTGCGCTCCTCTTCCCACTGCATACAACTGACGGGCATAAAAACGATGGAAATAGGGATTATTGGGGTATTTCTCATGCAGGTATTCAGTGATCTGCAGCGCATCATAGGGACGCTTTTCCTCTGAGGCATAGAGTCTAAAAAGAAAATATTGGGCTTCCACCCTTGCATAAAATGCATTTTTAGCCACTTCTTCCAGCTGCATTAACCCCAAGGCTTTGTCTCCTTTGGGAAAAAGTGCCATGACCGGTTTCATCAAAGGATAATTTTCAGGTATCCATACTGAGAAATAATTAAACAGCGCATCTCCCAACAAAAGTTCTGGGCTCAGCTCTTCCTCTCCCTTGCTTAACTCCATGTATTTCAAGGCATTCTTCCCTGCAATGGCCGTGGCCGTCCAGCTGTCCCGCTCACTGAGCAACCTTCCCTTAAACCCATAAGCTGCTGCCAAAAAGAACGCAGCTTCTTTATTCTCGGGATCTTCCTCCAGCATCACCTCTGCTTTGGCAATGGTTTCTTCCATGAACCTTAAAAAGATTTTGTCATTCTTCTTATTTTCCATGTCGGGAACAATCTTCCACCATTGGGCAAGCCCCATCAGGAAATAAGGCAATGGATGCTCCGGGTAAGAATACCGCATTACCGCAAAACCTCTTTCTGCAGTTTCAAAATCAAAATCATACATACTGTTGATGGCCTCGGTTATCCTGAACTGCAGGCTTTTATCCAAGAGCAGATATTCCGGCTTCTCTGAAGAAACTTCTGCAGAATCACCCGGAAGCTGTCGGCCATCTGCCTCTTGAAAAACAAGCAGCAAAATAATGAAAAGGTATGTTGCGATTTTCATTTCGTTATTTTTTGACAAAACTACGACCTTATTCATTTTCCTTCATGAAAATTCTGGAATTTATTATGAGATCGGCTGAACATAGACAACGAAGAGCCTCTTGCATAATTTCATCATTTTTGAAATTATTCTTGTTTTTATTGATTGGCTATGGAAACCATTCATGCCCAATATTAGTTTCCGCATCCATGAAAAAAAATGCAATTATCAATATGTAAAATCAAAAAAACCACTTTTAACAAAATTGAATACGGCACCAAATAAAGCATGACTTTCCTTAAAAACGAGCAAATAAGAGCCATTTTTGGTCGAAAAGGGCTATTAATAGGGCTTTTCCTTTCAAAAGTGCAATAAAACCTGTATTCTCGTGTTACAATAACGAAACCAACTAGAATTTCTAAACACTAATTTAAAATGAAAAGAAGTATTATCATAGCACTTTTCGTGTGTATCGCTGTATGCAATACCTCTTTAGCACAGGACACCCCTGAGCCAGAAAAACCACAGAATTCATTGAACGGCGGCACCATTGAAAGCCAGTTTGACTACCTTAATGATGCCTCCAACAATTACCAGGAGTACAAGGTGGTAAAGAAGACCAACTTGAGTAAGATCAAGTCAAATATCCTGGATTCACTGAAGGTATTCAAAGATCAAATTGTAGAAAAAAACAGTCAGATCAACGAACAAAATGCCAAGATCGACCAGCTGAACTCAGGCATTGAAAATGCCGAAAACGAGCTCAAAGAGACATTGGCTGCCAAAGACAGTTTTTCTTTCTTGGGAATCCAAGTTTATAAGACGACCTACAGTACCATGATGTGGAGCATCATCATTGGTTTAGGTATTGCGCTTGCCTACTTCATTTACAAATACTCTAACAGTCATAAGGTAATCTCCGAAACACGAAAAGATCTTATCGAGACCAAAGAGGAATTTGAGACACATCGCAAAAACACACTGGACAGGGAACGAAAACTGAAACGCCAGTTGGTAGATGAAATGAACAAAAAACAAGGAATCACATCCTGAAAATATCTCACAAAGGGGGAAAGCTAAACTTTCCCCCTTTTTTTATACCATTTTTCTGAAAACCTTTTAAAAATGGTTAAATCCCCCTGTTTTCGTGAATATTTTTTTATTTTCGCCTTTCACATTAGTGTAACACAAACATGATCAACTATAGAAAAGTCAACAACCTCACGGGCTGGATTTTATTTTTAATTGCCACCTTGGTTTACCTTCTGACCATAGAAGAAACCGCCAGCTTTTGGGATCCGGGAGAATTCATTGCGGTAGCTTATAAACTCCAAGTTCCCCACCCTCCAGGAGCACCATTCTTCCTGCTTATTTACAGGATGTTTTCTTTCTTTGCCCTTGGAGACCCGCTTGAAATTGCATATTGGATGAATGCAGGAAGTGCCCTGTTCAGTGGATTCACCATCCTCTTTTTGTTTTGGTCAATCACCCTTCTGGGCAGAAAGCTATTCCGACTCGAAAAAGGAAAGGAAAGCAAAGGCCACACCATCGCCATTATGGGTGCCGGTATCATTGGCGCGCTGGTCTACACGTTCTCAGACAGCTTTTGGTTTTCAGCCGTAGAATCGGAAGTGTATGCCATGTCTTCTTTCTTCACGGCTATCGTCATCTGGGCGTTCTTAAAATGGGATGTCATCGAAAACCCAAAAGACGAAAACCGGTATATGATCTTTATCGCCTATTTGGTGGGACTTTCCATTGGTGTCCATTTGCTCAACTTAGTGACGTTGCCTGCGCTGGCCTTGGTCGTTTATTTCAAGAAATACCAAAACCCCAACCTCAAAGGAGCCATTGTCGCATTCCTTTTGGGCGGGGTAGCCTTGGTTGCCATCAATAACATTATCATTCCGGGACTGCCAAGTCTGGCCGGATCCATGGAAATTTTCTTCGTTAACAGTATTGGACTTCCATTCGGTTCAGGGATTATTGTCTTTGTCGGATTATTTCTGGGTGGACTTATCGCTGCCATCATCTATTCCATCAAACAGGAAAAGGTCATCCTGAACACCGTACTGCTATCCTTGACCTTTATCTTGATCGGCTATGGTTCTTATGCACTCATTGTCGTCCGCTCTAATGCCAACCCTCCCATCAATGAAAATGCGCCAAAGGACATTATCAGTTTTGTGAGTTACCTCAAGAGGGAACAGTATGGCTATCGTCCGCTAATGCACGGCCAATATTTCACTGCGGAAGTAACTGAGCAAAAAGAAGGAGATCCTGTTTATGCCAAAGGAGATGACAAATATGAAATAGTCGATTACGAGATCGTGACGGAATATGATTCAGAAAAAACCACTATTCTGCCCAGGATCTATTCTACCCAACCTCAGCACAAACGCCTATATCGACAGAAATTAGGCCTTAGGGAAGGCGAAGAACCCACTTTTGGGGATAATATCGCATTTATGCTGGACCATCAGCTGGGCCATATGTACTGGCGTTATTTCTTATGGAACTTCTCCGGGCGGGAAAGTGACATTACCGATGCCCCCTGGATGGGCATTACGAATGCCTTTGAAGATTACCCGGACTACATAGAAAACAACAAAGCCCACAATAATTACTTAATGCTTCCCTTGATCCTGGGACTCATCGGCTTTTTATTCCAAGCGAAGTACGACACCAAGTCATTCTGGCTTACGACAATGCTCTTCCTTATGATGGGAGTCGTCTTGGTGCTTTACCTTAACTCCCCTCCTGTAGAGCCTCGTGAACGGGACTATATTTATGTCGGGTCTTTTTATGCATTTGCGATATGGATAGGCATGGGGGTTCTGGCCATTGCTCATGGATTGGCCAAGCTCAATAAAAACTTTGCTGTCGCGGCCATTTTGGCGACATTGATAGCCTTTCCTGTCCCCGTCATCATGGCTTCTCAAAACTATGATGACCATGACCGCTCGGATCGTTATTTCTCGGTAGATTCGGCCCGTAATTTCCTGGCTTCTTGTGAAGAAAATGCCATTTTGTTTACAGGAGGTGACAATGACACCTTCCCTCTTTGGTATGTGCAAGAAGTAGAAGGCTTCAGAACAGATGTCCGTGTCATTGTATTGAGTTATTTTGACACAGATTGGTATGTGGAACAAATGACCAGGCCGATCAATAAATCAGCTGCATTACCTTTCTCCTTGGAGAAAAAGAACTTCAAACGCGGCACCAATGACATTCTTTTTGTCAATGATCGTCAGGGACTGGAAATGATTTCGGCAAAAGAATACCTACGACTCCTGAAAAACGAGAGCGATCTCCTGAAGGTAAAATCCGGCTATACCAACACCATTTACCAAGTACCTTCCAGAAACCTCATTCTCGAAGTAGACTCTGCTGAAGTGATTAATAAAGGCGTGGTCCCTAAAGGAATGGAAGACTTGACCGTTAACCATATGAACCTTCGGGTAAAAGGCAACTACCTCACCAAAGGAAACCTGATGCTGATCGACCTGATCACTACCAACAATTGGGAAAGGCCAATTTACTTTAACAACACTTCTCTTTCTACCATTAGCCTGGACCTCAGCAATCACGTAGTCATGGAAGGACTTACTTACCGACTGCTGCCGGTTCAGAAGCCGGAAAATGTAGATGAGTTCGTAAACACTGATCTCGCTTACAAAAACGTCACGGAAAACTTCGCCTATCGTGGCATGAGCAATCCTGACAATTACTTCGATGAGGAATACAGGAGGTTTACATCCAACCACCGTAGCATGTTCAACAGCCTTACGAACGCGCTCATCATGGAAGATAAACTGGACAAAGCTGCCGACATCCAAAAGCTGAGTATGGAGAAATTCCCTAACGAAGCGATCCCATACGACTTGTCCAGCGGACAGTCCGTACCTTCTTTGTTCGAACTGGGAGAAGATGACATGGCTTTGGACATCATTGAGGTACTTTCAAACAGGGCCTTCGAAATGCTCCAATTCTACCAAGAAAAAGGCCGAGCGATGGACCGTGAAGCCATGTATTCATTGGAGATGATGCGGTTCTTTGTTCCGCTGCTTCAGGAACGAGGATATGACGAATTGGCCACTGAAATCCAGAACAACCTGGACAAGGTAATAGGGCCGGCTGCTTCCCCGAGAGGTGTTTTGCAGAACAGAAAGTAGAAAAACAACAAGGAGAAGGCCTCCTTAAATGTATACCGATATGGTCCTGATTACATCAGGGCCATATTTTTTTTACACCTGCTTTAAAAGCACATCACAACACCTTCTTTTCAGGATGTATATAGGAATTTCATCAAGAAACATTACACCCTTTCCGAATTCAAGAACCGTAGCGTAAGTGTAAAATGGGATAAGGATTACCTTGAGCGTCAAAAGATGATCTATCTTCTACCTTAAAGCCAATACGCCTATAAAATACTACGCTTGGTTATTGGCTTCATTTACATCCACTTTTTTTATCTTAAAATGCTTTATAGCATGGTTCATTAAGGTTCTCCCCACACCTTCCCCCATCATTGCAGGGTGGACAAACAGCATTTCTACCTTATCTTCCTTAACGCCAACGAATCCTATAATTTCGCCGGAGTCTTTACGTGCGCAGGCTAAACTAACAGCATCTAAATATTGGTTTAGGATCAATGGCTTAAATCGCTCCACATCTCCTGGTGCTAAAAAATCATGGGTAGCCCTAACGGATGCTTCCCAAACATCCACCAAGACTGGATACTCTTCCTTTACGACCTTATCGATTACAAAGCCCATTGCAAATCATTCCTTCTCCAGCACATAAAACAAGTCAAGCCCTTTGTCCGGATGGTCCACGACCAGGTAGTCATCATGCGTAATATCCGTCACGGCATCACCTCCTTGCTTGTGGAGTTTATTTCTGTTCATCCTGTTCAGTAGTTCATAGGGCATCCGCAAGATGGATGCAGGAAGACGGTGTTGCAGGTCAAAAATATCAAAACGCATGATTTTATTGACAGACTTTCTATTGGCTTCATGATAGTTCCAGACCTTATCGTTCCCGCCGATACCTTTTGCGACTACCTTGTCAAACACCTGCTCGCAAAGCCGGATCAATTCAGTACCGGTATATTCCCGAATGTGCCAAGGGTTCCTACTGAGTGTATGACGAATATTGGGTGTAGAAATTATGGCTTTGCCACCGGGCTTGAGTACACGGTATATTTCTTCCAAAAACAACTTGTCCTCTTGGATGTGTTCGATCACTTGAAAACTCACCACTGTATCATAATGATCACTCGGAACCGTTTCCAACGGCGGAATGGTCGCTTGTTCAAATGTTGCTTTTGGAAAGCGCTGCTGCAGAGTATTGATGACTTCGCCGATCTTGTCTAGCCCATGGTAAGTAGTTACGTGCTCACTAAGCACTTCTACTCCCCGGCCTTCTCCACAGCCAATTTCCAATAAATCACCACTTACCAGGGGCTTTGCCGCAATGTAAGCCTTCAACAATCGTTGATGTATAGGGTTATCACTAACCAACTTATCGGAAGCAATTTCCGTTGTATAGGTAGCCATTTAAAATTTTATTATTTTGAGCAAAAATAAGGTTAATTTTTAAAACCGTATGATGACGACGACAAAGACTACAAAATTAACGTTTATTAGCAGCATACTAATCTTTTGCCTTGCTGCCTGGGATGTCCATGGACAGAGCAATCTTAAAAACATCAATCAAAGCCTTCGCTATTCGCGGTACTCGCGAATATCTCCAAAAATCATCCCTCTTAAAACTGGAGAGCGGGAATTTTTATTGCAGATGCCGGTGGAAAAAATTGAGGAAGCCCCCAATTTTGACGATTATACTTTCAGCTATGTCGTGGTGGAAGACTTTGAAGAAGAAATCACTGAAAAAAACATCGTCCCCCTTACCGCATCTGATTTAGCCAAAGATACAGATCGGCATTTCTATTTTGAAAAATCCGTCACCATCCCAGCCGATCAAAATGAAGCCTACGCCGTAATCATTTGCAAGGACACCAGACAAGGAGACCAGTACGTCTATCACACCGACCTGATCAGTCCGTTTATTGCAGACATCCCCAATTTTGGTGCTTATTACGATAACGACATTCCCTTTGACCAAACATACATCAATAAAGGAGAAGCGTTGCTCTTCAAGAGCGACCAAAGCATGAACCTCTATCATTATTTTTATCCACGTGCATTTGAAATCCCGCTTCCTCCCATGGAGACGCGACCAGCTCCTGTGGCCAAGGACATTCAGGTCATCGATAAAGGAGAATTTTTGGTCAATGTCCCTCAGCCATTTGAAGATGAAGGGTATTACTTTGTCCAGACCGACACGGCCGAACAAACGGGATTCATGGTCAAAACTACCAACGCCGCCTATCCTCGGGTATCTACTTATGATGAGATGATCGACAAATTGGTATACATCTCTACCAGAAATGAGCATGAAGCGCTACGCGCTGCCGAAGACAAGAAAAAAGCCTTGGATCAATATTGGCTAGAACTGACGCATGACACCGAAAAAGCCCAAGGCATCATTCGTGAGTATTTCCGTCAAATTGAATTTGCCAATATTCTCTTTACCGATTTTAAAGAAGGCTGGAAAACAGATCGCGGGATGATCTACACGGTCATGGGACCACCGACCGGTGTGTTTTTTGATGCGGATAAAGAAATCTGGATTTATGACAAAATAGGTTCCAAGTCAAAAATAAGCTTTACCTTTGCTCGAATCAGGAATATATTCACACCAAATTACTATAAGTTGAACCGCTCGAGGTCATACCAGCCTGAATGGTTCCAAAGCATTACATTATGGAGAAGCGGAAAGATGGCTTTCTAATCGAAAAGGGAGCACACGAAAAGGATTTTATATTTGGCACCAGAGCTGTGATGGAAGCACTCCATGCACAAAAGGATATCGATAAAATCCTGGTGAACAAAGAGCTGAACAATGACCTGATCAAAGAACTTCTCAGCCAAGCCAAACAAGAACGTGTACCAGTGGTGAGGGTCCCAGAAGCAAAACTGAACCGCATCACCCGTAAAAACCACCAAGGTGTCGTGGCCCATATGTCCGCCATTCAATACGCCTCCATAGACAATGTCATCACCGAGTGTTTTTCCAAAGGGGTGGATCCCTTGGTATTGGTATTGGACAGAATTACCGATGTGCGAAACTTTGGGGCCATCGCCAGGACAGCTGAATGTGCAGGGGTGCATGCCATCGTTATTCCCGAAAAGGGGGCCGCACAAATCAATTCTGATGCAGTAAAAACCTCTGCGGGGGCACTTAATTTTTTACCAGTCTGTCGTGCCAAAAACCTGCACTTTATGGTAAAAGACCTCAAAAAAATGGGGTTAAACATCGTCAGTTGTACAGAAAAAACTGAGCGAAAAATGTATGACGCGGATTTCACCGTACCCACTGCCATCATCATGGGCTCTGAAGAAGACGGCATTTCCGAGGACTTGATGGCCTTGAGTGATGAATTTGTCAGCATTCCCATGGCCGGCAATATTGAAAGCCTAAACGTATCCGTGGCCAGCGGCGTATTAATTTATGAAATCATCCGACAACGCACCAAGTAAAACCGACTCTCAGGAATTGGATTTCGCCATAAGATTTTAATATGGCGCCACTTCATATCACGGATCAAACAATATTTCTGAGGGGCCACAGATGGACATGGATACACACAGATCGGGGTTTTAGCCAAAGCAATTATAAATTCCTTTCTATGTAGATTACAACATCCGATCGGTGCCTTTGTGGCATTTTTTTGATGCTTTAATGGATCAAGCAATATTTCTGGGGGAATGATTTTCGATATGGTCTTATAAAAGAAAATTTCACACCGCTAAAACGATGCTTTTCCTCCATCCGCTCGAATGGGTTTCAGCGGGAAGTGGTGGGGAATAGGGCGGTCAATACGGCTAAAGCGGAAAACGTTGAATGGGTTAATTTACCATGGGCTTCACCCATGGCTATGAATGTACCGCCCCTTTGGGGCTAGCTTTCTAGGTTACATCACACACAACACCACGGAATTGCAATGCCTTAATCTTCCTATCTGTGTTTATCAGCGTTCATCCGTGGCCAAATAGCAACCAAACGTGGTGAAGAACATATTTACCCATCGAAATAGGTTACCCCCATCTTTTCTTCTTGATCCGCTTTAATCCCAAAAAATTTGGCTATAAAATAAGAAAGCACCGATTCAAAGAATCAGTGCTTTAGTCATGAATAAAAAGAAACTACTACTCCTCTACTAGTATTTTTCCCTCGGCATCGTATTTTCTTTCGATGCTTTGGCTACCCACTCCGAACTTTACCTTATAAATGACATTTCCTTCTTTGTCAGTTACCTGATAGGCTTTCGAAATGGTTAAATCTTTTGTGTCAGACTTTTCGTCTATCGTATCTTTAATTGCTTGAGGCAAATCCTCAGGAGCAATTTCAATGCTGTCTTGTAAATGGACTATCGGCCCTTCTGGCGATAATGGTTCAGAGGCTTTCACTCCGAAGGACACCATAGCACCCATTGCAATGATGAAAGCTACTCTTTTCATGTATATTTTGGGTTGGTTTAGTTCGCTAACACTTCTCCGTCTGCACTTATCAACACCATCATCGTCTCCTTCTCATCCGTTTCGAAGGCAATGTCATAGAATGTTTCCCCATCCTCCAACACTTTATAAACCTTCTTAAGCTGAAGCGTGGAAAGCAATGAATCATCGTCTAGTAAATTAATCACTTCTTCTGGAAGTTCCGCCTTAGATATTTCATCCCTTTGAGGAGAATCGCCTGAAGGCGTTCTTAATTCACTCACCCCATCTATATCGGGCATTGCTTCTTCTGAATGAGCTTTATCGTCATTGGACTGCCCTTCCTCGCTATTTTTGGAACATGATGCAAGCAGCAACATTCCAAATAAACTCAAACACGTTAACAACTTCATGGGTCAATCTAAGTCTAGGGTTGATACATTATACTATTGTTAGACTTAACAGAAGCAAGCTTTTGATGCTGCTCCCCTATCGCTTTTTTCAATTGTACTCCGGTTACCCCAATTAAGGCCACCAAAATAAAACCACTCAAAACGGCTAACAACAGTACCTTTCTCCTCAGTTCATTCATTTACTGTTTCATTTGACAATTAGGTGTTCATAACCCGTGCCATTTCTGAAATCAGCCCTAGAAGGCACATTCTTCCAATAAAAGTGTGGAATGTGTGTAGAAAAACTCTACACTTTGTAGAATATCCACAATAGCAAATATAATAGTTTTAACTTGCCAAACTATTATTTATTAACAAAAAAATTCAAAAAAAGCATGAATCGTTAAATTCATGCTTAAATTTTTCGCTAAATAAACTTATTCAGTACTACAAATCCATAAGTCGGATTTCACTAGATACGATGGTTATAATTTCAGTTATTTTCAAAAATCATCAGGTCTTAGCCTTTTCATACCCTTTCGTTTCTCCTTTTGAATGATCGTACTTGATCACAATCACCTTGGGCTCAGCCAGTTCTTCATCCCCTAACTGGATAATATATTCGTCCTGAGAAATTTCCTCTGGATCATATATTTTTGTGGCATCATTGAGATCATAAATCTTTTGCAGCGAAATTTTTGAAGAGGTCTTGATGCGCAGCACACTATTGATCGGTTTGTTAAACACCACCATGTTCACCTCACCTGTCACGCGGTTTTGAGTATAATACCCCCAGTCCTGCTTTTCCCAGTCAATATGACCACAATTGTATATGGCACTCTTATTTTTGCTCATCCATTGACCAATTTCTGTTGCCAGCTTCTTTTCTTCCATCCGGATATCTCCCTTGGCATCTGGCCCAAAGTTCAAGACAAAATTCCCATCCAACGATACCGACTTCACCAACATTTCGATCAATTCATAACTGGTTTTTACATGCCCCCGCCAATCGGAATGATATCCCCATTGGTTTTCCGGAATGGTCATGACACAATCCCAATCATTGCCATTGGTGTCTTCGTAAGTTTCGGGAAGCTTTCGTTCCCAACCTTGTTCATAGTCTCCCATCAAGTCTCCATTGCTATCAAAATGACGATTGCCATAATCATCCGGACGAAAACGGCTGCCTATGATTAAGCCCGGGATCTTCTTACGCATTTCAGTCGCCAAATTATCGGCAAATTCTGCCTGTTCCTTCCAGGCCTCATCCCAGGTACCATCAAACCATAATCCTTTGGTGGTAGGGTACCGCTCCAATAATTCCAACAACTGGTTTCTTGTAAACTCCTTGAAGCTTTCGTAAGCAGACCGATCCTCCTCAGTAGCCAACACACTCCTATATCCGGGATGATTCCAGTCCATCACAGAAAAATACAAATACACATCAATGCCTTCCGCATCATACGCCTCCACCAGCGGACCAATGATATCCTTACCATATGGCGTGTTGGTTACGTCATAATCTGTATATTCACTCGGCCAAAGGCAAAAACCATCGTGATGTTTCGTCGTAATAATCATGTATTTGGCTCCCATTTCCTTCGCCTGCTTTGCTAAAGCACTGGGATCATAATTTTCCGGATCAAACTCTTTGTAAAGGTTATCATATGCTTCTTTTGGCATCCCTTTCCAAGAGCGGATCCACTCTGCAGCGCCTCCATAACTCGCTCCATTCCATTGTCCTCCCGGGATAGCATAGACACCCCAATGGATAAATTGCCCTAACCCATAATTCCGCCATCGCTCCATCATCGGGTCAGTTCTTTTCCCCAGTCGGTGAGCTCCATGTGCTAACGCCAGGGAAGTTCGAGGCGTATTATTGGGAATATCCTGAGCAGTAGAAGAGGCTATTCTTCCTAGAAACAAAGCCGATACTACTAGAATGCCTGATAAAATTTTTCTCATCATTATTAGTTAATTTATTGTGTTAATTCTCTGTTAATACCCACTCCATCTTGTCCTCAAGCTGAACACCTTCTTTACTGGTTCCAGTTACCTGAATAAAGTTTTTTCCCACTTTCAGTTGTACATCAAATACCCGATGGTGATCGTTTACCCCTTCCCGACCGGAAGCTACCACTTCTCCATTCACCATTAACTTTACGGCTGTAAGGTTCGTAAATAACTGGACTGTCGTTTTACTCACGGTTCTTCTATAATCTCTCCGATTCGCCAAGTAGACCATTGGTTCTGGGTTCCAATTGGCTTTATACCAGTAGAAGCTGTCTTTTTTCCGTTTTCTATCAAAGGTCACTAGTCCTTTTAAGTTTCGCGCATTCACTCCACCCCGGTTCCACATGGGTACGGCAAATTCAAACATATTCCACAGGTAAGAGGCGACGATATAAGGGTGGTCTTCTATGATTGCCCACTGCTGGATATGGGTTTCTGTTTGGTAATTTTCTGGAAAAAACTCCCCACTTACAGGGTTTCGTTTCGTCGGAAGGTGTTCTGCACTTTGATCCATATTCCCATCTGCGCCATATTCTGTCAACATTACCTTGTAATGAGGATAGTTTTCCTCCAAACCCTTCACCCATTGCTCCAGATCACCAATCTTCCCTTCATACCAGCCGTAATATCTATTCATTCCCTGGACGTCACCTGAAAGGTTGGCAGGACGCTCCATCTCTCCATAGCCGCTCACTGAACCGGTCAATCGCTCTGGGTCATTGGTCTTGGCGATATCATTTAATTGACGGGACAATACCGCCACGTGACCATCGGGAGTGTTCGAATAAACTTCATTATGAATACCCCATATGTATATTGACGGATGGTTGAAATTTTGACGAACAAGCTCAGTCATTTGCTGTTTTGCATTATCCCCTTCCTCTCCTGAGCTCCTGTTTACAAATGGAATTTCTGCCCATACCAAAAAACCTAAGCTATCGGCCAAATCATAAATATCCTCTGCTTGTTGATAATGAGCTAAACGGATAGTCGTAGCACCAATCTCTTTGATCAACATCATATCCTCTAAGTGCTGCTCATGGCTTAACGCATTACCATACCCCCATCGATCTTGATATCGTGTCACGCCATACATCGGATAGGCCTTATTGTTTAAAAACACTCCTTCTCCTGCCCTTACCTCTACTTTTCTCAGACCGAGGGGCTGTTTGACTTCATCAAGCGTTTTGCCATCTTTCAATAATTTAGTAGATAAGGTATAGAGGTATGGATCTTTCACCCCCTGCCATAGACGTGGATTTTTCATTACGACTTCCTGCTCTACTAGCGTTTCCCCTTGTGGACTAATGGAGACTTGCTTGGAAATCGTCTCGATTGGCACTCCCTCTGCATCTTTAACTTCCGCCACCATATCTACCGTAACGAGTTCCTTTCCTCTGTTTTCCAATTTGGCCTTTACTTTTACGGTAGCTTTCTGGGCTGACACATCTTCTTGGTGAATATAAATACCGGGTGAAGCATAATCTGTGACCTTGATATTTACCTTATTGGTAACAATTAGCGACACTGGCCGGTATATACCTCCGTAAAGTGGAAATAAAAAATGGTTGACAGGGATTATATCAGGTCGTGCCTCGTTGTTGGCTTTGACCATTATAATATTTTCTTCGCCATAGTTTACCGAATGAGTTAATTCGTATGCAAAGGCTGCAAAACTTCCTCTATGCTCCCCCAAAAAGCGCCCATTGACATACACTTCCGCTACTGAACCGACCCCCTCAAACCGGATAAAGAGGCGGTTATCCCGAAGGGAATCCGGTACAAAAAAATGCTTTTTATAAAATCCGTCTCCCGTATAAAAATCCTTTCCCAACTGCATATCTTCCTTATTAAAAGTATGGGGCACAGAAATATCCAGCCACTCCTCTCCCACAAAACCAACATCCTTTGCATAATTATTGGCTCCTTTTTTGAAATGCCATGCTTGGTTAAAATCAATCTCTTTTCTGCTTTGGGCAGTTGCCATCAATAGGGATGCCAAATAACAACCCAAAAAAATCAATCCCTTTAGGATCGATACTAAGCTATCGCGCCGTGTAAAATAGGCGAATTCTGTACTTTTAATCATTTGTGCTGGTAGTTAACAAAAGTTATTGGAGAGGCTAAGCTCCCCAATAACTTTCTTTTATTCTCAATTACTAATATGGAAGTTATTGCTTAGTGACCACTATCGATGACACTACATCGTTAAACCCAGATAGAAAGCTGATATTTCCTGGCCCCACTTCATAATCGTTACCGGTAAAATTATCTCCATCATATAAGGTGACGTTGTATCCTAAAGGCACCTTTATTGAACTAATATCATTATCTACACCGCCGAGAGCTACCAAGTCTGAAGCTGTATATGAACCCTCCGCAAGTGTCACTCCCCATCCATTGTAGCTGCTGTGTTGATAGATCCCGACCCCTTCCGGTAATGTGAATTCTCCATTTACAAAACTAAAACTGTATCCGTGGGTTTTAATCGTTCCATTCTCCATCAAAAGCTTGATTTTCAACTCATAGGACCAATCTCCGTGATCTTGAATTTCATCCATCTCCACATCTACATCAAAGCTGTTTCCATTCCTATTGGCAACCCAAGAAACTGAGTTATAATCCCTATTGGCACCGGATCCTTCTCCATTCACATTAGGGTCTAACCAGACAAGAACATCGCTTACTGCTTTATCACTACTAAATGTGCCCGACAATTCGATCACATCATTTACCTCGTCATAATCAATCACAGGATTCAATGTAGTAGAGGCAGCCCCATAGATATCTGCTACCGGAGTTGTTTGGAATATTTGATTTCTATTTAATATAGCTGCATCCGCTGCCGGAATGAAAGTCGCAGACCTTCCCCATGTATAGTTACCGGACCCCATCAGGGAAGTTCCCAACGTTTGTTGATCACTATCCATAGCCTTATTATGTGCGAGGTTTAATCCATGCCCAAGCTCATGTAGCATTCCAGCGATTAAGTTTGAAGAAGTACTTGGTATCTCTAAAACACTGATATTTGGATTATCTACAGCAAAACAATATTTACCATAACCATAAAAGGGCTGACTGCCATTATCTGTCCTCTGTGGCAAAATGACCAAGGTATGTTGACTTGTGAAATCGCTGGGATGAATCGCTTTGTAAGCATTAATCTCACTGATGATTGTACTTGCGCTTCCATAACCATAGTCAGCCTGGTTTCCAGTCCCAAAGATCGTGATCAATTTCACACGGCTATTAGCAGTATCTAATGGCAACCCCAATGTTTTTTGGCCGTATCCATTTCGGTTCATTTCATCTCCAATATACTCCTGAAAATTAATCAAGAGATCACTTAGCCGATCTTCATAACCTGACACCTCAGGATTATCCACAGGGACAAAATATACAATATTCAGATTCTCTTGGTGACTGACAAACCCAGCACCATTTAAATTTTGAATAACTGGGGTCTCAGGGACTTCGTTACAAGAAATAATTGATGCTGTTATAAAAATCCCTAACAGTCCTAATAAGGATATCTTTACTCGGTTTTTCATAAATAAAGTAGTTATTAGTGGTTAAAATTAATGTTCAAAAAAAGCCAATAAGAGATCAGGAAGAGGCCACACGGCCCCTTCTTAATCTATTTTCCAACACAAAACTATTTAATTCGATACTAGGCAGATGCTAGTTGGATTCCCATCCCGGGTTCTGTTCTAAATTGGTATTTAACACCAGGTCTTCAATGGGAATGGGGAAAAGATATTGCTTCTCTTCATCAAATGTCCTACCGTCAGGGAGGGTTTGGTAATAAGGCAAAATGTATCCATCCTCACTTAGAAAAACATCTTTATCTACTACCACTGTGGGGAATTGTTCCTGCACAAACTTGATCCCCTCCACAGGGATCTCGAGAAACTTGCCGGCCTTCCACCTCATTAGATCATCCCATCTAAAGCTCTCAAAAGCCAACTCCACCCTTCTTTCTCTCCTTATCTCCCTCAGCACAGGTTCTGGTACATAATCACAGTACATGGCATAATTACCATCCAAGGCAGGATCAGCAGGGATATTCCCCAGTGTTAAAGGCGGCATATCCACACGAGCCCTGATAAGGTTAATGGTATTATCCAGCACTCCTTGGTCAAGCTCTCCTAGCTCATACTTCGCTTCGGCATAATTGACCAGTACCTCTGCATACCGAAAGATCACGGCTGCCTGCATACCATTGGTCACCCTATCCCAATCGGCCGGGTCATTTAAGAACCATTTGGCTACACGATAGCCGGTAGGGCACTTGTTTCCGTTAAGACCAGGAATATTGGGTAGTGGCGCATTATTGGCACCCTGAACACCTGCTTGGAGATTATAGGTACCAAAATTGGCCACCGTCTGAGGAAGCCGGGGATCCCTGTTCATCATTTCAGATTGGATAGAATCCTTTCCCATAAACAGCGGACTTTGGGAAATCGGAAGGCCATCTTCACATAGATATTCATCCACCAGGTTTCGGGTAGCCCCATGTTTATGCCGGAGGTTTTGGGCATAATAACGGCTAAAAGCAACTCCATAGGTTAAATCCGCCGAATATTCACGCCACAAAATCACTTCCGGATTATCCTCATAGCTATAAGTAGCAAACAGGTCGTTATAGTCTGTTGTAGGATTACCTGTCGTATACAGGCTGTATCCACCTGCCATCAGCTGTTCGGAAGCTTCGGCGGAAGCCCTCAAAAATGCCGCACCATCAAGACCTAGCTCTGGATGGTACTTGCGATAAGTTCCTTCATATAATCCTATTCTCGATTTCAAGTGCAAGGCCACATCCTTATGCAGTCGGTCAGTTTTTTCTTCTCCTTTTGCAGGCAAAAATGCGATAGATTGGTCCAAGATATGCATAATGGAATCCATAACCACCTCACGAGGATCTCTGGGGGCATAAAGTTCCTGAGAATTGGTTTCCAGCGCATGGGTAATCCAAGGCACGTCCCCAAACGTTTTTACTTTTTTGAAATAATCCCATGCTTTAAAAAAAAGTACCTCTCCCAAATAAACATTCCTGACATCCTCTGCCACATTTCCCCGCTTGTAGTTGTCCAAGAAATAATTCAGCTGACGAATATTTCCCCAGCTCCAACCGCTGCTTCCACTGCCACCACCTACATAGGCATTATATTGGTTGGCAGCCACTTTGGAGTAGGATTCTGGTGCAGCATTGTCCGTGATGACATCTCCATAGGCTATGGCTTCATTATATCCATAAGGCGCTACTGTACTAGTTCCCCAGCCCGTACCAAAGCCAGTTATATAATCGGGATAGAAGCTATTGCAGTAAAGCTCTAGATCCTGGGCTGTTTTCCAGAAATTCTCGTCGGTAATCTGATCCAAGGGGTACCTGTCCATAAACTCGTCGTTACAGCTCCAAAACAGCCCCGCAAGACACGCAATTGTGATATATATTTTTTTCATGATAAATCAATTTTAATATTAGAAAGTGATTTGCAATCCAGCAGCAATGGATCTTAGCATGGGGTAATTGCCACTCAGCACTTCCGGATCGAAGGTATCAGGTACACTGGTCGCTTCCCAAATATTATAAGCCGACGTGTACACACGAACCTTATCCAACCGGATCCGCTCTGTCCACGGCGCCGGAAGGGTATAGCCCAACGTGATATTTTTCAGACGGAGGTAGGATGCATTTTGGAGATATCTTGTTTGGGTTTGACGATTGGCTGAACTGGATCGGTAGCCTGGAAAATAAGCATCGGTCCTCTCCGGAGTCCACGAATCCTCATATACCTCATAGGTTCCTGAACCGCCAGCGATACCGCCCCAAAACAGATTACTTCCAATCCATACATCCCTTTTGCCCACACCTTGGATGAAGACATTCAGATCAAAACCTTTCCAGAAAACATTCATATTCAATCCAAACTGGTATCGCGGAGTGCTGTTACCGATAATTTTGCGGTCACCTGAATTTTCAACTGTACTTTCTCCAGGCCCCACTTGCCCATCGCCGTCCAGGTCACGATATTGGACGTCACCCGGGAACCACAAGCCTGAATTAATCAGCTCCTGACTTGGGGCATTGTCGATCTGCTCTTGGCTTTGGAACAATCCGACCGTTTCATAGCCCCAGATCTCACCCATCACCTGACCTGTATACAAAGAACTCAGAAGCTTATTGGGGTTGCCATTAAATTCAGTAATTTCTGAACGGTAATCGGAAAGGTTAAACGACATATCATAGCGGATACCATTGTCCAATACATCTCTCCATTTGGCAGTAAGTTCCCAACCGGTCGTCTTCATCTCTCCGGAATTTTTAGTGGGAGATGAAGTCCCGAGTACTGCTGGATACTTATCTCCGGCCACTAAAATGTCACTAGTGGTCCGTTCATACCAGTCAAAACTCACATCCAACTTATCAAAAAGGGCCACGTCAAACCCAACATCCACCGTCGTCGCGGTTTCCCAGGTCAAGTCAGCATTTACCAAGCCCGGAGGGGTAATCCCAACAGGTCTAATCCCGTCAAAAAGATAACTTACTTGGGCGGTAGTGCCATATGATGGGATATAGATATAATTGCTTACATTTTGGTTGCCCAAACTACCATAAGAAGCCCTCAACTTCAATTCATTAACGAAAGGTCGCAATCCTGCTGCCCACTCTTCTTCACTAATTCTCCATGCCCCTGAAAGAGAAGGAAAAAACTTGAACCTCCTATCTGATGGAAACCGAGATGTACCATCATAACGACCATTGGATTCCAGTAGATAACGATTATCGTAGTTATATGTAAACCTATAAAAAGCACCTCTTAGGGCCCATTCGGATTCACTATCATAGGCGTATTCATTACCCAAGGTCTGCCCAATTACGGGTACATAAGGAGTCAAGATTTGCTCTCCCCTTCCACCTAAATAAGAATATTTATACGACTCTTGGTTGAATCCTCCCAACACATAAAATTCATGCTTGTCCACTGACAGGGAATAATCCGTAAAAAGGTTAATGGTAAATTGATCGGAATGTTGGCTCCACCGTTGTACCGAGCTGGGATTAGTGTGTACGGTGGTAGGAGAATCCCACCTGTTTTCTATTCGTTCAAGCTCTGGAATCACTTGCTTTCTTCGGAAATTATAGGATTTATAGGAAATATTGGCTTTGACATCCCATCCTTTTAACACATGGATAGTAGGGGCAATCCCCAAAAGGATATGTTCTTTGGTCTCATCATTACGCGAACCATAATCCATAAATGACAGAATATTGTCCGTATACATTTGCCCTACCGGTGAGGAAGCGGGGGTCATTATAGGCATGTTTATATTCCTACTAGGCTCTTGTGACATGGCTGTCCACCACCCACCTTTACCTGCTGGGCTGACGGGTTCAGTATAATTTGACTGACTATAGGAAGAGCGAAATTCCACTTCAAACCAATCCGTAACTTCATTATTGACGTTCAACATCAAATTGTAACGCTTGAACTTGTCCGTATTGATCTTGTAAAGCCCGTCTTGCCCCTGATAACCCAAAGAAGCATAATAGCTGCTCTTTTTCGTCCCACCACTTAGATTCAAGTTGTGTTTTTGCATGGGACTGTAATTTCGGAGGGCTTCTTCATAAGGCCGTGTATTTCCTACCCAAATGATATTGTCCCCAGCATCCATGTAATACGGTAATTCAGCATCTGGATTGCTCATATACCGCTGGATATTCTCAAGTTTTAGTTGCATATCCGAGCTAGGAGTCCTATTCTGCAATTCTTCAGCTTTGATGGCTGCCTCCTGAATGGTATAAGCATCCAATAAATCAGGTACTGCTGACGGCTTGTTCCATTGAAAAGAATTGGAATAGGAAATTTTAGTCCCCTCTTGCTTTGCTCCTTTCTTGGTGGTGACCAGCATGACACCATAGGCTGCCCTAGAGCCGTAAATGGCCGCAGAAGCAGCATCTTTCAAGACGGACACGCTTTCGATATCTTCAGGGTTTAGCTGGTTTATGTCCATCTCTACACCATCCACCAAGATCAAAGGACTCCCAGTCTGGAAATCACCTCCCGAAAATGAAGTACCGCCTCGGACATTAAATGATGGATTGGTATTGGGTGCTCCGTTGGAAATTCCCACATTGAGGTTAGCTATGGTTCCTTGCAGAGCTTGTCCTATATTCGCTACTGGCCTGTTTTCAAGCATGTCGGAGGAAACCTGACTCACCGCTCCGGTGAGATTGACTTTTTTCTGTGTACCATACCCTACGACCACTACCTCATCCAGCGCTTTGGTATCTTCATCCAACTGAACGTTGAGAACAGTTTGGTTACCTACTGCTAGTTCTTGAGTTTTATAGCCAATAGAGCTGATGACCAGTATCGCATCCTCGTCGGATACTTCTATGCTGAATTTTCCATCAATATCCGTTACCGTTCCGGTATTGCCACCTTTGACACGGATGGTCACTCCAGGGATACCCATGGGTTCATTCTCTGAGGTCACCTGTCCCGTCACCACACGTTTGATCCTTACCACTCCTTCCGTATCAGAAGATAAGCGGTTATTGACATTGATCACATGATTGATCTGTTGAAATTTCAGGTTTGCCGCAACTGACAGTTCTTCAAGAACCGATGTCAGCGACACATTCCTCTTGGTAAGCGTGAGTTTTCTTTCTACCGCAATAAGGTCTTCATCATAAAAGAACTGAAAAGCAGTTTTGGTTTCTATAGAAGAAAACACTTCTTTTAAGGTACTGTTTTGCTCGTCCAAGGAAATAAACACCTTGTCCATATCCAGGTCACCTTGGTCTCTTTCTGTTGCACTGGAAACCTTGAAGGTTAAGCAGAGCATTAGAGAAAAAAACAAGGCACCACCACATTTGATCAGACCAAAGGTCTTGGGTACATTTTTTTTCATAGTGTTCAGTGATTAAAGTGTAAAATGCTACTAATTAGGGTGCTGTATTGATTGTGATGTGATCTCCATTGATTTCATAGGAAATGTTTCTTGCGTACTTTATTCCTTCCAGTACATTCTGAAGGCTTTCCTGTTTGAAAACGCCGCTGACTTTCCACTGCGATGACGGACTATCCAAAACCGTTACGTCTACTCCGTACCATCGCTCAAGTGCTTTTATCACAGTGGGTATATTGGCACTTTTAAAAACCAACTTGCCGTCTTTCCATCCGAACTGCTGATCATGATCAAAAGTGGATTTAACGGAACGGTCAAAATCCTCATGTACTGTCAGCATCTCCCCGGGCTTTAAGTATAATGGTATGACTGGCTTTTCTTGCTCCGAAGGGTAAACCGAAACAAGCCCCCTTTCCAATGCCACACTGACTTCCTCTCCCTTGAAAGCTTGGACAGTAAAAGCTGTTCCATGCACCTGGGTTACTACTCCCTCAGCATGCACCCTAAAGGTCCTTGATTCGTCATGGGTCACATCAAAATAGGCCTCTCCCTCCAAAAACACCTCCCGTTTACTACCTTCAAATGTTTCTGGATAGCTGATTTTACTACCCGCATTAAGGATCACCCGGCTTTTGTCGGGAAGAAAAAATGCAGACTTTTGTCCATAAGGATTTTCTTTGGTCAAAAAAGCCACGGAAGCAGTAGCTTCATTATCGCTCACGGGGTAGGCTGAAAAAATATACGTTGCCGCCAGTATGACCAGTAGACATGCGGCTATGGCCCTAATGATAAAGGGGCTCAGCTGAAGTATCCTGATCGGAGTCTCCGCTGCATCCTCAAAATGAATGCTTGGCTCATCCCTCAATATTCTATCCAGAATGACATCCTTTTGCTGTGCAGCATGTGGATATTCCTCGAAATAGATTTTCTCTACCAGTCCCTTGGCCTGATAAAACGCTTCATGGCACTGTGGATGATTCTGGAGCCATTTTTGCCAGAATTCATCACTTTCCTCAGCGGGATTTCTTACCCAGCTTACAAAGTACCTGTTGGAAAGAAAATAGTCGATATCAAATTTGCGATCTTCCAATATTGCTTGCTCTTTTCCCTGTAGACAAGCAAACTTTCAAAATGACATCAAAAACAATTGAAAATTTTTAAAATTATTTATCCTTACGAAAAAAACAGCATGACTAGTTCTATTAAAAACACCTCCTTTAGCTTTCCAATAATCCGATACACCATATTACGTGCAGACTTGACATGATCGTAGCCCATTAATTGCTGAATGTCTTCATAGCTCATTCCCTTGTAAAAATAATAATAAACGACCTCTCGCTGCTTTTCGTTCAAACCAGCCAGGGCTTTGTTTAGCTTTTCAAGCTGCTCCTTTTGTTGCAGATTAAGCATCAACAGCGTTTCATGAGAAGGAACTATGTTAAACTGTTCAGTCACGGGATATCTTTCCAGCTTATAGGAATTCTTTTTCAAAGCATTAAAAATCCTCCGCTTAAGGGATTGATACAAAAACAACCTTATGGATGATGTAATAAGGGGCAGTTTCTCTCTTTTTCTCCTGAGATAAATAAACAGGTCCTGAACACAGTCTTCTACCAACGTCACTTCTGCAAACTGCAATCCAAATTGGCACAATTCTTCAAAGTAGCAGTTATATATATGTATAAAAGCACTTTCATTTCCTTCCTTGAATTGCTGCCAAATAGCGCCGTCGTCACTACTGGGAAATTGACGTTGCCCGAAAGATGAGCTCTTCTCTTTCCATTCATCACGAGAATAATTTATTTTTTTTTCTTCAGACATTGATTGGCTTTCGGTTAAGGGATCAGAGATAAATCTTGTTCTTTAATCCTAAACACTACTTTTTATACCTTTCAATATACAAATCGAAGAAATAAGTAAAACTATTTGAAAATATAAAATTAACGAAATGGTAACTTTTACATTAAATACGATAAAATATTACGCATTTCTATTAAAAACTTTCGATAACTATGCAAATGCCCTAAAAATCCATTTCTAACATGGATCACCAATGCAATAAAAATCACTCGACCCTACCCGTTTTATAGTGATGGGATAAGCGGTGGTTCACTACTAGCGCTGATATAGTTTATTCTTGCAAAGATTTACGCTTTTTTGGCAAGCAGTTCAGTATATAAAACCGCCTTAGGATTGGGCGTCACTAACTTAGGCTAAATTTTAAACTGTAATCGACATGAAACACTTCAAACACCTGATTTTAGCCACCTTATTATTTTCCCCCATCATCGTTCATGCCCAAATGACGGCAGACGAAGAAATTCAGCTTATCCAAGCAGAATTTGGCATGGAAAAGAAAACGTTGATCGAAAATTATATGGATTTATCCGAATCGGATCAGCCCGCTTTTTGGCATGTGTATCAAGCGTATGAAGAAGAGCGAAAAACCATTGCTAGAGAGCGAATCATGATCGCTAACGAATATCTGGACAACTACGCCACCCTGGACGATGAAGAGGCAGACAACCTGGCCAAAAGAACCTTAAGCAATTCCTTAAAGCTAACCAAGCTCCATGCTAAATTCTACAAAAAGTTTAAAAAGGCCACCAACGCTATGGATGCCGCCAAATTCATGCAAGTTGATGACTATATCCATTCCACCATCCGTAATGCACTGCAGGAAGAACTGCCATTTATTGGCGAAATGGATTAAAACCAAAAATTCCCCGGTCGATAAACTCTCCGGGGAATCTCACCTTTTCACTTTTTAAAAAGCCTATTTGGCACACATACGTCCATAAAAAGTCCTTGGCACCAAATAAGGATTTCCCTCATACTGCACCCAAATTCACCAAGGTCACAATATTTCCCTAAGTTTCCTTATGCCCAATTCCAACTGGTATAAAAACGTTTATCCCAACCTTCACATCACGCCTTGCCAACCGTTCTCTTACGGCTTCATCCACCATAGTTGCTCCCAAATTTCCTTGCCCTCATTGGCTTGGCGGGAACCTGGAGTGCTTCTACCATCAGTGACATATTGCGTCAGCAACTCCTTCAGCTCTTTTACTTTACCTGGGTAATCCGCTTGTAGGTTTTTCTTTTCTCCCGGATCATTTTCAAGATCAAAAAGCTGTACAGGAGGAAGGCTGTCTATTCTTTTGACATCTTCTGGCGTCGGATAGCTCCAGCCACCAGACCCCGCTGTCATGGCCAACTTCCACTTACCTTGGCGAATGGCAAATGCTCCCTTCTCAGAATGATGCACAGTGGCCTCACGGAAAGGCTGGTCAAATGTTCCTCCTGAAAACAACGGCATAAGGTTATAACTATCCACTCCCTCATGATCCTTTAACGAATACCCTACCAAGGCTGCACAGGTCGCCATCAGGTCAGTCGTACAGATGGTCTGTGCATTTACACTCCCCGGAGCAATCACATGGGGCCACTTGGCAATAAACGGCACGCGGTGGCCACCTTCGTAAATATCTGCTTTGTGGCCACGGTAAACCCCGCTCGAATAATGGCCTTTTGCGATCAGCTCATCTATTTTAGCAGCTGGTGCCACCCCATTGTCACTAACAAACACAATCAATGTATGCTCTTCTATCCCTGCCTCCTTTACCGTAGCCACCAACTTTCCTACATAATCATCCAGCATCATCACAAAATCGCCATATGGCCCCACATCACTCTTCCCCTGCCATTCTTTGGAAGGCAAAATCGGTGAATGAGGTGAAGGCAAAGCCAAATAAAGGAAAAATGGCGAAGCTGTTTTGCTGCGGGCCCTGACATATTCCATACTTCTTCTGAAAAAGTTTGGCGTGACCTCTTCATGCACAAAATCCGGTGCAGTCATCCCCTTTCTCCACCAACCGTACTTATCCTTACTCACGGTCGAATCAACAGGGATTTCGGTAACTTTCCCATTTTCCACATAGACATAAGGGGGAATATCCAAAGAAGCCACGTGGCCATACGCATAATCAAACCCCACATCATTGGGATTATGGGTCACGGGTTTGGAAAAATCAATATTGCCGTCTTCATCATGGCCCCAGTTCCACCCCAGATGCCACTTACCGATAAAGGCCGTGTGGTAACCATGCTGCCGTAACATCGACGGCACCGTACTTCTATCCTTTTCGATCAAAGGAGCCGAATCACTCCAGAGCACACCGTTCTTTAGCGATGACCGCCAGTTGTACCGCCCTGTCAAGATACTGTAGCGCGTAGGCGTACACACTGCAGATGAGGTATGTGCATCTGTAAAGCGCATGCCTTCGGCCGCCAACTGATCCAAATGCGGTGTCTTTATTTTCCCTTCCGGAAAGAAGGACTGAACATCACCAACCCCCATATCGTCTGCCAAAATATATATGATATTAGGAGGCTTTGGGGTAGTGCTTTCCTCGGCACGCTGGCAAGCCATTGCTGAAAGCAGCAAAAAAGAACTGAAAAAGGTTATTCTAATGGACACCATTTATCAAATTTAAAACTCAATATCGCTACACTGTATGTACTATTTTCTCTTCTTGAGACAGGAATATGAGCATGCACTTTGGCAAAATGCCTCTCCATTTTACCAAAGCACTCCATGCCTCCGACTATTTTTCCTTGATCGATTGTAAGGTAGATTTCATCTCTTTGACCAATTCAGGAAATTCCGCCGCCAGATCCTTGGTCTCCCCAGGATCATCTGTAATGTTGAAGAGTTGATCTACTGAAGAAAACCCCGTCTCAATGATCGGCCCCCAAGGCACCATATCGGGACCGTTATTGGCAGGAATAAGCTTATGCCCATCACGTCGGATGTAGGTCAAATTGCTAAACAAAGCTTCCTGTACCAAACCTTCTCTTCCCACGCTGTCCTCCCCAATCAGGGCAGACCAAGCATTTTGGGTGTCTACAGCTTGCTCGGCATTATACTCCTGCCCCAGAAATTCAGCGAACGAACCTACCAAATCCACTTGACTGACCATTGCATTTGAGATTTTCCCTCCTTTTATACTTGCTGGCCATTTCACAATGAACGGAACCCTTGTCCCTGCTTCAAAAGCACTGTATTTCCCACCTCTAAGCGCTCCCCATGGCTTATGGCTACCGATCAATTCACGGGCCTGATCTTCATACCCATCGTCCAACACCGGACCATTATCACTGGAAAAGATAATCATGGTGTTTTCTTCAAGTCCCTTTCCTTTAAGCAACTTCACCAGCTCTCCTACTGTCCAATCCAACTGGGCAATCACATCACCCCTTGGGCCAAAGCCAGTAGTACCTTGAAATTTTTCATTTGCAATTCGTGGCACATGGATGTCATGGGTAGCAAAATAAAGGAAGAATGGCTCATCTGATTCCTGGGTGATAAATTGGCTGGCCCTATCCACAAATGTCTGGGCAAAGTCCTCATCTCTCCATAAGGCCGATTCACCGCCAGCCATATATCCTATTCGGCTGACACCATTGACTATGGTGTGGTTATGACCATGGGACCACATCATCTTGAGCAACTCGGGATGCTCCTTACCTGTTGGTCGGTCTCCTACTTTTTTCCGGTAACTTACCTCGATAGGATCTGAAGGATCCAGCCCTACCACATGGTGATCCTCCACAAAGACGGTAGGCACCCTATCTCCAGTGGCAGGAATGATAAAGGAATAATCAAAGCCTATTTCCAATGGACCAGGTTTCAATTCGCCATTCCAATCAGGCCCTTCATCTCCGCCAAGTCCCAAATGCCACTTCCCGATGACACCTGTCCGGTAACCTGCTCGCTGCATGACTGCGGGCAATGTTTCACGACCCGGCCGAATCAGCGCGGATGCATCTCCAGGAGCCACTCCTCTGCCCTTTGCCCTCCAGGCATATTCACCGGTGAGCATGGCGTATCTTGAGGGGGTACACGTGGCGGCAGTAGCATAAGCATTGGTAAACAGCATTCCATCTTCAGCCAATTGATCAATATGAGGCGTCGGGATTTGGCCTCCATATTTGGCCACATCCCCATAGCCTAAGTCGTCCGTATAAATAACCAGGACATTGGGTTTCGGCTGGATTTCTTCTGCCTGCTGATTGGATGCTTCTTTTTTGCTGCAGGATACCCCTAATACCAACAAAAAAACAGTTAGGTAATATGTCTTGTTCATCGTTATCATTTAATCTTAATCTCAAATATAGTCCATTAGCACTAATTCAGGTGCTTCAAAGTCAAAAAGACCGGTTGTGGACCGGTCTTTTTTTCTTGGACGCTTACCTCATTAATACCCTGGATTTTGAACCCATTTAGGATTGTCAGCAATGATTCCCTGGTCAATGGGAAAATAAAATCGCTCTGGACCAAATTCCCTTGTGACGGGCTCAGCATTTTTTAACGTAATGATGTATTTATCTTCATCCAAGTCATATTTAAAGACTAAGCCTTTCATCCTTACATCATCGAGATATTGCGGCGCTATCCTCCACCGTACCAAATCCCAATAGCGTTGATTTTCAAAACACAACTCCACTTGCCTTTCCTTTCTTAGATTGTACTCCGTTATCTGATCATAAAAAGGCATGCCGGCTCTTTCTCTCAGCATGTTGATCGCATTTAGGGATTCATCCATATTGTTTAGGTAGAAAGCGGCTTCCGCAAGATTTAAATAGGTTTCACCCAACCGGAAAATGGCAAAATCCTGCCCTGACTCCCCGGTATTCGGCAGATCCAGGTTTTCATTTACATTTTTCCTCCTTAATAATGCCGTATTCCTTACATTCCTAGGGTGAGCCGCAGCTGGCCAAGATTCACCTTGACGGTCAAGGTTCCCTGAAGTGGCTTCCACTTTTTCTCCTGCCTCATTGGTATAGAGGGTACTGCTGTGGAAATAAATCAATCCCCCTTTAAACGTCGTCTCGGGATAAAATACTGAAGCCCGAAAACGGGGATCCCTATTTCCAAAAAAGGCATCCATGTCCCACATATTGTCAGCCACTAGCTGATCTCTCGTAATGGAAGTCCCCAAAGTACCATCCTGAAAATCGAATAATTCTACCAAGTCATACAGCACGGGGAAATTACAGCCCCAGCCACCGCGGAATTCTGCCGGAAAAGCCAACCGGTCAAAACCAGTTCCTTTTACGATAGGTTCAAAAACCTGTGCAAAAACCACTTCACTGTTACCATCATCCAAAAACAAATTGATGTAATTCTCTACCTTGTCTTCGTATTCATTGTAAAGGGTAAAATTTCCTGAATCGATAATCTCCTTGGAAGCATCATAGCTCATCTGGTAGTAGCTTTCCGCTTGGGCATTGGGGATCCCCACGACCCCATCCAGCTGTACCTCTCCGAAATTGGCAATACTTGCTGCATAAAGCGCTGCCCGGCTTTTTAGGGATAAGGCCGTCCACCTGTCTACACGACCTAGTCCACCTGTTGGTTCAGTGCTCAAAAAGGGAATGGCTGCATCCAGCTCCGAAAGGATAAAATCATAAATCTCCTTTTCGGTCTTTCTACTTGGGTACAGTTCTTCCTCCGGGTCATCTACTGCTTGCACGTTTGTAATCAAGGGTACACCGCCATAGCGCTTAACCATCTCAAAATACATGTGTGCTCGGAGATATTTTGCCTCAGCCGTCTTCGAATCAATATAATCCTGCTCAAAGGAAGTACTCTTTGCGATATTCTCAATCACATAGTTGGCGTCCCGGATATTACCCCAAGGATAGTAACCGATAGGACCATCACCTGCTGCTGCAGAATAGGTCCGCTGGTAGGTAGTATTGGGGCTTTGCCAATCCGCAAAGCAGATGTGCTCACCACCAACGGCAGGGATCATGGCAACATTATACCCATTATCGCCTCCAAAATTAATAAACCTTAAATCCTGATAGATCTTGGCTATGTAAGCTTCTGTCAATGGCTTTGATTCAAAAATATTATCCTCCGAAATGAAATTCGGAACCTTGGTCAACTGATCCTCACATGAAAACAGCAGGAACATGCAAAGTGGAATAAATATATTTCTTATGTTTTTCATTAGTATCTGCTTTAAATTACAACGTTACTTGAACACCAAAAGACATTGTTCTCAACAGCGGAAGGTTAAAAGCATTTGGCCTGGAAGCCTCTTCTGGATCGATATTACCCTTGAAAATTCCCAGTTTATTGAATGTCACCAAATTATCTCCTGACACATATACCGACAACCTGTCCAAGCCAATGCGGGACAATATCCGCTGATCGAAGGTATAGGAAAGTGTTGCTGTCTTTAACCTCATATAGGTACCGTCTTTCATCCAAAAATCCGACTGGGCATCATTCCACGTTCTTGCGCCATCCCTATTGAAAGCTGGCAGTTGGGCCTCAGGATTAGCTCCTACACCGGGATTGGCAGGATCCTGCGTCCAAGAGTATTGCTCATGCAGCTTTAGGGGAACCTGTTCATTACCAAATGGCGCCCTGAAGGTTCCTACGATGAAGACATTAAACTGGGAACCTCCTTGCCAAAGCATCGATAAGTTAAAATTCTTATAGGTCAAACTTGGCTGAAGGCTATAGGTCAATTGTGGATCATTTCCATAACCGATCTCATACCGGTCTTCCCTATTGATCACCCCGTCTCCCGTGATGTCCACATACCGGATATCACCCGGTTTTGGGCTGCCATTGAGGTCCTCAAACGTATAGGTATCCAAGTACTCATCCACTTCTGCCTGGCTATTGAATAGACCATCAGACTTATAGCCAAAAACAATGTTTACCCAACGTCCCGTCCTTTTATTAAACTTCACCTGAACCGGATCAGATTCGTCGATATCTTCTTGATATTTCTCGTATTTCTCTCTAGTGTAGCCTACACCCGCCACAATATTGTACCGGAAATCACCTGCCGTACCTCGAACCCCTAAAGACGCATCAAACCCGCGATTACTTCTCGCATCTAAATTTACCGCTGGAAGCGGGGCGCCAAATGTACCAGGTAAATCCTCCAATGGTGTCCTGAGCAGGCCATCTCGGTAGCGATAGAACCCATCCAAGCTACCAAATACGCGTCCATCGAAGAGCGTATAATCAAGGCCCGCATTGTACAAAGTCGTTTCTTCCCAAGTAACAAGTTCATTTGGTAGACCGCTGGATTGGATTTGGGCCACTTGATCCCCATTTAGGATATAGATATTTCCCACTCTTTCTTCGAATCCGGAGAGGTACTCAAACGAGGTGTTGCTGAGATTTTTATCCACGCCCGTTTGGCTATAGGAAAGCCTCAGTTTCAACTGATCAAGCACCGATGATTCTTTCAAAAATTCTTCCCGGGCAATGTTCCAGCCTGCCGATATTGATGGAAAATATCCCCATCTTACTTTTGGACCAAACTTAGAACTCGCATCCGCCCTCAGCGTCGCCTCAAACAAATACTTTTCATCATAGGAATAATTAAACCGTCCCGCTACACTGATCCTTGTGTATTCTATATCACGGCCTGTACCACCCGTAATTGTAAGCTCATTGGCTCCACTCACCTGTGGAATATCAGGAGACAGCAAATCCCTTCGGGTCACGTTAAGGCTGTTATAGACATTGTCCTCTCTTTCTATAAATGCCAAAGCCGAAAAATTATGCTTGGAAACATCTTTGTTATATCGCGCATAGCCTCTGTACAGAAACCTACTTCGAGGATCGCTGGGGCCATAAATGGATTTGTAATAAGCATTGATCCCTTGGGAACCTTCCAATTTATAGCCATCAAAATCATCCGTAACCTGATCTGGATTATAGGAATAAACTTCGTAAAACTTGGTCAGTCGCTCCCTCACGGCAGTTCTAAACCGGAAATTCATTCTTGCCCCTACGGTCAGGTCTTTAAAAAAAGGAAGGTTATAGCTCAGCTCTGCAGCACCGGCCGTGGTCTTCTTGTTTGTATTCTCATACCCAACCACATCTTTTTTGATCCGGGTCACTGGAGACCTCGCATTGAAACCAGAGTAAGGGTTCTTGGTGGGATCCGGTAAAGAAGTTGGATATATGGGCTGTGCGGTTCTTAAATCATTCCATACATCCCCAATACTCGACGAAGCATAATCCTGTTGCTCATTAATATGGCTAATGTTTAATTTAAGGTCCAATCCTTCGGAAAGGTTTATATCTGTATTACTGGTCACAGAGAGCTTTTGATAGTCGTAGTCCCCTTTAAAGATCCCGGACTGATCCTGCATGCCTACACTGAGATAATACCTGACATTTTCGCTACCACCCCTAAAGCTTAGGTTGTGATTTTGCAAAGGGGAGCCACCTTCTTTGACCGTGGCATTGGCCCAGTCATAGCTTGGTGCACCCGGCGCATTATATTTTTCCAGGTTTTCTTCGGTAAAAGTGGTCCCGTAAGGGATCTCCGCATCTGGATTCGCGGGATCATATTGGGTATTAAAAATACCGTCTCTCCCCAATTGGATAAAACTTCCAGCATCCACCTGTTCTGGGAAAGTCAACCTTTTTTGGGTAGCAAAATAGCCATGGTAGGACACCTTTGGTTTTCCTGCTTCACCCCTTTTGGTCGTAACCAAAATTACGCCGTTTCCGGCACGGGCACCGTAAATGGCTGCAGAAGCATCCTTTAGTACAGAAATGCTTTCAATATCATTCGGGTCCAGTCGGTCCAAGTGAGATTCTACCCCGTCCACAATAACTAACGGAGATCCAAACCCACGAATACTGATATCCACATTGTCAGCGCCCGGAAGGCCAGGGTTCTGATTGGTCACCAACCCGGGAACTTGTCCCACCAAAAGCCCTTTCACGTTGGTAGTTGGGTTCTTGGCCAATTTATCCGCTTTCAAGTCAGTCACTGACCCCGTCAGGGTACTTTTCTTTTGGGTACCGTAGCCGACCACTACCACTTCTTCCAAGTCTCCCAAATCTTCTTCCAATATCACATCCAACTGAGTACTGCTCCCCACCTGAACGGTTTGGGACTTATAACCCACGTAGGATATTACCAGCGCACTTCCTTCTTGCACATTAATGCTATAGTTACCATCCAAATCTGTCACAGTGCCGTTGGTCGTCCCCTTCTCCACAATGGCCACTCCCGGGAGAGGGTTTCCTGTTTCATCCGTAACAACACCCTTTAACTCAATTTCCGAAATAGCAATTTCCACTGCATCAGTCCTATTTTGAATATTTTTACCGACGTAGACAGAATTATTGACTTGTTTGAATTTCAAATTGGTTGCCTTGCCAATTTCAATCAATACCTCTTCTACTGACTTCTTTCCCCTTTCCAAGGTCACAGAAGGCGTATCTTGAAGCAAATCGTCCGGATAGACGAAAACATAAGCTGTCTTGGACTCCATTTCATCAAACAGCGACCGAACAGTCCTCGGCTGATGTGACATTTTCACAAAGGCCTTGTCCAAGGGCTTTATTTGTGCATTGCTTTCTTCAGCCATCAAAGAAGAAAGCAGCAGACACTGAATTATAATACCATATAACAGGTTCTTAGACACCATCTTAATTAGGCTCAGTAATTTTCTTTTCATAGTTTTGTTAAATGTTTTAAGGTTTATCTCTTGAAACTTTTCAGGGCAGTTGATTCATTTGGCGATGGAAGGCTGTCCTGATTTTTTTTTCATAGGCAATCTTATTTTTTAAGTACTACTTCTTTACCATTTATCTCATATTGGAAGCCAAGGGAAAAAGTTAATCCCTTCAGCACATTTTCAAGGCTTTCATTGTTAAAAGTTCCCGAAATCTTACGCGCTGTATTGACGCCCTTTTCTTGCTTGATTTCCACTCCATACCATTTCTGCAGTTCACTTAGGATATCCCCAAGCGCTTTGCCCTTAAAGTGTATTTTTCCTGCTTTCCAAGCAGTAACGCCGCTTACATCAAAAGCTGCCACCGCAAACGGCCCTAAACGCTGATCCACGGAAGTGGCCATTTGACCAGGATCCAAGAGGACACGGACCGCTTTCCCCTCCACTTCTTTTTCCACACTTACCTTTCCCTCCGTGAGCGCCACAGATACTTCTCCAGCACGGTTCTCTGCATTAAATGCAGTGCCCAATGCTGTCACCACCACCTCGTCGACCTTTACCTTGAATGGACGTTCCTTATCTGGAGTAATTTCAAAAAACGCCTCCCCCTCCAGCACTACCTCACGTACACTTTTTCCGTACTCGGAAGTAAAACGCAACGTAGCGTTTGAATTTAAAATCACGATTGTCTTATCCGGTAATCGCAACCTTAATTTCTCCCCAATCTCCGCATGCTTGCTATAGGTCTTAATTTCCTCACTTGGAACGGGCTTAAAGTTGAGTTGCTTATAAAGTAAAACGGTCAGTAATGAGACCAGCCCTAAAGAAGCCGCGATCCTTATGGATTTTCCCCAGTTGTACTTTTTCCTTTCAGGAAGTTTCTTGTGTGGTGTGGACACTTGGATTTGTTCATGGATTCCTTTCAGCATCCTATCCAATTCTCCCTTTTCGGCGTCTTCTGGCGCATGATCCCATTGCTCTTGCATTAAGGAGTCCAATTGCGCCTTCCCCTCATCTGTCTGGAGCCATTCGATTACTGCTGTTTGCTCTTCGAGGGAAGCAGTACCAGATAAATATTTCTTTAAAATCTCTTTTTCCAATTTTCCTTAGGATTTAATAGCATTACACACGAGAGAGAGAAACTACTTAATTTAATTTCAAAAAAATCTATGTTTTTCACTTAACCCCCTCATCTATTGAGCAATATCGAATCAAAAAATATTTTTAGAGGCGATAAATTTCTCTATTTAGGATCAAGCAGAATAGCTGGGGGCATTTTACACCCTGATGAAAATTGGTGTCCCCCAGGGCAAACACTTTTAAACTATTAGTAAAGAGATGTCAGCCTGAATGAAAGAACTTCAAGGGACTAAAAGCGATTTCCCTGATGGTTTTCAAGTGTGGCAAATGCATTTTAATTTTGTGTATAGGAGCTATCATCCGTGCCGCTGGCACTCCTTCGGGAGGTTGAGGAGCGCTTAAGTTCCTGCGGATGAATCCGCAGGTTAC
>JGI2924J29684_1078517_pt1 | contig 61144 bp, 52 predicted proteins | sample BenlonsequencITS_FD_29684 | JGI IMG/M metagenome (IMG submission 29684) | reverse complement strand
CCACGCCGATGCCGTCGGCGTGGTCGAGCGCGATCGGAAGCTGCAGATTCCACCGCTCGTCTGGTCATTTGCGTTCGGCTTGCGCCGCCGGCGAAGCCGAACGCTCGCCAGCTTCAGACGGAGCTACAACTCGACTGCAGACAAGACATTGTCCGCAGGAGGCTTCTATCAGCGATTGACGCCGACTCTCACAGAGTACCTCCGCGACCTCGTCGAGTACGGGCTCGACGAGGTTGCTGTCCCTCACACCGTCTCAGAGGAGTTCAACCGATTCAGAGACGTGATGATCGCAGATGGAACGGTTCTCCGGCTCCATGAGTTGCTTTCTGAGGAGTACGAAGGTCGCCGTGAGGAGCAGGCTGAAGCACGGCTCCACCTGCTCCACAACGTCACTGAGCAGACGATCGACCGGTTCAGCGTCACAGATGAGAAAAGACACGACAGCACGCAGTTCGAGACAGGATCGTGGCTCGAAGGTCGGCTAGCGATCTTCGATCTGACCTATTTCAAGTACCGGCGGTTCGCGTTGATCGACGAGAACGACGGCTACTTCGTGAGTCGACTGAAACGCAGCTCTAACCCGGTTGTAACCGACGAATTTCGGGAATGGCGCGGCCGCGCCATTCCCTTGGAGGGGAAGAAAATTTTCGACGTCGTGGACGATCTCTGTCGCAAGTACATTGACGTCGAAGTTGAGATCGAGTTTGACCGGAGAGAGTACGCGGGCACGCAGTCACGTGATACGAAACGGTTCCGCGTCGTCGGCGTCCGCAACGAGGACGCCGACGACTACCATTTGTACATCACGAATCTCTCGCGCGAAGAGTTCCTGCCGGAGGACCTAGCGACGATCTACCGGTGCCGGTGGGAAGTAGAACTGCTGTTTCGGGAGCTGAAGACGCAGTACAGACTGGATGAGTTCGATACAACGAAGAAGCACGTCGTAGAGATTCTGCTGTACGCAGCGCTGTTGTCCTTGGTTGTGAGCCGTGAGTTGCTTAGTCTGGTCATCGAACACGCAGATGATGATCTCGTGTTTCCGCCGGAACGCTGGGCGGCGACCTTCCGGTCGCACGCCCAGCTCATTCTCTACCGGTTGAGTGGCTACCTTGGGTATTCTCCACCGCCACTGCTTGATCGGCTGATCGCCGACGCACAGAAGATCCACAAACAACGGCCGGTTCTCCAGGAACAACTCGCTACCGCCATCAAACCGGCAGCTGAGGCTTAGCTAAAGTGCTCTATTGAAAACGCCATACGGCACTGGAATTAGAGCGTTTCACTGAGATTTTCGATGTTGTGAACAGCAAACATGAGGACGATCTCACGGAACTGTCTGTACCAACCGAGTGAGCGTAGCTCAGACCCCAACGACCGCTTTGTCGAGGAGTACGACGTTTCAGCCATCCACCGTTGCGTGTATCCATTCGATCTGGTCAACGTATTGTGAAGAACTGGGCCGAGCGTCGAGCCACTTCGCAAGAGAAGTGGCTCGATGCTCTCAGCCATGTATTCGTAGCGTATCGGCCAATTATGAAACGCCTTATCAGCCGCCACAGAGACCAGCTCGTCCGCATTTCGACGGACAAGCTTCCGGCCAAGTATCGTGTCGTGACGCCATTTGGCCGAACAGTGGACGTCGAGCACTGCCAACGACTCCGTATCCGTCAATGTCGTCACTTTGAGCGTCTGGATCGTACGATCGGTGCGTTTGAGGTAGTAGTGTGAGGCGTGTCCCCGTTCGAAGAACGTGCTGTCGAGAGCGACGCGCCCAGAATTCGGGTGTTGCTGCGCGGAGACGCGCAGCAACGCCCGCCAGACGCGCATCGCGTATCGATCGAACGAATGCCAGAACGTCGTTGGATCGGGCAGAGTTTCCGGTAACAAATCCAGTAGCTCGCAGATCCCTGGCATGAGGCGGAGCCGATCGATGACTTCCGGAAACGTCCAGCCTTCTTCGACTCGTAAGCAGTGCACGACGACATGGACCCAGCGGGGAAGCCCGCCGGAGGCAGGTTTCCCCGCGTGTGACCCAAACGCTTGTTTAGCCAGGCGTCGACAGTTTTGAGCGAAGTCGAGGAGGTTGATCGCCATAATCTCCTTTCCTCGGCTTCAGCTTGTTACCAAGCACAGCCTAGCCTCGCCGCTGTCGTCCGTTTTCAATAGAGCAGTTTCGGTATGCTCTCAAGAATGTATTTTGACCCATAGGAAGGATACAACAAGGTGGAAAACCTCAACAATGGACTCGAAATATTCTCTTTGGCATCACACATATTATAAGAACATATTAATGAAGAGGTTGTGTAATTCATATATGGACGAAACATTACTCGGGATACTCGGCTTTCAAATTTCGATAGTCGCTGGAATCGATCTGATACTCCGGGAAATTGGCCCTACCCCCGAGGGACCCGCCTACATCTTAATCTGGGTGGGTGTACTAATCACAGTCGTTGCTATCGGTCTCAACCACCTTTCATCTGACTAACTAGATGTTTCTGAAATCACACGTGAACGGTGAGCTACACCGTACAGGCTTGGAGCACACGTCACGGGACGCTTGAGTTTGGGAGGAAGGCAACAACGCAATCGAATACATTAGCTCCACCAAACGCACGGATGCTTCGCCGGTCGAGGGCACGGTATCCTTGAGTTCATGGACATGATGCTTGAGTTGTCGGAGTCGATAGACTACATCTGCCGTCGCTCTTCTGTAACGTAGTGGAACAAGCCCACGAGTATTAGAACCAGATTATTTGGGGAAAATACCGGAAGAACCATTCGGCGAGTGGTTGATTCGCTGAGACAGCCCTGCAGACACCAAGGGCTGTATAGGTAGTGCGAACAAACATCTCAAAGAATTTTCCGGAAGAGACGGCGTTAGGTGCGCACGCCCTACGAATCGAATGCCGAATTTGGCTGATGATAGGGAACGTCGATCCGTTCCGAACTTCTCTCAGGCGGCCGACGTCCCGTCGGCGTCCTCGCTGACGAGGACGTCGTCCGACTGCAGGAACCCGTAAAGATAACCGAAGCCGACAGCAGCCGTGAAAACGAAAATGGAGACGAGCTGCTTGACTTTCGCGCTCGAGGGGTCGCGGGCGAGCTCCCGGAGCCGCGAGGGGACGAACTCCAGCAGTAACTGCTTCAGATACTCGTTCTTGTCGCCCGCGGCCTCGGGCAACAGGAGGTCCATGATCCGCTTGGAGTACCCTTGCCAGAACGAGCGAAAGACGAGCCACCGGAACTCGCCGCGGTACTCGAACAGCTTGTGGTGGACGACGGCGTCGGTGTTGTAGATCACGCCCTTGCCGTACCTGTTTGCCATCCGGATACAGACCGGGGCCTCGTGGGCCTGGATGTGGCGGTCGCCCTTCCGACCCGTGTTCTCGTCGTAGCCGCCGACCGCGAGGAAGACGTCCCGGCGAAAGGAGATGTTCGAGCCGTAGGTGTTGCGCAGCTCCGCCATGTGCTCGCCCATTCCCCGTTCGTCACAGCCGACGAGCCAGTAGAACTCCGCGGGGAAGAAGTCGGGCTTCTCGGTCACCCAGTCGGGTTTCGCGTGGCCACCGACGGCGATCGCGTCGGTCTCCTCGTAGACGCGGGCCAGCTCCGCGATCCAGTCGGGTTCGGCGACCGCGTCGTCGTCGATAAAGGCGACGACCTCGCCGCTCGCGATCTCGGCCCCTCGCGTCCGGCTGTAGGAGATCCCCCGGTTCTCGTCGTTACAGTGAAGGACGACGTCCTCGTGGTCACCGTACTCCTCACGAACGCGCTCGAAGACGGCCTCGTTACCGTCGACGACGACGACGACCTCGAGCGGGTTGTAGGTCTGGCCGAGGACGCTGTCGACACACTCCGAAAAGACGTCGTAGCGCTCCATCGCGTACGTGCAGACGACGGCGGAGACCTTCATCGGACGCCCGGTTTCGATCTGGACGGAATAAACTTTGTCGTCGATCGGCCTCCGCGTTCCGAGAGAACAATCCATCAACAATGACAGTAAAATAATCCGAACGGTATGGGAAAGCTTATTCGGCACATCACTCTCGTGGCACCTAATGAGTACGGAGACCGAGCGCGCCGAGGAGCGGACGGAGTCGTCCGTCCTCGGCTCGTGGGCGGAGTGGTACCACGTCCCCGTCGTCGGGGCCGTGATGCTGTTTATGTTCTGGGTCAGGACCCAGTCCTACGAGGCGTTCCTCACCGAGGACGGCACCCCTGCGCTCGCGGGGATCGACTCCTGGTACCACTGGCGCACGATCCAGTGGACCGCCGAGAACTACCCCCAGACGATGCCCTACGAGGTCTGGACTGGGTTCCCGACGGGGAACTACGTCGGCCAGTTCGGAACCCTGTTCGACCAGCTGATCGTCACCGCCGCGATGATCGTCGGCCTCGGCGATCCGTCGTCGAGCACTCTCTACACCGTCTCCTTGTTCGCGGTGCCGGCGATGGCGGCGCTGGTCGCGATCCCCGTCTTCTACCTGGGTCGGCGGCTGGGCGGAACCGTCGGTGGACTCGTCGCCGTCGTGTTGCTGGCGCTTGCGCCTGGCCAGTTCCTCGTTCGGACCACTGCGGGCCAGCTTCAACACCACGTCGCCGAGGTGCTGTTCATGGCGCTCGCCGTCCTCGGGATGGCGGTCGCGCTGCGGGTCGCCGAGCGCGAGCAGCCGATCTACGAACTTGCCGCCGACCGTAACTGGGCCCCGCTCCGGGAGCCAACGCTCTACAGTGTCCTTGCGGGCGTCGCGCTCGCGCTGTACATCTGGGTCTGGCCCCCCGGCGTCGTTCTGATCGGGATCTTCGGCGTCTTCTTCGCGATCCAGCTCTGTCTCGACTACGTCCGCGGGATCTCCCCCGACCACGTCGCGTTCGTCGGCGCCGTCTCCCTGGGCGTGACTGCGGTCGCAACGGCCCTGCTGATCGAGGAGCCCGGCACGAGCGTCACGAGCTTTGGCTACCTCCAGCCGGGAACCGCGGCGCTGGTCGCCGTCGGCTGTCTGTTCATGGCCTGGTTCGCCCGCCAGTGGAACGCCCGCGGGATCGATCGCCGGCTCTACCCGGGCGCGATCGCCGCGCTCATCGTCGGTACGTTCGCGGTCATGTGGCTGGTGCTGCCCGAGTTCTACGACACGCTCGTCGGCAACCTCACCGGTCGGATCATCCCGCTCGATCCCGACGCGGGGACGCTGACCATCCAGGAGGCCCAGCCTCCTGAGGACTTCACGGCACACGTCTTCGACGAGTTCGGTACCGCCTTCTACACGATGCTCGCCGGACTGGTGCTGCTGGCCGCCCGTCCGCTGCTCGGCCGCGAGCACCGTGCGGAGTACACGCTGATCCTGGTCTGGTCGCTGTTCCTGCTCAGCATGTCCGCGACCCAGATCCGCTTCTCGTACTATCTCGTCCTCGCAGTCGCGGTCGTCAACGCCGCCTTCGTCGCCGACGTGCTGCGGCTGTTCGACCTCGACCTCCAGCGAGGCACGCAAGCGCTCCGCGGGATCGAGACCTACCAGATCATCATTCTGTTCGTCGTCGTCGTCCTCCTGTTCGCGCCGCTGCTTCCCGTCGTCGCCGCCGACGGCGATACGGCGGTCGAGCGCGGCGAGGCGACTGGGCCACACCCCGACGCGATGGTCTGGGAGGAGTCGACCCACTGGCTCGAGGCGAACACGCCCGAACCCGGTAACTACGGTGGCGCCGACTACGCCGATGAGCTCGAGTACTACGGCAGCTACGACTACCCCGAGGACGGGGACTTCGACTACCCTGCGGGGGCCTATGGCGTCATGTCGTGGTGGGACTACGGCCACCTGATCACGACCCAGGCCGAGCGGATTCCCCACTCGAACCCGTTCCAGCAGAACGCCGAGACCGCCTCGGCGTATCTCACCGCCGAGTCCGAGCGGGAGGCCGAGCTGATCCTCGAGGCGATCGCGGCCGGCGAGGACCCGCTGGACGACGACGACAACGTGCGTCCGCTCGAGGAACTCGAGACCGCGATCGAGGACGACGCCGACGAACAGCTGCGGTACGTGATGATCGACGACCAGATGGCGGGCGGGAAGTTCAGCGCGATGACCGCCTGGTCGGGGCCCGACTACGACCACTACGTCACGCCAGACGTCGAGCCCGGCGAGTCGATCGATCGCGAGGACGTCGACGACCGCCTCAAGGTTCCCTACGAGGAGACGATGGTCGCCGACCTCTACTTCGACGACGCAACGGGGATGGACCACTACCGGCTCGTCCACGAGAACGACGAGCGCACCGCCGGGTTCGTCAGCTACGCACTGATCGATCCCGAGACCGACGAGGTGCTCACCGACGAGACCGGCCAGCACCAGGTCGCGTTCAACCAGCCACTCCAGCAGGCGGAGGTCCAGCTCTCGCAGTTCGAGCAGAGCCCCGACGTCGACGTCGAGTACATCGACGATCGCGAGACGGCGGGAGTCAAGACCTACGAGCGCGTCGCAGGCGCGACGATCGTCGGCACCGCCGACGCCGACGCCGACGAGGGCGACGTCGTGACCGCCGAACTGGAGCTCGACTCCGGCACCGACCGCGGCAGCTTCACGTACGAACAAGAGACCGAAGTCGATGCTGACGGGGAGTTCGAGCTGACGGTGCCGTACGCGACCGACGACGAGCTCGACGTCGAGGACGGCTACACCGAAAGCGCCGTCGAGGCCGTCGACGACTACACCGTAACCGTCGAGGGCGAGACGCCCCAGGAGGGCGACCTCGAGGTTCCCGAGAGCGCGGTCGTCGACGGCGAGACCGTCGAGGTCGAGCTCGAGGAGACGGAGCTCGAGGACGCGGAGAACGACGGCGCGACCGAGGACGAAACGGACGGCGACGACGCGGACGCTGCCGAAGCGGACACCGAAACCGCCGACGAGGACGCTGACGACGCTGCAGCGAACGACGCGGACGCCGAAGCAGGCGCAGACGACGCTGGCGCCGACGATACTGCGTCCTCGCTCGCCCCGGCCGCCGGGCTCGCGGACTGAATCCGACGGTTTTCTCTCACTCGAGTTCCGAAAAATCCGCTCCCGACTGACGAGTCGGTCTACGACGACTCGTCGTCAGTTGCGGCCAGCGCTCGGAACGCGATCGTCGGAAACCGGGGGACGACCGTACTCGGTCGGCGCCCGCTCCCGTTGGTCTCCAGCGGCACCCGTTCGATGACGCCCCGTTCGGCGAGCTCGTAGAGGAACCGCTTGACCGTTCCGGCGGTTAGCTCCGATCGATCTGCGATCTCGGTCGCGACCTCCCGGATCGGGCGGTCGGCGGCGTCCACGTCAATCAGGTTGCACAGCACCCGCTGGCGGGTCTCCGACAGCGAGAGCGCCCGATCGACGTGGACGCCGCGGTCGGGGACGTCGTCCATCGCTGTCTCGAGGTGGGTCCGTTCGATCCGGTCGGCGTCGTCCCCGACGGCGGCCACCGCTGCGGCAAACACCGCCGCGAGCGCGTCGTGAGCGTTGCCGTCCGCCCAGATCGCGATCTCCCGGACGGTATCGTGATCGAGCGTCCCCGCCGTCAGCCCCGTCGAGGTGCGGTCGGTGACGACGTCGGCGAGCTCGTGGTGACGGTAGGCCGGCACCGTCACCGTCGTCCCCGTCCAGTCAGCGGGTTCGGTCTGGCCGACGGCGACCGTCGCGACGCCGTCGTCGACCGGGTCGAGCAGCTCCCGAACGCGGTCGTAGCCGAGCGTCTCGGGCTCGTCGTGGTGGTCGATCGCGACGACGGCCCGTCGGTCGGGCCGCGAGAGCCGGGACTGGAGCCGTTCCCGCAGGTCGTCGGTGCCGACGCCGCTCTCGGGAACCGATTCCGACGAGATCATCGAGAGGACGGTCCGGTAGAACGAAAAGGGGCTCCCGACCCGGCGCGCGTCGACGTAGACGAACCAGGTCACGGTGCCGGAGCTGCCGGCTCTGGTCGTCGTCCCGATCGTCCGCGTGGATTCGCCGAGGCGTTCGTTCAGCGCGTCGAACAGCGCCGTCACGATCGCCGACGTACCGGAGCCGGCGGAGCCGACAACCGCCGCGGACTCAGGGAGTTCGTCGTCGAACACCGGCTCGAGCGCGTCCAGCAGCTGCTCGAGGATGGGCCCCCGCCCGACCGGCTCCGAGCGATGGACGACCGGGCTGAGGTGGTTGCGGTTGACGACGATCCCGCTCGTCCGGTGTGCGGATCGCCGCCGTGCGATGCGCTCCGCGAGGTTCATTATCGTTCCGTGCCGACGAGCGCGGCCTCGAGCACCTCCAGCGTGTGGGTGATCTCGTACCCGGTGCCGTGGCCCATCTGCATCGAACAGGTCGGACACTCGGTGAGCCCGGTCGTCGCCTCCGCCGACTCCATGTGTTCGAACATCTCCTCGCCGATCTTCATCGAGGTGTCGTAGTTCTCCTCCTTCCAGCCGTAGGTGCCCGAGATCCCCGAACAGGAGTCGCCGACGTCCTCGACGTCGATCCCGTCGATCACCCCCAGAACCTCGACGGTCTGGCCGGCCAGCCCCTGGTTGCGGGCGTGACACGGCGCGTGGTAGGCGAAGCTCGCGTCGACCGAGGTTCCCTCGAGCTCCGTTTTCAGGTCCTCGTGGACCCGCAGGTACTCGACAGCGTCCCAGGTGTTGGCGGCGACCTCCTCGGTCCCCTCGAAGTCGAACAGCTCGGGGTACTCCTGGCGGATCGACATCGAACACGAGCTACAGGAGGCGACGATGTCGGCGCCGTTCTCGATCGCGTCGGCCAGCTCGCGGACGTTCGTCTCGGCGTCCCGGCGGGCGTCCTCGAGCATCCCGTTGGCGAACATCGGCGTCCCCGAACAGGCCTGCTCTGGAACCATGATCTCGTAGCCGAGGTGTTCGTACACCCGGACGAGTGCCTTCGCGACCTCCGGCGTGTTGTAGTTCGAGTAACAGCCGTGGAAGTACGCGATGCGCTTGTGAGGGTTCTCGACGTCCTCGCCGCGCTCGGCCCGGGCCGCCCGTGCTCGCTCCCGTGAGGTCTCGTTGCCGCCGCGTTCGGTCCACCACTCCCGGAACGTCTGGGTCGCGAACTCGGGGAGGTCGCGCTCGCCCGCGATCCCCATCACCTTCTCGCCCAGCCACTTCGTCACCGACAGTCCGGTCACGAAGTTCGCGGTCCGCGGGAACGTCGCCGCCAGCGGGGCCAGCTTCCGGTAGTTCGCGAGCATCCGGTTGCGCCAGTACTCCCGGGAGAGCTTGCTCATGTTTTGCTCGACGTACTCGGCCCGAGCCGTGTTGTGCATCTGGGAGAGGGGGACCTCGGAGGGACAGGCGCTGTCACAGCGCATACAGTTCGAACACTTCATCACCGAGTCGTCGATGTCGTGGTCCTCCTGGCGCTTGAGCCGCCACTGCTCGGGGCCCTGGAACTTCGGCCCGGGGAACTCGTCGTCGACCTCGGCGACGGGACAGCTCGTGTCGCAGGTCGAGCACTTGTAACAGTTGTCCGCCCCTGGCCGGAGGTCCATCTCCTCGGCCTCGGGGAACACCTCGATCGGCTCGAACCCCTCTTCCTCGCCCGGTACGTGATCGTCCATCGGCTGCTCTGCGTCACTCATCGAATCACCTGAATAGATCGCGCTCGCTCGTTCGGTTCGCTCGAGTCCGTGTCAGTCGCTCTCGTCGGTACCGTCCTTACAGTCATCTGCTCGCCTCCGTCCCGGCCCGACCGCCAGCGACGTACCCCGTCGCCAGCGAGACGCCAGCACCGGATTTCTCGGCCGCGTAGTCGTACCCGCCAAGCACCGCTCCAGCCGCCCGGAGATTCGAAAACTCGGGTTCCTCGTCGGCGTCGAGGGGCCGCAACTCCCGGTCGGGAACGACGCCGAACCGGGCGTAGGGCTGCTCGCCGAAGACGTCGTCGACGAACCAGTCGTAGCGGTCGTCGGCGTGGGGAACGAAACAGTCAAAGATCGGCTCGAACACGCGCTCGCGTTCGCTGCGGACGCCCTTACCGACGAGCCCGCCCGTCGCGAGGACGTACTGGCTCGCCTCGTGGGGGATCTCCTGACCGTGGCGGTCGACCAGCACGTGGTCGACGGCGTCGCCATCGGTCTCGTAGTCGACCACCGGGACGCCGGAGGCGACACGCACGCCGGCGTCCTCGAGGGCCTCGTACAGCACGTCCTCGAGGCGCATCCCCGGGAGGCTGGGCGGCCCCATCGGCACCTCGAAGACGTCGGCGCCCAGCGAGTCCGCGAGATCCGCACGGACCTCCGCGGCGAACTCGTCGCCCAGCAGTGCGGGGAAGCCGACGCGGGTCTCGTCCTCGAGGTGGGCCTCAACGGCCAAAGCGAGCGCCTCGCGAGCGGACTGTTCGCCTGCGGCCGTCTCGACGCGCTCCTCGTGGTCGAGCAGGTGGGCGTACCGCGTGAGTTTCGCGTCGTCCCGGACGATGCCGGGGAACTGCAGCGTGATACCGCGAGCCGAGAACGGCGCGCCGGCCGCCTCGAGGTGGGAGGCCGCCAGCGGCGCGTCAAAGTCGGTCAGCGTCTCGAAGCCGACCAGCAGCGTGTCCCGTGGGTCGCTCGCGAGTCCGTCGGCCGTCGAGACCGGGTATCGGGCCGTGGGTTTGACGGTGCCACCGTGGGTCGGCACCAGGGCGTTCGCGTCGGTGTGGTCGCCGGTATAGGCGTCGCCGGCGACCTCGTCGAAGAACGCAAGCGCTTCCCTGACCGCCTCGGTGCCGACCCGTTCGTAGGGATGGCCCGTCGGGAGCTCCGCGAGGCGCTCGAAGGGATCGACGATCGGACCCTCGCCCTCGTGGGTGTACCCAAGCACGTCGATCAGCCCGCTGGCGTTCCGGAGCGTGCTCTGTTTGTGGGTGACCAGCCGGACGTCGGCGCCCTCCTCGGCCGCGGCGAGAGCTGCGGTCGCACCGGCGATCCCGCCGCCGATCACGAGGACGTCGTCGCTGATCGCCATCTCAGTCACCTCCGGATCGGCGCCGCTGTGGGGTCCGCGCGCTCGAGTCGCCCGAATCGAACGCGGCGTAGTCGACGCCGTCGGGACGGCTCGCGGGGTCGTTGTCCCGGTTCATCGTCGTCGCGTGCAGGGCGTAGTTGAGCATCGCCTGAGAGAGCTGCTCGCCCCAGAGGGCGTGGCGTTCGCCCTTCCAGCGCTCCTGGAAGAGTTCGTCCAGGGCCTCTCGGGTCGTCTCCTCGTCGTACTCGGGGTGGAGCTCGTTGGCCATGTTCGCACAGCAGAAGCCGCCCTGACAGTTGCCCATCGAGGCCCGTGTGCGGATGCGAACGGCGTTCAGGTCCGAGCCGGATTGGTCGATCGCGTCCTGCACTTCGGCTCGGGTGACACCCTCGCACTGACAGACGACGGGGTTTGGGTCGTCCGTCTCGAGCACCTCCGACGAGCGGCTGCCCAACCGTTGCTTGCTCCGGCGAGCGATCGGCGAGCGCAGCCCGAAGTCGTCCATCCCGTCCTCGAGGACGGCGAGGTTCTCGCTGCCCGGCAGGGCCTCCTCGGCGGTCCGACAGGAGGCCCGCACTCCGAGCTGGTCGCAGACGTGGTTCGAGATCTCCTCGGCCATCGCCCGGTAGGTGGTGAACTTCCCGCCGACGATGCTGGACATCCCGGAGACGCCGTCCCGGTCCTCGTGATCGAGCAGGAAGAAATCGCGCGTGATGTCGGTGGGGTCCTTGGTGCCCCGGCCCGGGGGCTCGTACAGCGGCCGCACGCCCCAGAACGAGCGAATGGTTCGGGACTCCTCGAGGATCGGCACGAGCTCCGAGAGCGTGTCGATCATCATGTCGACCTCCCACTTCTCCTCGGGGTAGTCGTCCGGGTCCTCGACCTCCTCGTCCGTGGTGCCCAGAATCGCCGTCGTCTCGTGGGGGACGATGATGTCGGCGTCGCCCTTCGGTCGACAGCGGTTGATGACGGTGTCGACCTGGCGGACGTTCATGATCGTCATCACACCCTTCGAGGGACGGACTTCGACGTCTAAGTCGGCCATCGCGCCGATCTGGCCGGCCCAGGCACCGGTGGCGTTGACGACGTAGTCGGCGGTGATGTCCTCGGTCGTCCCCGGCGCCTTGTGCGTGCGCTTGCCCGGTCCGGAGTCGTGGCGCACCGTCACGCCGTAGATGTCGTCGCCCTCCCGCAGCAGGTCGATCACCTCGGCGTGGGTCTCGACTCGGGCGCCGTGTCGCTCAGCGTCGAGCGCGTTCGCGACGCAGAGACGGAACGGATCGATCGCCCCGTCAGGCACCTGGATCGCGCGTTTGACGTCCGTCGCGAGGTAGGGCTCGACCTCGCGAGCCTCCCGTCCCGAGAGCACTTTCGCGGGAATGTCGCAGTCGCGACAGCCCTCGAGTTTCTCCCGGAAGTAGTCGTCCGGGTCCTCGGGTCGCTGGACGAACAGCCCGCCGGTCAGCTCCACGCAGTGGCCGGCGATATCCCGAAGGATCTCGTTCTCCTCGATACACTCGACCGCGCTGGCCTGATCCGAAACCGCGTACCGTCCCCCGCTGTGGAGCAGGCCGTGCATTCGGCCGGTCGTTCCGTCGGTCAGATTGCCTCGCTCGACGAGCGTGACCTCGAGGCCGCGCATCGCCAGATCTCTGGCGATACCACAGCCGGTCGAGCCGCCCCCGAGTACGAGAACCTCGGTGTCGTGTGCCATCCCTTCGTCCGTACCTCGCTCTCCTCTCCCTTTATTTTATCGACGGCCTCGAACCACCAGTAAGGCCGGGATAGTTCGCCGAGCGGAACGATATCGACCGGTGTTCGTCTTACTGCCGAGAGGGGAAATATATCGACGTTTGAACGAATAATTCGCCCATTCGGATCACACCGGAAATATTGTTCGTCGACTAACTGGCAATAATATTATAATTTTGGCAACGTTTATAATGATCGTAGGAAATGTTTACCAGTAGAATGCGATCGTCAGTAAAGACATCGCTCGGGACGAGATGGGGTGACCACCAATGACAGGACAGACGTACGTCGGCGCAGTCGATCAGGGAACGACAGGAACGCGGTTTATGGTGTTCGACCACGGCGGAGAGGTCGTCGCCAACGCCTACGAGAAACACGAGCAGATCTATCCGGAGCCGGGCTGGGTCGAGCACGACCCGATGGAGATCTGGAAGAACACGAAACACGTCATCACGACGGCGCTGGGCCAGGCGGGGATCAGCCCCGACCAACTCGAGGCGATCGGCGTCACGAACCAGCGCGAGACGACGCTGCTGTGGGACGCGGATTCGGGGCGCCCGGTCCACAACGCCATCGTCTGGCAGGACCGACGGACGACCGACCGCGTCGAACAGCTCGAGGACGACGGGCTGGTTGACACCGTCCGCGAGAAGACGGGACTCGAGGCCGACGCCTACTTCTCGGCCACGAAAGCCGAGTGGCTCCTCGAGAACGCCGATCCGATCAAGATGGAGCGGGCCCGTCCCGCGGACATCCACGACAGGGCGGCCGAGGGCGACGTCCTGTTCGGGACGATCGACAGCTGGCTGATCTACAACCTCACCGGCGAGCACGTGACCGAGGTCACGAACGCCTCGCGGACGATGCTGTACAACATCCACGACCTCGAGTGGGACGACGAGCTCCTCGAGGAGTTCAACATTCCACGAGAGATGCTCCCCGAGGTCCGCCCCTCGAGCGACGACGCGACCTACGGCTCGACTGATCCCGACGGGTTCCTCGAGGCCGAGATCCCCGTCGCCGGGGCGCTTGGCGACCAGCAGGCTGCGCTGTTCGGCCAGACCTGTTTCAACGCCGGTGAGGCCAAGAACACCTACGGGACGGGTTCTTTTTTCCTGATGAACACCGGCGACGAGGCCGTCGAGAGCGACCACGGCCTGCTGACGACGATCGGCTTCCAGCGCTCGGGTGAGTCGGTCCAGTATGCCCTCGAGGGATCGATCTTCGTCACCGGTGCGGCCATCGAGTGGCTCGAGGATCTGACGCTGATCGACAACCCCGCCCAGACCGCCGAACTGGCCCGTAGCGTCGACTCGACCGACGGCGTCTACGTCGTCCCCGCCTTCACCGGCCTCGGCGCACCCCACTGGGACCAGCGCGCCCGCGGCACCATCGTCGGAATGACGCGGGGCACCCGCAAGGAACACGTCGTCCGGGCGACTCTGGAGTCGATCGCCTACCAGACCCGCGACGTCGCCGAGGCGATGGAAGCCGACTCGGGGATCGAGATGACGAACCTCCGGGTCGACGGCGGCGCGGTCAAGAACAACTACCTCTGTCAGCTCCAGTCCGACATCATCGGCTCGAAGATCGTCCGCCCGGAGGTCGACGAGACGACGGCGTTGGGCTCGGCCTACGCCGCCGGACTGGCCGTCGGCTACTGGGAGGACATCGAGGGTCTGCGCGACAACTGGCAGATCGACCGTGAGTTCGAGCCGGAGATGGCCCGCGCGGAAGCGGACCGGAAGTACGACCGGTGGGGTGACGCGCTCGATCGGGCACGGGACTGGGCCCGGGACGGTGACTGAGGATGCTCGACGCACTCCTCGACCTCGCCGAGATCATCGCCGCGTTCGGCGGGGGTGCGTTCGGCGCCGCGCTCGGCCCGCTGCCGGCATTTATCTTCACCGGCTTCATGGTGATCGCGGGCGAGGCTGCGACGCTGGTCGATCCCGACGCGGCTGCGATCACCGATCAGGTCGCGTTCGGACCGCCGTTCTCGCCGGCTATTAGCTTCGCCGGCGGCGTCGCGGCGACGGCTTACGCCGCTCGCCGAGGGTATATGGACACTGGTTTCGACTACCACGAGGCCAAAAACATTTCCTACGCGCTCGGGACGAAACCCGACGTGCTGGCGGTCGGTGGCGCCTTCGGCATCCTGGGCTACTGGCTCGTCGTCCTCTCGGAGAGCCTCGGAATGCCCTACGACCCCATCGCGATGGGGGTCGTCCTCTCGGCGTTTGCTCACCGGCTGATCCTGGGCTACAGTATCATCGGCAAGGTCCGGGGGGCGAACATTCTGGATATGGGCCCCTTCGAACGCGAAGAAATGCGCGTCATCGGCGAATCCGCGACCGACGGCGGGATCGAGACCGACGGTGGCGAGGTGCAGGCGAAAGCCGCCGCGACCCAGAAGGAACGGCTCAAGGTCGAGCCGTGGCTCCCCCACCAGTACAAGTGGGGTCACGTCGCCATGCTCGGGCTCGCCGCAGGGATCCTCGGCGCCTACGTCGGAGTCGTTACCGGCAGCGCCTTCCTCGGATTCGGGATCAGCGCGGCCTCGCTGGTCTTCCTCAACTGCGGCGTCGAGAAGATCCCGGTAACCCACCACATCACGCTGCCGGCGGCGACCGCCGCGCTTGCGGTGTACGTTCCCGCCGACGGCGGGATCGCGGAAGGCGCTCCGGTCGCTTACGACAGCGGCGCGTTGCTTGCGGGAACCGGTACCGAGGTCGCCCTGATCGTCGGTCTCGTTATCGGGGTGCTCGCCGCGCTGTTCGGCGAACTCTTCCAGCGGGTGTTCTTCGCTCACGGCGACACCCACGTCGACCCGCCCGCCGCGGGGATCGTCTTCGGAACCTTCCTCGTCGCGATCCTGTACGTCCTCGGGGTCTTCCCGACGACGGTCTGGGTCCCGTGGTTCTGATCGCTCGCTGACCCCGTCTCCGTTTTCGGCGCGAACCTGAGCCGCGACTTCCCGGACGAATCCGTTCGCTTTACCGTCCCGACCTCCGATATCCGGGTATGACCGCCGACCCGCCGCTCGTGCTCGACATCGACGGCACGCTGACCCGCCCCGAAAGCTGGGGTCTTGACCCGCGTGTCCTCGATCCCATCCGCGACTGGGAGGCCCCGGTCGTGATCGCCACCGGGAAGGCCTTCCCCTATCCTGTCGCGCTCTGTCACTTCGCCGGGATTCCCGAACTCGTCGTCGCCGAGAACGGCGGCGTCGTCTACACCGGCGAGGACGTCTTCTTCACCGCCGATCGGGAGGCAGCCCAGGCCGTCGCCGAGCGCTACCGGGGTGCGGGGTACGAGCTCGGCTGGGGCGCCGAGGACACCGTCAACCGCTGGCGCGAGACCGAGGTTGCGATCAACCTTGACCAGCCCGTCGAGCCGCTGCGGGAGATCGCCGCGGAGTACGGCCTCGAGGTCGTCGACACGGGCTACGCCTACCACGTCAAGGACGCCGACCCGAACAAGGGCGACGGCGTCGAGACCATCGCCGACCGCGTCGGCTTCGACCTCGCCGAGAGCGTCGCCGTCGGCGACTCGATCAACGACGTCTCGACGTTCGAAGTCGTCGACCGGAGTTTCGCGGTGGCAAACGCCGACCGGGCCGCGACCGAGGCCGCCGACGAAGTCCTCGAAGACGCCCACGCCGACGGAACGCTGTCCGTCCTCGAGCGCGTTCGCGGGAGTCGATAACTGGCGGGAGAGCGTCCGTTTTCGGGGCGTGCAGTGAGATCCAGAGCGGAAACGAAGTCTCGACTGTTGTCATATCGAGGACGTAGCGGTCAGCCGCAGTGAAACGCGAAACTGGATCGTACGCTGTCGTAACGATTGTAATACATATTGTGGTGACAAGAATTATGATGTGTGTATAGAGACACTCATTCATGACTGATCGGTCTGCTATCTTCGCTGAAGGATTAACAAAACGATATGGAGACACTACCGCTATTGCCGAGTTAGATCTCGCGATCCCGAGCGGAACAGTCTACGGGTTTCTCGGCCCAAACGGTGCGGGAAAAACCACGACGATGCGGCTGTTGACTGGACTGACACGACCGACCAGGGGGACCGGTTCCGTCGCTGGCGTCTCGATCACGGATCGGGATGACCTCCGGACACAGATCGGATACTTGCCCGAAGAACCACCACTGTACGATCAGGCGACGGCGTACGAACAGCTCGAATACGCTGCCGGGCTCCGCGATCTCTCTGGGAAGGCGATACGCGATCGAATCGAGACGCTTCTCGACGAACTGGATCTCACAGCAGATGCCGACACCCGGATCGCGGAGTATTCGAAGGGGATGCGACAGAAAACCGCCTATATACAGGCCGTCCTCCACGAACCCACCGTCGTTTTCCTCGACGAACCCACGTCCGGACTGGACCCACGCGCTGCGCGGACGCTCCGAGGGATGATTACGGATCTCGCCGACGCGGGGACGACCGTTTTCCTCTCGACGCACATCCTCCCCGTTGTCGAAGAAGTCGCCGACACGGTCGGAATCCTCTACGATGGAGAGTTGGTCGCAGAAGGTCCGCCCGCTGCTCTCGAACACCGTGCAGAGACCGGAGAGACGCGCTCGCTGGAGGATGCGTTCCTCGAGCTTACGACCGACGAACGCAGTATCGGAGACGAGACCGACGATGAGACCAGCCCCGCCGACAGCGCCACCCAGAGCATCGCCGAGGAGAACACCGATGGCTGAATCGGGCTGGCTCGGACATGCCGTTCGGATGGGCTGGTTCGACTACCGGCGTTCTGTCCGGGCGATTCGGGACGATACCGGTCGGCTACTCTTGATGGCTGCCGGTGTGGCGTTCCCGACGCTCGTCATCGCGGCACTCGCCGTCGTGGCCGCGCCAGAACTCCGTGGAACGGACCCGAAGTTCTCGATGAACCAGGTCGTCAGAGGCACGTTCGCCATGCTCTGGGTGTTCGCGGTGTTCATGCTCGCACAGCGAACGACGGCAGCCCACAGCAAACCGGTTGCCGACGCGTTCGTGCTGACGACGGTCTCACCCAGAACCGCCGTCGTTGGAGGCATTATCGCCGAGACCTTGCGGACGATGACGTATGCGCTCCCGTTCGGCCTCCTCATTGCCAGCATCGAAGCGTACACCTTCGGTTCGCCGGTGCCTCTGCTGACCGTCCCACTGGTGGGTGGTCTCTACGTCGCCAGCGCGGTCACGACCGGGCGCGTGCTGGGGTACAGTGCTGCATGGCTCGTGGCCACCGTCCCGTTCGTCGCTCGCCACAAGGGCGTGTTGGGTGGGACGGTCGTGATGCTGTTCTTCGGGATCTACTTCCTGTTCCAGACGCCCCAGCTGCCGTTTTCGATCAGCCAGGCGACGCTCGGGGTGATTCCGACTGGATGGCTCGCGGATCTGCTGGCGATCGGCACACCCATCGGCTGGTCGTCGACACACGCTCTTGGTGGGGTGGCTACGGTTGGCGTGCTCCTCATCGGTGGGTGCTGGCTGGCCGAGCGGATCTCCGCCTCGTTCTGGTTCGACGAGCCGATCACCGTTTCGGATACCGACGCCGCTGTCCCCACCCGCATAGCGGACGACCAGCGTGCCCTCGAGCGGGCCATCAGTCCTCTCGGTGTCCCGTTCACCACCGGTCCGACCCGGCATATTGCCGAGTGGTCCCTTTTGCGGACTCGGCGAGAACCTCAGCGGTTGAACGTGTTGCTGATCCCGGTGTTCGGTGGCGGTGCAGCGCTACTGAACATGCTGCTACTGGGGTCCGGGTCGCTCGCGATACTGGGACCAGCCAGCGCCGTACTGCTGGGGTGGGTTGCCGGTGCGGCGTTCGGTCTCAACCCGTTCGGTGACGAGGGCGCTGTCCTGCCGGCAACCCTGACTGCCGTCTCGAGTCGAGCGTTCGTCCGTGGACACATCGTTCCGAGCCTGCTGTTTGCACCTGTCGTCGCCGTCGTCACGCTCGTGGCGGCACTTGTGGGTGGATACGGACTCCCGTCGGCGATAGCACTGACGTTGATCGGATGCGTTCTCACCGTCGTTGGGGCCGCACTCGCACCCTTGATCGGGATGTGGCTCCCGCGCTATAGCGCCATCCGAATCGGCAACAGCGACGGAGTACGACCACCCCGGTTGCTCGCGGGCGCGCTTCACGGTGTACTGGTGTGGCTTCCCGGCGCGGCGCTGGCTGGACTGGTAGCCACACCGGAGTTGGTGCGGACGGCGCTCTCCGGGATCGGTTACGTTCCGGGAGTCGTTTTCGGGCTGGTCGCCGACGGCGGAGTGCTCACCACCCTCGCATCGTCACTGATTGACGCTGGCGAAACGATTCAGGGACTCCCGCTTGGCGCCTTCCGGAGCGGGTTCGCCATGCTGCTAGTTTCCGGTGGGCTACTGGTCGCCCTGTTCGCCTATCGTGGGGCAGTACGTCGGTTCGAAGGTCACGAACTGCACTGACAGCACACGATCCCACAGCGTCGCGACACGAAACATGATCGAACAGCTGCACCCAGTCGTCCGCTCTTTCGCTCGTTGCTCTGCCTGCGCTCATTCCGCGTCGGTCGTCACCTCGAGGACGACGTCCTCGAGCGTCGGGTCCGTCCGCTCCTCGAGCCGTTCGCGGAGATCCTTCGGCGCGCCTTCCGCGACCAGTTCGCCCGCCCGCAGGATCCCGACCTCGGTCGCGACCGTCTCGACGACGGACAGGATATGTGTCGAGAGGACGACGGTCGTCCCCGCGTCGGCGAGTTCGGTGACGAGCTCCCGGACCGTCCTCGCGGCGCGTGGATCGAGTCCGGCGGTTGGCTCGTCCAGAAATACCACGTCGGGAGCCGGAAGGATCGCCTGGACGAGCCCCGTCTTCCGTCGCATTCCCTTCGAGTAGGTGACGATCCGGTCGTCGGCGTCCGCGGCGAGGTCGAGTCGCTCCAGCAGGGGCTCCATCCGGGCCTCGATCGCCGAGGCGTCCATCCCGCAGAGGCCGCCGTAGTACTCGAGTTGCTCGCGGGCCGTGAGCTGCTCGTAGATCGGTGGTGACTCCGGAAGGTAGCCGACGCGGTCGACCAGCGACTCGCGATCCGTGATCGGGACGCCCGCGACGGTCCCCGAGCCGCGCGTCGGTGGCGTCAGCGCGGTCAACATTCGGATCGTGGTCGTCTTCCCGGCCCCGTTCGGACCGAGCAACCCGTAGACGGATCCGACGTCGACCTCGAGATCCAGTCCCGAGACGGCGGTCGTCTCGCCGTAGACCCTCGTGAGGTCGGTCGCGACGATCGCCGGCTCGCCGTTCGAGTCCGCGGAGTCGTCTGCCGATTCCGTCGGATCGATCTCGGTACCGTCGCTCGGGTTCTCGCCCGGGTCCTCGGCGTCGTCGCTCGTCGGTCGTGTCATAGCTCAGTTCAGGTGGTAATCGCGGTACCGTCGGACGGCGACTCGAGCGGCGACCCTCGAGACGCCGAGCGCGAGGACGCAGGTCACGCCCAGGGCGCCGAGGCGGACGGCCGTCACGGGGAGGCCGAGTTCGGCCACCCGCTCGTACACCGCTGTGGCGTTACCGAGAGCTGCCGGGAGGAAGACCAGCGAGACGACCGCGAACGTCTTCGCCAGTCCGACGAAGGCCGACCATCCCTCCTCCGCGTACGCCGGAACGCTCGAGAAGAAGGCGGGAACCGGCGCGAGGTCCTCGCGGTCGACGGTCAGTTCGAACGCGAGCAGCGCCGTCGCGGTACAGCAACAGAGCGCGACGCCGGTGGCGACGAGTGCGACCGTCTCTGCGAGGGTCGCAGCGCTCGCGATCCCGAGGGGGACGACGACGATCGCGACGAGGGGAACCCCGAGGACGAGGCTCGCGAGGACGTGGCCGCCGACGAAGGCCCGTCCGTGGACCGCCGTGAGCAACAGCGGGAGGACGCGGTAGTTCCGCCCGATCGGTTCGGAACCGAAGACGATGCCGGGGGCTACCCCGAGGGCGAAGACGACGAGCAAGAATCCGGGCGCGCCGAGCAGGACGCCGAACAGCGGCAGTCCGACCAGACCGACGAACGCGAGGGCGTAGCCAGCGTTCAACAGTCCGCGCGGGGTACGTCGCTCCGCGAGCAGCAGTTGCCTGGCGACGGTGACGGTCGGCCGCGAGACCCGATCGCCGAGCAACGCCTCGAGTCGGCCGTCGTCGAGCAGCGAGTGCGAGCCGGAACGGGACGCGTCGGTCGAGTCGGCGGGTTCGGTCACCCAGAGCCGACGAGCGAACGCGGTCGTCAGCCCCGCCAGGAGCGGGACAGTAACGGCGACGCCGGCGACCGTGACCACCGCCCGGAGGGGTTCGACGTCCCCACCCGCACCCAGAACGGCGAGGTCGGCGAGCGCGGCGAGGGGGAGCCACTCGAACCACACCGACAGCGTCTCGAGCGATACCGACAGCTCCTGCAGGAGGAGCCACAGCGCCACCAGCGGCAGCCAGCCGAACACGACGAGCAGGTCCCGGTAGAGCCCACCCCGGGAGAGTCGCCGCCCGACGAGCGCGCTCCCGAGCCGGCTCGCGACGCCGACCCCGACGGCGAGGGCCGCGAGCGCCCCGATCGCGATGATCGCTGTGAGCGCGACAAGCGGCGTCCTCGCGCCGAGTGCGAGCCCGACGGCGACGCCGACGGTCGGTACCGCGAGGACGGCGCCGACGCGAGCGGCCACGAACACCAGCAGTCCCATCGCCGCCGTCCGAACGGGAACCGCGGTCAGCAGGGCGTCGGGTGCGAGCTGTTCGAACCGTGACCCGGTCAGCGAGGCGCTTCGCGCGACGATCCAGGCGAACGCGACCGCCGCAGCGAGCGAGAGGGCGAGGGGCGTTCCCGTGGCCAGGTCGCGACCGACCGCAGTCGCGAGCGCCCCGAGCGCGACGGCGACCGCACAGTAGCCGAGCGCCGCTGCGACTCGGCGTCCTCGGGAACCGCCGAACTCGCGGCGGTGGCGTCGCCACTCGGTTCGGGCGATCCGAACTCCGCCGTCGAGACGGTCTCTAGCCATTCGGTCGTCCGAACGTGCAAACGCGGCACACATATCTCTTTGTATACAGCTTCGGGGTCGGAAAAGCAGGGCGCGGAAAAACGTCGGGTCGTGCCGGCCCGTTAGGCCTCGCCCTCGTCCTCGTCGGTCAGGTCCTCGATCCAGCTGATCGCGGCCATCGCCTGCGGGAAGCCAAGCGTCGGGATCGAGAGCGCCGCGACCTGTTTCAACGCCTCGGGGTCGACGTCCTCGTCGAGTCCACGCCGGACGTGGGAGTGGACGGCGCCCTCCGACTGTGCGCCGATCGAGAGCGCGAGTTTCACGAGACGTTTCGTCTCGTCGTCGATCGGACCCGCCTCCGAGGTGGCCTCGCCGAGATCCGAGTACGCCTCCCAGACCTCGGGGTAGTCGTCGGCGAACTCGCCCGCTGTCGACGGCAGTTCGTCGGGATCGTCTATCTGATCGGCCATCTGTGTGCGAAGCGTCTGTTCGGATCACCAAGATACTTCTGCCGAACTCCGGTCGCCGGGAACCGGGTTCCCCGGTCGTCGATGTCCGCCGGGCGGGTCACAGAACCCTTTTCTACGAACCGCCCAACGTTCGGATATGGACGGATTCGACGTCGCGGTCGGAGCGTTCGGCCTCAGCGGAACGGCCGCGATCTTCGTGCTTACCCACCGGGACGCGATCCGACAGGAGATCTCCCGACCGCAGCTCTGGGCCGCGGTCGCGGCGATCCCGTTCCTGCTCGGTATCGGCCTCTACCTGTTCGCGCCGGCGCCGATGACGGGCGTTATTATGACCGCCAACACGGGAATCGTGCTGTACACGTTCGAACGCGAGATCGCAAACGAGAGCGACGAGGACGGCGACGAGTCGGTCGAACCCGGGACGCTACCCGGACAGAAGTGACGTCGTTGGACGGACTCGCTCGAGTAGCTCCCGACACCGCACGGCTTTTGCCCGCGCCGTGTAAAGGGAGGCCAACATGAGCGACTCCGCGGATTCCGGGACCCCGACCAACGCCGACGGGGACGGCGCGCCGGCACAGGTCTCGAGTCCGGACTACCACAGCGAGAACCACACTGCGGCCCAGACCTGCGGCTGGACGGCAAACGCCCTGCGCGGCGAGGGCTGTTGTTACAAGAAGGTCTACTACGGGATCGAGTCACACCGCTGTATCCAGATGACGCCCGTCGTCAAGTGCAACGAGCGTTGTGTCTTCTGCTGGCGGGACCACCAGGGCCACGCCTACGAGCTGGGCGACGTCGAGTGGGACGACCCCGAGGCGGTCGTCGACGCCTCGATCCGCCTCCAGAAGAAGCTGCTGTCGGGGTTCGGCGGGAACGACGAGGTCCCCCGCGAGGTCTTCGAGGAGGCGATGGAGCCCCGCCACGTCGCCATCTCGCTTGACGGCGAGCCGACGCTGTACCCCTACCTGCCGGAGCTCATCGAGGCCTTTCACGATCGGGATATCACCACCTTCCTCGTCTCGAACGGCACCCGGCCGGAGATGCTCCGGAACTGCGATCCGACACAGCTGTACGTCAGCGTCGACGCCGCAGAACGCCACACCTTCGACCAGGTGGTCAAGGCCGTCGAGGACGACGCCTGGGACCGCCTGCTCGAGACGATGCACGTCCTCAGCGAGAAAGAGGAGACCCGTACGGTCCTGCGGACGACGCTCGTCGACGGGGAGAACATGCACCACCCCGACTGGTACGCCGGCTTCTACCAGCAGGCCGATCCCGATTTCGTCGAGCTGAAGGCGTACATGCACGTCGGCCACTCCCAGGGGCGGCTCGACCGATCCTCGATGCCCGACCACGAGGACGTCGTCGCGTTCGCCGAGCGCGTCGGAGAATACATGCCCGAGTTCACCGAGGTGAAGGGGGTTCCGTCCTCGCGGGTCGTCCTGCTCTCGAAGACGACCGACACCTGGGTCCCGAAGCTCAAAAAAGACAGCGAGTTCTGGGAACGGGACCCGATGACCGGCGATTGAGCCGATCGCCGGACCGCACGGTCGGTCCGTGACACACTCGGCTGCGCGAAGGTGTTCGCCGGAGGACTTTTCTCTTCGTCGGGTGGACGTTCCGTAGGAACCGAATAAACTGCCGTCAACTCCATCACAGTTTTGTTACGCATTCCATATCCGATACGCTTTTGGGTACCCCGACAGAACGCTTAGGTATGTCAGTGACAGCCGAGTCTGCCGTCGGCCACGACGAGCTCGCCGTTCTCAAACTCCTCGCGCTCGAGGGCGGGCTCGAGGGTGACGTGAAGATCTCCTGTTCTCGCCTCGCGGAACGACTCGACGCCTCGAACCAGACCGCCTCGCGGCGGCTTCAGCGCCTCGAGAGCGCCGATCTGCTCGATCGGGACACCGTCAGCGACGGCCAGTGGGTCGCGGTGACCGACGCGGGCGAACGTGCCCTCCACGCCGAGTACGAGGACTACCGACGGATCTTCGAGACCGACGCCGAGGTCGCCCTCGAGGGGACCGTCACCAGCGGGATGGGCGAGGGACGCCACTACATCTCCCTGCCGGGGTACCAGCGCCAGTTCGAGGACCGGCTCGGGTACGAGCCGTTCCCCGGGACGCTGAACGTCGACCTCCGCGAGGACAGCGTCCGTCGCCGGAGCGCCCTGGCTTCCCTCGAGCCGGTACCGATCGACGGCTGGGAGGACGAGGACCGAACCTACGGGCCCGCGGTCTGTCATCCGGCGACCGTCGAAACCGCAGACGGTGAGAGCTACGACGAGGCTCACATCATCGCTCCCGAGCGGACCCACCACGACGAGGATCAGCTCGAGGTCATCGCACCCAAGAAACTCCGCGAGGCACTCGATCTCGAGGACGCGGATCACGTGACGGTCACTGTGGGTGATCGCCGATGACCGGTCACCACGCCAGCGCGAACGCCGGGACGGGCGGACAGACCCCGGCAGCGTTCGAACGCGCCCTCGAGTCGCTGCGGGCCGGCGAGCCGGTACTGGTCCACGACGCGGCCGACCGGGAGGGCGAGACCGACGTCATCTACCACGCCGACGCTGTCACGTCCGACGCCGTCGCTCACATGCGAAACGATGCCGGCGGACTGGTCTGTGTGGCGCTGGCCAACGAGATCGCGGAGGCGTTCGACCTCCCCTTCTACACCGAGGAGATCGACCACCCCGCCGCGGCCGACCACGAACTCGGTTACGACGAGCGCTCGTCGTTCTCGCTGACGGTCAACCACCGCGACACCTACACCGGGATCACCGACGCCGACCGCTCGCGGACGATCCAGGCGCTCGGCGAGGCCGCTGCCGATCCCGCCGCGACCGACTTTGCGACGGAGTTTCGGGTTCCCGGCCACGTCCACCTGCTGAAGGCCGCCCCCGACCTGCTCGCCCAGCGCGAGGGCCACACCGAACTCGGGCTCGCCCTCGCCGACGCCGCCGACCTCCCGCCGGCCGTCGTGGTCTGTGAGATGTTGGACGACCAGACCGGCGCGGCGCTGACCCCCGCCGACGCCCGCGGTTACGCTGACCGCCACGACTACGTCTACCTCGAGGGCCGGGACGTCCTCGAGCGGCTGGGCTAAGGGGCGTCAGTCGCCGTTGCTCTCGGTCGGCGTCCGCTCGTCTCCGGGCCCGCTGCGATACACCGCGTAGAGAACCAGGACGGCGATCGAGAAGTCCACCCCGTGTTCGAGGAGGTGATGGAACGTCATCGGAACGAGCCCGAACAGCGTCCCCAGCCCGACGAGCGAACGGGTCACGAGCAGTCCGAGCACGACCGTGATCAGCAGGTACCGCGTCGATCGCCGGCGGAGGTAAGCCACGAGCCCGATACAGAACAGCGTGGTCGTTCCGACGACCGCGAGCACGATGACGGCGAGCAGAACGGGCGTCAGCTGGGGGTCGACCCATTCGAGGTTGAACGGGCTCGTGTGGTGCATCTCCGTTATCGTACGTCGGCGTGTGAGTCACCTATGTGCTTCGGTCGAACTGGCGGTGTCGGCGTCGAAGAACGAACCGGTCCCGCCGGACCCGAACCGCGGGACGTGCCACCGTTCCCGTCGACCGGGAGGGATCGAAACCCGTTACCGGCCCGAGCAACTACCGGCTAACAACGCTCGCTCGCCGACGGGACCGATTGCAATGACAGATACGAAACGAGAGATCAGAGCCCACGTCCGCACGAACGCTGGAATTCACTTCAATGAGCTCGTCAGAGAGTCGTCGTTCGCGCCGGGACAGGTCCAGTACCACGTTCGCCGACTGGTCGACGACGACGAGGTCGTCCGCAACGAGTTCTACGGTCGAACCCACTACTACACCCCAGAGTACGACGAGCACGAACAGGCCGTACTGGCGCTGTTCCGGCGTGAAACCGCACGCGAGATCGTCGTCTACCTGATCGAGCACGAGCCCGCGGCGCCGGGAACGGTCGCCGACGAACTGGGGATCGCCCGGAGCACGCTCGAGTACCACCTCGATCGACTGGTCGAGCAAGACGTCGTCGAGAAGGCGTACGATCGGCGCAACCGCGTCGAACTCGGGCTGGCAGATCCCGAGCTAACCGGGGAGTTGCTGTCGACGGTCGAACCGACAGTTCCCGACCGGCTGCTCGACCGGTTTACCCGCCTCGTCGACGGGCTGCTCGAGCGCGAGCCGGCCTCGAGATAGCAACTGGAGTCACGACGTCCCGAACGCGGAGCCGCTTTCTTTTACCGACGGTAGACGGCCGGAGCGGGCTTTCGTCTACTGTACCAGAAGGATAGTGGTAGCCGAAAAATAGAGGGTACATATGGACCGATCGGTGAAGCGACGGCGTTTCGTACAGGTTGCTGGAACCGGACTCGCAGTCGGACTCGCGGGCTGTGCCGGCGACAACGGCGAGGACGACGATACCGGTGACGACGATGCGGGAGACGATCACGAGGACGACGGCGACGAGGCGTCCGAGGATGTCGAGGAGGGACTGATCTACGCGTTCGCGCCGGAGACGATCGCGGTGATCGATCCCGAGGACGGCGAGGTCGTCGACGAGATCACCGAGGGACTCGACGACGAGGGATGGGGTGATCCGCGGATCACGGCCGACTATGACGAGATCTACGTCATCAGGGAGTCGCCCTCCCAGGTGCTCGTCATCGACACCGCGGCCCGCGAGATCGTCGACGAGATCGACATCGGACCGGACGGGACCCACATGTACCACCCCAACGACGACGAGATGTGGGCCCACAGCGACGAGGAGGGGACCTTCTACGTCATCGACACCGACTCCCACGAGGTCACCGAGATCGTCGAGTCGGGCCTCGAGACGGAGGGTCACGGCAAGCTCCTCTACCACGAGGACTTCGGTTCGATGGGCTACGCCACGAACGTCAACGATCCCGGCGCGCCGGTGATCGACCTCGAGAACTACGAGCGAAGCGACTTCATCGAGTTCGAGAACGAAGACGAAGGGACCCACTACAAGGCCTACGCTCCCGAAACGGAACTCGCGTACTTCGAGTTCGGAGACGAGACCGTCGTCGTCGACACCGAGAGCGACGAGGTCGTCGATACGCTCGATTTCGCGGGCGGGATGTATCTCTCTCCGGACGAGGACGTCATGGGCGTCCTCGACGGCAACGAGATCCGGTTTCTCGACGCGACCAGCGAGGACAGCGAGGAGCTCGCGGTCGTCGAGGTCGACGAGGGCCCCGACGCGCTTCGGTACCACGAGAGCGAGGACGGGACGCTGTACGCCTACACGGCTCACACCCAGGCCGACGAGGCGTCGGTCATCGACGTCGAGGCCGGCGAAGTCGTCGAGACCGTCGAGATCGGCGACATCGAGCGTCCCGAGGGCGCCGACCACCTCCACCGAACCGCCGTCGCCGGTGGCGGCTACTTCGTCAGCCCCGCCGACGCCGACGGCACCGTCGCCGTCGTCGACATGGAGGCCCAGGAGGCCGTCGACCAGGTCGAGGTCGGGGAGGGGGTCGATACGGTCCAGTACGTCGGCGACTCGGGCACCGGCTACACCGGCTCCCTCCGCTAACTGATGCCGTCGAACTCGCCGTTCGCCCGACGCGACTCGCACACGCGGCGATCGCTCGTCGCGGCGATACTGGCGTGTCTCGTCGTCGTCGGCATCGCGATCGCTCTCGTCGCGACCCCGGTCGCGGCCCACGCTTACCTCAGCGAGTCGGATCCAGCGAACGGCGAACAGCTCGAGACGCTCCCGGAGGAAGTGACGCTTACCTTCTCGGGCGACGGGGTCGTCACCGCCGATATCTCTGTCGAGGGGCCCGAGGGTGAGGACGTCGCCGGCGAGCCCGAGATCGATCCCGACGATAGCCAGATCGTCCGCGTGCCGATCGAGGACGCCGACGGCGACGGCATGTACACCGTCGACTGGGAGGTGCTGGCCGACGACGGCCACACCACGTCGGGCTCGTTCTTCTTCGCGGTCGGCGACGAACCGCTCGATCGCGACGCCGTCCTCGAGGCTCAGGACGGCGACGAGACCGACGAATCGATCCCGCCGATCGAGGCGGGAGCGAAGGGACTGTTGCTCGTCGGGATCGCCGGCCTGCTCGGGGTCCCAGCAGCCGCTGCCGTCGCCGCCGGTCCCGTCTTCGCCCGGACTGACGCGTCGCCGCGGGAGCGTCTCCAGCGGCGCGTGACGCGGCTGCTGATCGTCGCCGCCACACTCGCGGTCGTCGGCGCCGTCGTCCTCGGGCTCGCTCGGAGCACGAGCCTCGGACCGCTGTCGATCGGGACGCTCGGGGAGTTCATCGAGACGCCGCTCGGGCAAGCCTGGATCGTCCAGCTCCTCGTCGCCGCGGTCGTCGTCGGGATCGCCGCCTGGGCGACCCGAGGACTCGGGCGCCGCCCGTCGCTTGCGGGCGCGTTCGTCGGCGGTCTTGGCCTCGCGGGTGCGGTCGCCTGGACGAGCCACTCGGCGACGGCGATCGACCGCCTCCAGGGAACCGTCGTCGACGTCGTCCACATCGTCGGTGCCGGGCTCTGGGTCGGCGGACTTGCGGTGCTCGCTCTCGCCGTCGTCCCCGCGGCCAGGGCCGCTCCATCGGCCGACCGCTCGTGGCTCGTCGCCGCGACGATCCGGCGGTTCTCGGTGCTGGCGATCGCCGGCGTCACGCTCGTCGCGGCGACGGGGTTCGTCCTGGCCTCCTGGCACGTGCCGACGGCCGACGGCCTCACCGAGACGACGTACGGGCTGGTCCTCGTCGCGAAGCTGGCGCTGATCGCGCTCGCGCTCGCGCTTGCCGGCCGCACCCGCTTCGTCCTCCTGGGACGGCTCGCGCCGTCCGCCGGGGACGCCGGGACGTCCTCGCGGCCGACCGCCACCGACGGCGGCGAGGTCGACGACGGGAGCCTCCGGTCGATCGTCCGGACGGTTCGACTCGAGCTGGCCGTCCTCGTCGCGGTTCTGTTGCTCTCCGGACTCCTGACGTCGGCGCCGACCGCAGCCGTCGCCGGAGCCGACGACGGGCCCGTCGAGGCGACGATCGAACGCGAGTACGACGACGGCGTCCTCGAGATCGCCGCGGTTCCGGCCGCCGACGAGAGCGACGAGGATGAGCCCCTGCCGCTCGAGGCTGACGAGCCGGTCGTTTTCGAGGTAACCTTCCTCGCCGACGGCGATCCCGCCGAGTCCGAACAGCCCGTTCGGCTGCTCGCGAGCGGCGAGGACGGTACCGAACTGGAGGTCGAACTCGAGGCGACCGACGACGGCAGCTACGCGACGGTCCAGCCGCTCCCCGAGGACGGCCACTGGGAGCTTCGCGTGACCGGGGCTCCCGACGGCGCCTACGTCAGCGAGTGGATCGATGCGACCGTCGTCGGCGACGAGACGCACGATCACGACGACGGTACCGGCCACGAGGACGGCGAGCACGACCACGGCGAGGAGCACGCCTCCCACGAGGACGGCGAGCACGATCACGGCGACGAGGAGTCCCCGCTGACGGTCCTCCTACAGTTCGGCGCCGCCGCCGTCGCGATCGTCGGCACCGTCGCCGTCGTCCTCGAGGGGATTCGGGTGCGCGACCGCGATCCGTAACGGACTCACAGTCCGCCCCGGGACGCTCCCGATCCCTGTCCACGCCAGACAATCGCGAACGTTCATTATGCAGGGATTCGTCCCACCGTCTATGGGATTCGACGAGATGGACGTCGACACGATCTGGATGGACGGCGAGTTCGTGGACTGGGACGACGCACAGATCCACGTGCTCACCCACGGGCTTCACTACGGGACGGGGATCTTCGAGGGGGCGCGCTGTTACGACACCGAGGAGGGCCCCGCGATCTTCCGCTGGGACGCCCACCTCGAACGGCTCTACCAGTCGGCCAAGCCCTACGAGATGGAGATCGGCTACGACGCCGAGGAGCTGACCGAGGCGACCCTCGAGCTCGTTCAGAGCCAGGAGCTGGCCTCCTGTTACATCCGCCCCGTCGCCTTCTACGGCTACGACAGCCTCGGCGTGAGTCCCGGCGACTGTCCGACCCGGATCGCGATCGCCGCCTGGCCGTGGGGCACCTACCTCGGCGAGGACGCCCTCGAGAACGGGATCGACGTGATGGTCTCGTCCTGGCGGAAACACGCCTCGAGCCAGGTGCCGACGAACGCCAAGACCACGGGACTGTACGTCAACAGCATGCTCGCGGGCGAGGAGGCCCGCAGGAACGGCTACGCGGAGGCGATCGTCCTGAACAAGGAAGGCGACGTCGCCGAGGGCCCCGGCGAGAACATCTTCCTCGTTCGCGACGACGAGATCTATACGCCCGGGCTCTCGGAGTCGATCCTCGAGGGGATCACGCGCAACACCGTGATCGAGCTCGCGGAGGATCTGGGCTACACCGTCCACGACACGGCGTCGATCTCGCGGGGCGAGCTCAACACCGCCGACGAACTGTTCTTCACCGGCTCGGCGGCCGAGGTCACGCCCATCCGGAAGGTCGACAACGTCGTCATCGGCGACGGCTCGCGAGGTCCGGTCACAGAGGAGATTCAGTCGCGGTTCTTCGAGGTCGTCGAGCGTCGCACCGACGAGTACGACGAGTGGTTCACGTACGTCTAGGTCTGCGTTCGAGCTACTGCGCGAGCGACGCGATCCGCTGGACGGGTGGCGATCCGAGGACGACCCGTTCGGGCTGTCGTCGTCGATGACAGTCGTCACCGCAGGGGCGACCGTCCTCGCAGGTAGAAGACAGCCCCTTCGTGAGACCGCTGTTACTCGTTCGTCGACACTTCGAGGATCATCTCGTCGCCGTCTTCGAGCGTGTACTCCGTCGGATCGACCGCCTCGTCGTCGACCAGCGCAGTCATCTCGGTACCGTCGTCGGCCTCGCTGTACGTGTCGCCGTCGTACTCGAGGACGTGGTCACCGTCGACGGTCTCGAACGAGAAGTACGGCAGCAGGTCGATCCCCTCTGCGAACGTCACCCGCTCTTCGCCTTCCATATACCACTGGTCGCTGGTTTCGTGGAGGTGGAAGTCGATCGAGTGGTTGGCGGCGTGTTCGGCCTGGTACCGGTCCGCGGAGAGATCGACCGGCTCGCCGTCGATCACGATCTCGATGTCGCCGCGGTCGTCGACCTCGTCGTCGGAGAGACAGCCCGCGAGGACGGCGAGACTTGAGGCCCCCGCGAGTACCGCTCGTCGTTGCATACTCGTCCGGAGGGATGGATCGACTCAAAGCCTTCTGGTTTCCCCGTCGAAAACGTTGCTCTCAGTCCTCGAGGCGTCGTCGGTCGGCGTCGGTTCCGCCCTCGCCGCCGTCGGTCGTCGCCTCGTCGACGACGTCGATCGAGACTCCCGCCTCCATGTCGCGGTTGCGGTTCGAGTCGCCGAAGCCGGCGCTCAGCACGCGGGTGAGGGCGTCCTCGACGTCCTCGTCGAGCTCGGTGATCCGGCCGGGCTCGACCTCGATGACGAACCCGGTCGTGATGTTCGGCGACGTGGGTAAGAAGAGCACCTCGCGGCCGTCCTCGGTCACCTTTCCGGTTTTGAACGCGGTCATCCGGAGCCCGTCCCAGGTCTCGAGCTTGACGGGTTTCTGCAGGGAGTCCTGCTCGCCGAAGGCGGTTTCGGCGGCCATCTTCGAGGCGTTGTAGACGACCCGGATCACGGGCACCCGGTTGGCGACGTTGTCGAGGAGCCGTTCGACCAGTCCGCCGACGGTCGTTCGCATGAGGTAGCCGACCGAGAACGTGAGGATGACGAGCACCGTCAGCGCGACGATCACGCGGAGGAACTGGGCGAGCTCCTCGCGGGTCTGCTGGGCCTGGCCCCCGTCGCCGGGAATCAGCGGTCGAAGCGCGGCTTCGTCGAGGATCATCCCTGGCGTCAGCCCCGCGATAAAGCCGTAGAGCCAGTAGCTGACATAGAGCGTCACGAGGATCGGGCCGAGGACGATCAGCCCGCTCGCGAAGTCACGCTTCCACGAAGCCATTGTCACGTTCCTCTCACCAGGGGCTAATGAGCCCTTTCCTTTAGCGGCCGACGATCGCTCGCACCGCGAACCAGAGGTTCTCCTTGCGCTCCATCGCGCGCCGGTAGAAGTAGGACTTCCAGCGACCGCCGTAGGGGACGTACTGGTAGACCTCGTACTCCTCGGCGAGGTTGAACTGGGCGTCGTTCCGGACACCCATCAGCATCTGGATCTCGAAGTCAGTGCCGTGTTCCTCGTGGAGCTCGATCGCGCGATCGATCATCGCGGGATCGTGGCTGCCGATCGCGATCCCGTCCTCGAAGTTCTCGAAGGCGTACTCGAGCAGGGCCTTGTACTCCCGGTTGACCGTCTCCCGATTCTTGTAGGCGATCTCGGCCGGCTCGTCGTAGGCACCCTTGACGAACCGGATCTTCCCGGGGACGTCGGCGAGCCGCCTCACGTCCTCCCGGGTCCGTCTGAGGTTTGCCTGAACGCAGACGCCTACCCCACCGTCGTGTTCTCTGGCCAGCTCCTCGTAGGCGTCGAGGGTCGCGTCGGTCGTCGTGTGATCCTCCATGTCGATCCAGACGAAGACGCCGCGGTCGGCCGCCGTCTCGACGATCTCCTCGAGGTTCTCCCGAAAGACGTCCTCGCCGAAGTCGAGGCCGATCTGGGAGGGTTTGACAGAGACCGTCGCCCCCAGATCCGAGCGGGCGATGTCCTCGACCAGCTCCCGGTACTCGCGGGCGTCGGCGTCCGCGTCCTCGCGGTCGTCGTAGTGTTCCCCCAGCAGGTTCACGATCGCCTTTACGTTCCGATCGTTCAGCTGGCGAACGTGGTCGAGGGCCTCGGCAGGCGCCTCCCCGGCGACGAACCGGCTCGCGATTGGCGGGATCATACTCGATCTAGGTGACCGTCCGTATATGGAACTAGTGCTACGTCTCGCCCGACGAGTCGAGGACGAACCACCCCAGACTAAGACCTGCGGGTGCCTCCCGCCGAACATGGCAGTACTCGAGACGATCGTCGTCGCCTTCTGGGCGATGTTGCCGGCCTACGTTCCAAACAACGCCGCGGTGCTGGCCGGTGGCGGTCGGCCGATCGACGGCGGACGGACGTGGGACGACAAACGCGTGCTCGGCGACGGGAAGACCTGGCGGGGAACCGCCGCGGGAATCCTCGCGGGAGTCGTCCTCGCGGGCGCACTGACCCTCGTCGCCGACGACGTGAGCGCGGCGACCGGGATCGACGTCCCGGCGTTTACGCCGCTTGCGGCGGTCGGCCTCGCCGCGGGAGCGATGCTCGGCGACATCATGGCCTCGTTTCTCAAGCGCCGAACCGGACGCCAGCGCGGCGCCATGTTTCCCGGACTGGACCAGCTCGATTTCGTCGTCGTCTCGCTTCCCCTGACGGCGCTTTTGGCGACCGAGTGGTTCTTCGAGGTGTTCACGTGGAGCGTGGTCGCCGTCGTCGTCGTGCTCACCCCGATCCTGCACGTCACGACGAACATGATCGCCTACCAGCTCGGGCTGAAGGACGAACCCTGGTAGTCGCCCGAGTCGACGGAACGACGTCCGTCGATTCCGATTCCACGGCCGCTCGCCGACGTCTTTCGCCCCGCTTATATCGGTGCTCCTCATCGATAGTGATTGACTATCGAGCGACAGACGTTCTCACGGCCGACCGACGGCTATCGAACCGATTTCTGTGTACGTCCTCTATGGATACTGTGGACAAATTATTTATCACTGTTCCACCTGGCCCTACGTATGACGAGCAGTCCACCGATCGACGAACTCCACTACGACGAGGCACCGACCGTCGACAGCGTCCCCGGCCCACGATCGCGGGAGCTACTCGAGAAGCAACGCGAGATCGACAGCAGCGCGGTCGCCTACCCCGAGGACATCCCGGTCGCGTTCGAAGAGGGATCGGGCGCGACGGTTCGGGACGTCGACGGCAACACCTACATCGACATGTTCGCCGGGATCGGCGTGCTCAACGTCGGCCATGCGAATCCCTACGTCCTCGAGGCCGTCCACGAGCAGGCCGACAAGCTGGTCCACACGGTCGACTTCCCGACCGAAGCCCGCCTCGAACTGATCGAGAAACTCGACGAGATCGCACCCGCGGGACTGGCGGGGAACCAGAAGGTCGTCTTCGGCGGCCCGACCGGCAGCGACGCCATCGAGGCCTCGATCAAGCTCTCGAAGTACAACAGCGACGGTGACGGGCTGATCGCGTTTCGCGGATCCTACCACGGCGCGACCACCGGCGCGATGAGTCTGACCTCGAACACGAAGCTCAAGGAGCACTACTCGCCGCTGCTTTCGGACGTCGTCCACGCGCCCTACCCCAACCCGTTCGACCAGGACAAGACGCCTCAGGAGGCCGTCGACCACGCCCTCGAGGAGGTCCAGGCGATCCTCGAGGACCCCTACGGCGGGCTCGCGAACCCCGCGGGCATCTTCGTCGAGCCGATCCAGGGCGAGGGCGGCGTCGTCACCCCGCCGGAAGGGTTCCTGCAGGGGCTGCGCGACCTCGCCGACGACAACGACGTCACGCTCGTCTTCGACGAGATCCAGAGCGGCTTCGGCCGCACCGGCGAGTGGTGGGCCAGCGACTGGGCCGACGTCACGCCCGACGTCATGACCTCGGCGAAGGCGCTCGGCGGCGTGGGCTTCCCGCTGTCGGCGACGATGTACCACGAGGACCTCGATACCTGGGGCTCGGGCGACCACGCCGGCACCTACCGCGGCCACGTTGTCGCGATGCGGGCCGGCAGCCGCGCCATCGAGTACATCCAGGACCACGACCTGTTAGCCCACGGTCGCGAACTCGGAACGTCCCTCCGCGACCGACTCCGGGAGGTCGCCGACGGGAACGACCACCTCGGCGACGTCCGCGGCCAGGGGCTGTTCATCGGCGCCGAGTTCGTCGATAGTGACGGCGAGCCCGCCGACGACCTCGTCGACGAGATCCAGCAGTACTGCTTCGAACACGGCGTCCTCGTCTGGACGGCCGGACGACACAGCAACGTCCTCCGGCTGCTACCGCCGCTTGTGCTCACCCACGAGCTCGCGGAGACGGCGATGGACGTTATCGCCGACGCGATCGAACACGCGACCGCCGCGGCCAAACGGACAGCCTGAGGACGCGACCGATGTCCGACACCGAACCCATCAGTACCGACGGCGCACCGAGCAACGACAACCCCTACTCCCAGGGCGTCCGCGCCGGGGACACGCTCCACGTCTCCGGCTACGGCCCCGTCGATCCCGAGACAGGCGAGGCCGTCGACGGCGACATCGGGACCCAGACCGACCGCGTCCTCGAGAACATCGCCGCGGTCGTCGACGCGGCCGGCGGGGACGGCCTCGCAGACGTCGTGAAGGTCACCGTCTATCTCACCGATCTCGAGGACTACGAGCGGGTCAACGAGGCCTACGGCGAGCGGTTCGGCGACGAGCCGCCCGCCAGAGTCTGCGTCGAGGTCTCGCGGCTGCCCGAGGACGTCCGCGTCGAGATGGACGCGACCGCCTACCTCGGCTGAGTCGTCGAGAGTTCGTCGTTCTCCGTTACTCTCCGCTCGGACTCGAGCATACGGGGGATGGCATCGATGTGAGGATCGTCGACGCGCACGAGATAACCCCGGGCGAGTTTGGCGGGCTCCAACACGAATTCGGGCCCTCACTGTCGGTTCAGGCTGCCGCTGAAGAGTCGTCGCCCGCCATGAAGCGTGGGGCGAACCACGCCCCGTTCGTCCGACGCCCGAATGGCGACGTTGATCATGATTAAGTATCCCCCACACCTAGGAGCGCCAAGAATGGCCTACGACGTGCGGACCCGGTTGCGCGACCTTCGACGAGCGTTTCATCGCCACCCCGAACCTGGCTGGCGGGAGTTCCAGACGACGGCCCGGATCGTCGAGGAGCTCGAGCGCATCGGCGTCGACGAGATCGCCGTCGGCCGGGAGGCGCTCTCGACCGCCCAGCGGATGGCCGTCCCCGACTCCGACGAACTCGAGCCCTGGCTGGAGCGCGCCCGCGAGGCGGGGGTTCGCGAGAACGTCCTCGAGCGGACCGTGAACGGCCACACCGGCGTGGTCGGCGTCCTCGAGCGCGGCGACGGGCCGACGATCGGGCTCCGGGTCGACATGGACGCGATCTCGATGACCGAGTCCGATCTGGCCGAGCACCGGCCCGCTGCAGAGGGGTTTCGCTCGGAACACGAGGGATACATGCACGCCTGCGGCCACGACGCCCACATCGCGATCGCGCTGGGGACGATCGAGGCGATCGAAGAGAGTGATTTCGAGGGGACGCTGAAGGTCTTCTTCCAACCCGCCGAGGAGATCTCTGGCGGGGGGAAGGCGATGGCCGAGGGCGGCTACCTCGAGGACGTCGACCACCTGCTGGCGCTCCATATCGGGCTCGACCACCCGACGGGCGAGATCGTCGCCGGCGTCGAGAAGCCGCTGGCGATGGCTCACCTGACGGCGACGTTCGAGGGGGCAAGCGCCCACGCGGGGAAGGCGCCCAACGAGGGCGGGAACGCGATGCAGGCCGCGGCGACGGCGATCCAGAACGCCTACGCGATCCCCCGCCACAGCGACGGCCAGACTCGCGTCAACGTCGGACGGATCGAAGGCGGCACTGCCAGCAACGTCATCGCCGAGGAGATCACGATCGACGCTGAGGTCCGCGGCGAGACGACGGGGCTGATGGAGTACATGCGGACCGAACTCGAGCGTGTCTGTTATGCCGCCGCGGAGATGCACGACTGTGACGTCACGCCGCGGGTCGTCAGCGAGTCCCCTCGGGCCGACAGCCACCCGGCCCTGCGGGAGCTCGTCGGGAGTGTCGCCCGGGACGTCGACGGCGTCGACCGGGTGATTCCCTCGACGGAGTTCGGCGTCAGCGAGGACGTCACCTACCTGATGAACCGCGTTCAGGACAACGGCGGACTCACCTCCTACCTGCTCGTGGGGACCGATCATCCGACCAACCACCACACGCCGACGTTCGATATCGACGAGCGGAGTCTCGAGATCGGTACGGGGGTGCTCTCGGCGACGATCCTCGAGCTTTCCCGGCGACCGGTGTGACCCTCTCGCGACGCGCGGGACCTGTTCGATCCGTATCACGTTGCTCGGATCAGAAACGTTAATTCGCGCGCTCCGCCAGTGTTCCCTATGAGCCAGGATGACGTTCCGCAGTCGCTTCGGACCGCGGCCGACTCGGATCGCCCCCGCGGGATCCTCACACCCTCCGACCGTGATTTCCTTCTCGGTCGCAAGACCGACTACACCGACCACTCGAAGAAACAGAAGCGCAACCGGATCCGGCGTCGGGTCCGTAACGCCGTCCTCGATTTCAGTATCCTCTTCGAGTACATGGAGGAACGCGACCGGGAGACGGTGTTCGACCCCGACGACGAGGATCGGGACGCCTACACCCAGGGGATCACCGACATGCTCGCCTTTCTCCATCTCGGAACGATGGGGTACCACACCCCGTTCAAGGACATGCTCTCGCAGGGCGTCGGCAAGGCCGAACAGCGCCTCGCGGGGTCGAACTACCGGATGGTCAACGTCGAGTTCAACGTCGAACCGGTCGGTCAGATCGACGTCGACGAGGTCGTCGAGAAGCTCGAAAACGAGGAGTTCGCTCAGCTCACCGACGAGGAGCTGCGTGCGTTCGTCCGACTGTTGACGATGTCCGACTCCTTCTCCCCCGAGGCGACTCGCGAGGAGATCAAGGATCGCGTCGACGAGTTCGCCGAGCGCGTCGCCGAGAGCGCGGCGGCTCGCGAGCGAAACGCCGAGGAGCTGACGAACTGATCGGCTCGGTCGAGACGAATACAGTACCTGATTACGACGTCTTTTGACACGTCCGCCAGTTAGTGCATCGATATCGGACTTCGACCCTCTGGTTCGAGTATCGGACGTCACAGCAATACATTCTGAAGATATATCTATATACTATGGCCGTGTGTTCGATTATAGGTTCTGTTGAGAGACGTCCGTACTGATCCGTACAATAAACGTAATCTGTGTATGTGAGATACGAAAAGGAAATATTTATGCGAGATACTGGCAATGGGTTCGGTATGCCATCGCAGCGCACGGCAAGCGGACGGGAGCACCGACGCGGATCGAAGCGACCGCTCGGCTCGAAAGCGGGGGGTGAGTTCGCGTGAGCAACGACGAACCGGGGATGGTCGGTCGGTTCCTCGACGAACTCGACCCGGTCGTGTTCGTGTTCGGCGCCCTCCTCACTGTCGGCGTCATCGTCGCCTTCTTTATCGATCGGAGCTTCGTCGCCGGGGGAATCGAGACCGTCCATGGGGAGATGCTCAGCTACATGAGCTGGGCATTGCTGGTGATCGTGTTCCTGGTCGTGGTCTTCCTGCTGTACCTGATCATCGGTCCCTGGGGGAAGCTCAAGCTCGGCGACGAGGACCCGGAGTACAGCTTCCTCTCCTTTTTCGCGATGCTGTACTCGGCCGGTTTCGCCGCGGGCGTCGTGTTCTGGGGACCGACCGAGGGACTGTTCTACTACGCCGATCCGAACCCGCTGTTCGGCGCCGAAGGGGGGTCCAGCGAGGCCATCCCGCTCGCGATCCAGCAGACGCTGTTCCACTGGGCCTTACCCCAGCTTGCGGTGTTTACGATCATGGGGATCGCGATCGGCTACTTCGCGTACAACTACGAGAAGGTCCCCCTGCGGGCTTCCTCGGCGCTGACGCCGATCATCGGGAAGGACAATCTGGACGGTCCCGTCGCCAAGATCGTCGACATCCTCGCGGTCTTTGCGACGATCGGCGGCGTCGCGACCTCGCTTGGGTTCATCGGGAGCCAGTTCGTCAGCGGCCTCGAGTACCAGTGGGGGATGAACTTCGGTGACACCGGTATCCTGCTGATCGTGACGACCATGACGATCCTGTTTACGATCTCGATGGTGCTCGGGATCGATAAGGGGATTCGCCGGCTCTCGAACTTCAACATGGGACTGTTCGTCCTGATCATGCTCGCGACGTTTATCCTCGGCCCCACGATGTTCCTGCTGTTGCTTGGCTCGCAGGCGATCGGCGGGATGATCAGCGACTTCGTGGCGATGAGTCTCTACACGGGTGCCGGCGACGGCGGCACCGGCTGGGTCGAGAGCTGGACGGTCTTCTACTGGGCGTGGGCGCTCTCGTGGTCGCCGTTCGCCGGGCTCTTTATCGCCCGGATCTCGAAGGGCCGAACCATCCGCGAAATCGCCTTCACCGGGATCGTCGCGACCTCCGCTGCGACCATCCCCTGGTTCACGTTCGTCGGTGGGACCGCCGTCTTCCTGCAGGATACGGGCGGTGCCGACTTCGGCGAGGTCATCGCGGGGGAGGTCGGTGCGGAGATCTCCGGGTTCATCCTGTTCGACGCCCTGCCGTTCGGTGCGATCTTCATGGTCGCGTTCCTCGTGCTCGTGACGACGTTTTTCGTCACTTCCGCCGACTCCTCGACGCTCGCCGTCTCGATGATGACCACCGGCGGCAAGGAGTCGCCGTCGACGATCAACCGGGTCTTCTGGGGGATCGTCCTCGGGCTGACCGCCGCGATCCTGATGATCCTCGGCGGCGAGGGCGGTGCCGGCGCGCTCGAGCAGGCCGTCGTCATCACCGGCGCGCCGTTCGCGATCGTCTGTTTCCTCGCGATGGTGTCGCTGATCAAGAACCTCAGCGGCACTAACGGCCGCGTGTTGCTCCAGGAGGAGACGGTGATCATCGGCTCGACGGAACGGCGCTCCGACGATCCGACCACGACCGCGGAGCCGGGCGACGACGACTGACGATCGTCTTTCGCCGTTTTTTCGTTCGTTGTCGCTCGACCCGCCCGACTCCGTGCCCATCTATAACAACATTTAATGTACGACGTACACATTATCTGTGTATGGATAGGGACACTGCCGAACCGAACGTGGATGCGTTCCCCGGCCCCAACGCCCGCGAGTGGGTCGAGTTCCACGGGGAGAACGCGGCCCCCAGCGAGTACTCTCACGAATTCGTCTGGGACGTCACCCGCGAGGCCAACGGTCCGTTCGTCACCGACGTCGACGGCAACGTCTTACTCGATTTCACGTGTCACATCGGCGCCGCGCCGCTTGGCTACAACAACGAGAAGATCACCGACAAACTACGGGAGTTCGATCTCGTCGAGCCGATGAAGATCGCCGGTCAGGACATGTACTTCGGTGCGGGTCCAACCCCGGAGGAATCCGACGTTCCGGGATCGAGCCACCTGATGGAGACGCTGGTTGACGTCTCGAGCCAGTACGGCATGGACACCGTCTTCCTCTCGAACTCCGGCGCGGAGGCGATGGAGAACGCGATGAAGATCACCCACGACTACCGGGCGCCCGCGAAGTACGGCGTCGCCTTCGCCGGCAGCTTCCACGGACGCACCTTCGGGACGCTCTCGATCACCAAATCGAAGGAGGTCTACACGCGCCACTACCCCCAGATCGACGGGATCGAGACGGTGCCGTTTTGCGCGGATCGGGGCTGTGACGCCGACAGCTGCGACTGTGGCTTCTTCGCCGGCAGCGACTCGCAGCTCCGCGGGATGCTCGCGCCCGAGGGCGGTCACATCAACCCCGACGAGATCGCGTTTCTGACCCTCGAGCCGATCCAGGGCGTCGGCGGCTACCGCTTCCCCAGCGAGGCGTTCATGCAGGAGGTCGCGGACGTCACCGACGAGTACGACATCCCGCTGGTCGTCGACGAGATCCAGTCCGGTATCGGCCGGACCGGTGAGCTCTGGGCCGCCGATCACTACCCGATCGAACCCGACGTCATCTCGGCGGCGAAGGCGCTGCGAGTCGGCGCGACCATTTCGCGCGAGGAGATCTTCCCGAGCGAGAAGAACCGACTGGGGTCGACGTTCGGCGGCGGCGACCTGTTGGGCTCGATGATGGGCGCGTTCACCCTCGAAGCGATCGACGAGTACGAGCTGCTCGAGAACGCCACCGAGCGAGGACGGCAGGCCCAGGAGTTACTCCGGGACGACGCGCCCGACCACGTCGTCGACGTCCGGGGGAAGGGGCTGATGCTCGCCGTCGAGTTCGACACCGCCGAACGCCGCAGCGCCGTCGTCGAGGAGTCGCTGCGCCGCGGGCTGTTGACGCTTGGCTGCGGGAAAAAGACGATCCGGCTGCTCCCGCCGCTCGACTCTAGCACACGCGAGATCGAGCTCGGGATCGGGCTCTTCCTCGAGGCAATCGAGGCCGCGGGGCGGAGCGCGACGGTCGCGTAACGGAGTCGATCGGTTCCTATCGTCCGATCGGCGGCGCCGTTCCGGAGGTGATGCTCGCGGTTCTTTATCGAAGTACAGGCGCAAAATCCACGACTTCAGTCGTGGGATACGCGCTGTAAGGTTGAATGCGCTTGCTACAGTACTACCGGTTGTGCGTGGAAACTGGCAGTTGACTCGGCGTTTGCCACGGCGAGAGCCGAAATCAAACAAGTAAGCCGTCCACGCCAGCCGACAGTAAATAACTCAGATGACTCGCTCCCCCATGAGGGAACGAGTAGTGGTAGCGTGGCGCTGCCAGTGTTTGTCGGCCCGCAAAGCCTAGATTTCCAACTATCCGAATTGACGGGAGTAACATAGGAACCTCGGGAAGCCCACGACGAAAGTTGTGGGAGCACGTCACGCTGCGGGAAGCGTGAACGTAACCGTCGTTCCCTCGCCGGGTTCGGAGTCGACCCGGATCTCGCCGCCGTGGCGCTCGACGATCCGCTCACAGAGAGCGAGTCCGATCCCGGTTCCGGGGTGTTCCTCCTGACTGTGGAGCCGTTCGAACACGTCGAAGATGCGATCCTGCTCGTCGGCGTCGATTCCGACCCCCTCGTCGCGGACCGCCACCGTCCAGGTTTCGCCGGCGCGATCGGCCTCGACGCGGACTCGCGGCGGTTCGTCGCCGGAGTACTCGATCGCGTTGCTCAGGAGGTTCTGGAAGAGCTGTCGAAGCTGGGCTTCGTCGCCCCGCACCCGGGGAAGCGACTCCAACTCGATTTCGGCTCCGCTCTCGTCGATTTTTATCCGGAGCGTATCGAGCGTCTCCTCGAGTACAACGTCCAGTTCGACCGGTTCGAACGGCTCACCTCTCGTGTCGACGCGCGCGAACTCGAGCAGCCCGTCGATCATCTCCCGCATCCGCTCGGCGCCGTCGACCGCGTACGCGAGGAACTCCTCGCCGTTCTCGTCTAGGCGGTCGCCGTACCGACGCTCGAGTAACTCGAGGTAGCTCGTGATCATCCGCAGGGGTTCCTGGAGGTCGTGAGAGGCCGCGTAGGCGAACTGTTCGAGCCGCTCGTTCGACTCCTCGAGCTTCTGCTCGTACGCTTTCCGCTCGGTGATGTCGGTGAGCGTCACGATCGCCCGAATCACGTCGCCGTCGCCGTCTCTCACCGGTTCGCCGTGCTCCATGATTATCCGACGGTCGCCGTCGAAGGGATCGATCTCGTACACGTTCGGTTCCGCGACGGATTCGCCGCGAAGCACCTGGGCCATCGTCCACTCCTCGGGGTCGACGGGCTCGCCCGACTCGGCCCACGTCGCGGAGTACTTTTCGTAGTCGTCGACTGACTGCGCGTCGAACACGTCGCCGCCCCAGATCTCCTTGGCGACGTCGTTGGCCTTGAGCAACGAACCGTCTCCGTCGGCGACGACGGCGCCGACGGGCAGCACCTGAAACAGCGTCTCGAGCTGCCGTGACTGGTTTTCGGCCTCGAGCTCGGCTCGCTTTCGTTCGGTGATGTCGGTGAGCGCTCCGGGAAACGTCAGCGGGTTCCCGTCCTCGTCGCACTCGACGTGTCCCCGAGCGACCACCCATCGGAGTTCGCCGTCCGCGTTTCGAACGCGGTACTCCGCCTCGTACTCCCCGCACGTCTCGACCGCGGCATCGATTTTCTCCCTGACGCGGTCGCGATCGTCCTCGTGGATCGAGGAGATGAAATTCTCGAGCGAAACGCCCTCGCGGGCGGCGTCGGGGTCGACTCCGAACTGATCGGCGAACGACGCGCCGACGACCATCCGATCCTCGGGAACGTCCCACTCCCACGTGCCGACGGCGCCGGCTTCGGTCGCGGCCTCGAGCTGTGACTTCGCGTCTTCGAGGTACTTCGCGTTCTCCTTTTGCTCGGTGACGTCCTCTACGACTCCGATCGCACGAACCGGCTCGCCGTCGGTGTTGTAGTAGAACTCGCCCTGGGCCGCAATCCACCGCTGCTCGCCGTCGGTTCGGACGATCCGACAGTCGAACTCCCACGTCCCCGTCTCGAAGGCGTCCTCGAAACTGCGCTCGACGAACTCGCGATCGTCCGGGTGGACGTGCTCGAGAAAGGTTTCGAAGCTCCACTCCTCGCGGGGCTCTTCGTAGCCGAAGATCCGATCGTGCTGGGGGGAACGGACGGGCGAATCCCGAGTCTGGAGATCGAGCTCCCACATGCCCAGATCCCCGGCCTGAAGCGCGAGACGCAATCGTTCCTCGCTCTCCTGCAGGTCGCGCGTTATCTCGTAACCCTCTCCTTCGTACTCGAACTCGCGGTGTTGCCGGCGCCAATCCAGCTCCGTTCGGTTCCGGCCGGCAATCTCACGGACTGTTCCGACGGCGCCCCGAAGGGACTCGTCTTCGGCGAACGGGTTTACTCGGATCTCACAGAGTACCAGGTTCTCGCCGGCGGTCCGGACGGGGACCTCGAGAAGCTCGCTCTGTTGGGCTGGGTTCGTCCGGAGTCGCGCTATTTCGCGCTCGACCGCCGAGCCGTCGGTCTCGAGGACGTCGGCGATCCGTTCGCCCAGAAGTTCGTCGTACTCGTACCCCGTCAACTCGCTGAGAACGTCGTTCACCGCGACGAAGCGACCCTCGACGTCGAGCTGAAAGATCCCGTCGCCGATCGTGTGGAGAAGCGTTCGATACCGCTGATGGGCCTCGTCTTCGGCCGCATCGTCCCAGAACGCCATCTCGGACGCGCTCCGCTCACTCATATCCACACAACATCTGCACGGCGGATAAGGCCTGTGCGCGAACGACAATGGGTGGATCCGCGGAGACGGCGTCGTCGCCCGGACGGCTCTCCCGTCGTTCCGCAGCAACGGGGGCTACTCGGCCCAGTACGCCTCGCCGGGCTGTTCGCGGAAGATCGCCCGTTCGAGAATTTCGACGGCTTTCTCTAACCCTTCGCGGGAGCTGGTCAGCGAGTCCTCGTGTTCGATGCTCAGGGTGCCGTCGTAGCCGACCATCCGTAGCGTCGAGACGACGTCCTTCCAGTGTTCCTCGCCGTGACCGTACCCCACCGAGCGGAACAGCCACGAGCGGTTGGGTTCGTCGTCGTACGCCGTCGTGTCGAGGACGCCCTTCTCGCGGGCCTGCTCCTCGTAGACCTTCGTGTCCTTGGCGTGGAAGTGATGGATCGCGTCGCGCTCGCCGAGATACCGAATCGCGTCAGTGATTGAGATGTCCTGCCAGTACAGGTGGGAGGGGTCGAAGTTCGCGCCGACGCGCTCGCCGGTCTCCTCACGGAGCTTCGCCATCCCGTGTGGCTCGTAGACGAGCATGTTCGGGTGCATCTCGATCGCGAGGTCGACGCCGTGGTCGTCGGCGTACGCCGCGAGGTCCGACCAGTAGTCGACGGCCACCTCCCACTGGTAGTCGTGGGCGTCGGCGTGCTCGGTCGGCCAGGGGGCCGTGATCCAGTTCGGCACCTCGTCGTCGGGGCCGCCCGCCGGCAGTCCGGAGAAACAGGTCACCGTGTTGACGTCGAGCTGGTCGGCGAGCTCGATCGCCTCGCGGAGTTCGGTGTCGGCCTCCTCGGCCCGCTTTTCGTCGGGATGGAGCGGATTGTTGTGGATCGCGAGCGCGCTCACGTGCATCTCGAACTCCGAGAGCAGTTCCTCGAGTTCGAGCTGGGCGTCCTCGTCGTCGAGATACTCCTCCCGAACGAGGTGGTCGTCACCGGGGAAGCCGCCGACCCCGGGTTCGATCGCGTCGACGCCGATATCAGAGAGGTACGCCAGGGCGCCCTCGAGCGATTCGTCAGCGAGCGGTGGGGTGTGAACGCCGATATCCATACGACCGAACGGTCGTCACGAGACTCCATAAATCCAGGTGGAGCATCTCCCGTCTACTGCAGGTAGACGGCCTATAGACGAAGTTCGCCGAAAACAGCGACGCTCGGGACGGGCGATCGAAAGCGGTCGGCCGTCCACGACGGGTCGCCACCCGCTCAGTACAGCTGCTGTTCTCGCTCGTCTTGCTCCTCGTCGCGTTCTTGCTTTGCCTTCTGGCGCTTGCGTCCGCGGCGGTACTGTTTGATTCCGGGAACGATCTTGTTCTTTACGTCCAGACCGAACGAGACGATCCCGTAGATCCAGAAGAAGAACAACACGAGAAACCCCCCGTAGTAGACCACGGGAACGAGGCTACTCATGCTGTCCCCTCGATTCGGCCGCCGCTCTCGTTCGTTCGGACTCGGAGAGGTCGACGACGCCGTGTGCGAGCGCGTCGCCCGACCCGGTGTCGAAGAGGTGGATCTTCGAGCGATCGAGGACGATCGAGACGGATTCGTCGGCCTCGATATCGGTGTCGGGATCGACGCTCATCAGCAGCTGGTTGGCGGCGCCGGCGGCCTCGTCGCTGGTCATCGAGGACCCGCTCGAGCCGTCGAGCGAGAGGTAGACGAAAATCTCGTCGCCCATTGGCTCGAGGACGTCCGTCGTCGCCTCGATCACCTCGGAGGGGTGGTCGACGGCCTCGGAGTTTCTGGTGAGATGGATGTCCTCCGGACGGATCCCGGCCGTGATCTCCTCGCCGGGACTGACGCCGAGCTCGGTCGTGTCGAACTCGAGATCGTAGTGTTCGGTGGTGAGCCCGCCGTCGACGAGCTCGCCCTCGGTGAAGTTCATCGAGGGCGAGCCGATGAAGCCGGCGACAAAGAGGTTCGCGGGCTCGTTGTAACAGACAAGCGGCGGATCGATCTGTTGGAGCTGGCCCGCGTTGAGGACAGCGATCCGGTCGGACATCGTCATCGCCTCGGCCTGGTCGTGAGTGACGTAGATAATCGTCGTATCCAGCTGCTTGTGCAGACGCTGGAGCTCGGTCCGCATGTGAACCCGCAGCTTCGCGTCCAGGTTCGCCAGCGGCTCGTCCATCAGGAAGACGTCCGGATCGCGGACGATCGCGCGGGCGATCGCCACCCGCTGTTGCTGGCCGCCCGAGAGCTCGTTGGGTTCGCGGTCGAGCATCCCCTCGAGCTGGACGATCTCGGCGGCGTTGTCGACCCGACGATCGATCTCGTCCTGGTCGTACTTCCGCAGCCGCAGCCCGAACGAGATATTCTCGTAGACGTCCATGTGGGGAAAGAGGGCGATGTTCTGGAAGACCATCGACACGCCCCGGTCTTTCGGCGGCAGCGTCGTGACGTCGGCGTCGCCGATCCGGATCGTCCCCTCCGTCGGTTTCGTCAGGCCGGCGATCGTCTCCATCGTCGTCGACTTGCCACAGCCCGAGGGCCCGACGAAACAGACGAACTCTCCGTCCTCGATTTCGAGGTTCATGTCGTCGACCGCGACGACGTCCTCGTAGCGTTTCGTGACGTTGCTGAGTGATACGCGTGCCATGTTATTCCTTGAGTCCTCCCGCAGTTAGTCCGCTCACGATACGTTCCTGTGCGACGACCACGAGGATCAGGATCGGGATAACCCCGACGATGCTCGCTGCCGCCATGAGGTTGAAGTCGGTCGTATACTGGTCCTGGTAGCTCAGGATCCCGCCCACCAGCGGCGACCAGTTCTCTGGGACGTTCTCCAGGGCCATGATCGAGCTGAAGAAGTACTCGTTGTAGACCGCGATGAACGTCAGGACGGCCGCCGTCGCGACGCCGGGTGCCGACAGGGGCATGATGACCCGGAACAGCGCGCCCAGCCGAGTCGTCCCCTCGACCCGGGCCGCGTCCTCTAGCCCGTCGGGGATCTGTGCGTAGAAGGTGGTGAGGATGAAGATCGCCAGCGGCATGAACAGCGCGCTAAAGGGAAGGATCATCGATCCCGGTGTGTTCACCAACCGCGGCGGCTGGAACAGCTCGATCCCGAGGAACGGGATCACGACGGCGTTCCCGAGGAACGCGTCGAACAGCGGGATCAGAAACGCTGCCGGCGGGAAGTACGACACCATCAACACGGCGAGCATGAGCGGTCCTTTCCCGGGGAACTCGAGTCGCCCGAAGACGTAGCCCGCGAGACTCGCGACTAGCAACACGATGATGGTCGTGATCGTCGCGAGGACGAAGCTGTTGAACACGTAGAGGTGGAACGGGATCTGCTGGAACACCTCGACGAACGCCTGGGGGTTGAACCCCTGTGGGTGTGGGAACTCGAGTCCGATAACCGGAAGCGACCAGTCACCGGTCAGGATCTGGCTGTTCGGCGTCAGCGCAAGCACCAGGAGCCAGTAGAACGGGAACAGTGTCGTCACGAGGAAAAAGCCACACGCGACGTAAAACAGCGCCCGGTAGAGGCGGCTGCGTTTCTCGTCGTCTCCGATGACGCCCTGGGTCCACTGTGCGAGGACGCCCTTGTCGGAGTCCGAGGAGTCGGACGATTGGTCGGTTGTCGTAGCCATGTTAGAATCCCTCCTTGTACTGCCTGTAGATGACGATCATCGCGAGGATCCCGATGATCCCCGCCGTCACGAACGCGATCGCGGAGGCGAGTCCGCGGTTCGTGTTGAACGTTTCGACGACCATACACGACAGCGACGGGACGACCGTACAGCTCGAGGCGATGTCGATCAGGCCGTAGACCCGCATTGCGTCGATCGTCCGGAACAGCACGGCGATAGCGACGGCCGGCAGGACAAGCGGCAGCGTGATCAGCTTGAACTGCTGCCAGCGGCTCGCGCCGGCGACCTTCGCGACGTCGTAGAGACTGCGGTCGACGCTCTGGAGCCCCGCAAGTATCAGCAGGGCCATAAACGCGGTCGTCTTCCAGATGTCGGCGACGGTAACGATGATCAGGGCGCTCAACGGATCGTTGAGCGTATTCGTCGGTTCGAGGATTCCGATGTTCGCCAGGTACTCCGTGAGGAACCCGGTGCTCGGATGGAACATCAGGTAGAAGATCATCCCCTGGATGACAAGCGGCACGGCCCACGGGATGATGATCGCGACGCGGACGAGCCGCCGGCCGCGGAACTCCTGGTCGAGGATCAGCGCCTGACCGAACCCGATGATCGTCTCGAAGAAGACGCTCACGACGGTAAAGACGAGCGTTACGATCAGCGCGCTACGGAACCAGCCGCTGACGTGGACGAACGGGAAGCTCGAACTCGTGCTCACGTCCGGCAGGAACGTCGTCGAGCCGGGGAAGTCCGGATCGCGCTCGCCGGTGAACATGTCGACGTAGTTCTGGAGACCGACGAACTCCGGATCGCCGGTGCCGAGGACGTTGATGTACATCGATAGCTCGAACGTTCGCAACAGCGGGTAGAGCGCGATCGCTCCCAGGATGACGAAGACGGGAGTCAACAGCAGGTAGGCGAAGGCGGTTTCGCCGAGGTTTTCCAGCCACCGCGTGACCGTCACCAGCGGCCCCGAGCGCCTCGACTCTCGGGCTGCGGTGTCCGAATCTTGTTCAGTGCTCATCCTTACGATTCGCTGTCTTCGAGCGCGTCCTGGAGATCAGCCGCGGTGTCTTCTGGACTCTGGTCGCCGGCGACTGCCTGGTTGACCTGCTCGGCGATGATCTCGGCCTGCGACGGCCACTGCTCGGTAACGGGACGTGGCATCGCGTTCTCGCCGGCGACCCGCAGCGTCTCCATGTAGTGACCGATCGGCCCGACGTCGTCGGGATCGGTCGCCTCTTCGTCGTCGAACAGGTCGGGCTTTGGCGGCAGCCAGGCGACGACCTCGAGCATGCCGAGGTTGAAGTCGTCCTCGGTCATTGCCTGCATGACCTGCACCGCTTCCTCCGTGCGCTCGGAGTTGGGGTTGAGGCCGATGTGCCAGCCGCCCTGTGCGGACGTGGTACCGCCCGCGCCGGGCTGGGCGGCCTCGTCTTCCTCGACCGCGTACGGGATCGGCATCGCACCGAGGTCGTTCTCGTCGTCGAACGGGTAGTCGTCGTCGTCGAGCGTTCCGGGAACGATGTATGGCCAGTTGCGTAACATTGCGGTCTGGCCCGAGGAGAACGGCTCGCGGGCCCCCTCCTCGTCCCAGGAGGTGATGTCCGTCGGGGCGATCCCCGTCGGGAACTCGTCGAGAGTGTCGTCGTCGTGTTCGTCGGCGACGAACGTCCGCATCATCGCAAGGGAGTCGATGAACTCCTCCTCGTCGACGGTGACGGGTCGGTCGCCGACGGGGCCGCCGAGGTTCTCCTCGCCGCCGAAGTACGCGCCGCCCCAGGAGGTCATGACCTCGTTGAAGCTACAGCAGGAGGTCCCCTCGTAGATGTCGAACTGGGTCGCGAGTCCGGCCTCGGCGTCGGAGGCCTCGAGCATCTCCTCGGTCAGCTCGGCCCACTCCTCCCAGCTCATCGGCTCGGTCGCCCACTCCTCGAAGTCGTCATCGTCGTAGCCGGCCTCGCGGGCGTAGTTCTTGTTGTAGTACAGGCAGCCGTAGTCCGGGAACAGCGGCAGCGCCATCAGATCGCCGCTCTCGGGATCGCGGGCGGTGTCGACGAACGCCTCGAAGTACTCCTCGTCGATGAGCTCCAGGGTCTCGTCGTCGAGCTCCTCCGAGAGGTTCGCGAGGTAGCCGTTCTCGATGAGGACGTTCGTCCAGCCGGTGTCACACATCATGAGGTCCGGCTCGGACTCGCCGGCCTCGATCAGCTGCGAGTAGGTGTCGCGCTGGTCGCCGGTGTCGTCGGACTGGGAACTGAAGCTGATCTCGATGTCCTCGTCGAGCCCGTTCTCGTAGAGCAGGTCCGGCATCCCGTCCTCGACGTCGTCGATGGTAGTCGACCCCATCGCGATGACGACGTCGCCGTCGCCGTCGTCGCCGTCGCCGTAGATACAGCCGGCCAGGCTGGCCGTCGCGCCGGTCGCTCCGGCTGCGGCGACGAAGGTACGCCGCGAGACGCTGGATTCGTCGTTGGTACGCCCCCGTGAATATCTGTCACTCATGAACTGGGATATTGAATTGTATCTATTTATAATTGCTGGGTTGGGTACAACGGATGTAGTTAACTTCTTTCACCCCGGCCGGACAACAAGCCGCCGTCGCTCTTCGAACGGACGGTTCTGGGCGTGTACCCGAGGAGAGACGAGCCTTCAGACGGCCGCCTCGAGCGTGATCCGAACTGCCTCGACGTCCTCAACGATCGCACCCCATCCTCCGACCGTCCGTGTACGGCCGTCGCTCTCGAGCGTGACCGCGGCCTTACCCGCGAACTGTGCGATCGGGACCGACTCCCCCTCTGTGTTCGACTGACCGGTGTAGCCGACGTCGGTCACCGTTCCGGAGACTGTCGTCTCACGGCCGGAGTCGGTCTCGAACCCCTCGACGGTGACTTCGACCTGTTTTCCTTCCGCCAGAAGCGGCTCGATCCGGCGAAGCGCCTCCCGGATGTCGACGTACGTCCTCGGGAGCCGTTCGTCGCGGGCCGAGTAGACCGGTTCGTAGACGTCCCACAGACAGGTGCTGAAGTACCAGTAGAAGACGTACGCGTGGGTCCGATCGTTGACAAGGACGCCGTACTCGTTCGCGGAGTGTTCGTTCGGCGCGAAACAGCTCCAGGCGCGATCGACCAGCGCCACGAACGGGGCGGGGATGTGACGGTACCGGGCTTCGGTACAGGCCGCGGCGAGACGATCGGTCGACGGCAGCGACGGCTCGGTGGCCGTCTCGGGAAACAGACACAGCTTCACGTCGGCGCCGCCCTCGCGAGCGACCCCGAGGGCGTCCTCGAGCGCGTCGAACTGCGCGGGCGTGAGCCCGATCTGGACCTGGTGGTCGGCCGACCTGACGAGCTCGTCGGCCCTGGCGAGGACGGTGTCGAACCGCTTGACGATGCTGACGGCGTGGTCCTCGATGTCGGGGCGGGTCCAGCGCGCCTCGATCTCGTCGGCCGCGTCCTCGAGCCGGTCCGCCCGCGAGCGGAGATCCTCGAGGACCTCCGCCGGGTCTCGGGCTCTGGCCTGGAGACTCCCCTGCTCGTAGGTCTCGACGTACCCTCGCTCCTCGAGCCCCCGCAGGACGTCGTAGATCCGCGGGTCGGGGACCGAGCTCGCCTGTGCGACGTCGGTCGCGGAGGCCGAGCCGCGCTCGAGCAACGTGACGAAGGCGTCGGCCTGGTACGGCGAGAGCCCCGCCTCCTCGAGCGTCGCCGCGAGCTCGTCCGGGTTCATCCACCGATCACCGATCGACCGAACGCTCCGGAACCTGTGACGCGTCGTCGCATAGCACCGAGGTACTACAGGAATTGTAAAAAAGACTCCTTTTGGCGCTACACTGAAGGCGGTCGGGTGGAAACGCGACCGTATGAGTCGCCTTCTCGAGCGGATTCGTCGCCCGGAGTACACCGGACCGAACCGGTGTTGGCCCTGTACGATCACCAACGGCGCGCTGGTCGCGGTCGCCGTCGCCGCGCTCGCGCTCGCCCGGCGCCGGCTGCTTGCCGTCGCGGTCGGCGTCGTCGGCCTCGCCTCCATCGGCGCCCGCGGCTACGTCGTCCCCTACACCCCGCGCTTCGCCCCGCGGCTGACCGCGGCGCTCTCACTCGATCCTCACGACGACGACGAGCCCGGCTCGCTCTCGGGCGTGCCGGCAGCCGAGGACGCCCCGGACGCCGACGAGGCGGTTTCAGGCGAGGATGTCCTCGCGGCGCTGATCGAGGCCGACGTCGTCGTTCCCGACGGCGAGGAGCTCCGCCTCGGGGACGGGTTCAGGGCCGACTGGCGCGAGGAGATCCGGGCGCTTCGCGACCGCGATCTCGAGGCGCTGGCCGCGATCGCGGACCGCCATACGGCTCCGGAGACCAAGGCCCGGGTCGGCAGCAGCTTCGGCCGGTCCTACCTCGTCTTGCAAGGCGAGGACGGCGGGATCGTCACCCTCCGCCGGGAGATCGCGGTCGCCGAACTCGGCGCCGCACGCGCCCTCGAGTCGCGGGTCGACGACCCCGCGATCCGCCGTGCGGCAGGGAAACCGCTGCGCTCGCTGCTCGAGGCGTGTCCGCTCTGTGACGGCCCCCTCGAGATCACGCAGTCGACCTGCTGTGGCGAGGTGACGCCGATCGGGTCACTGCCCGCCGAGAAGCTGTTCTGCCCGGACTGTAACGTCCGTCTGTTCACGTTCGACCGGGATCCCTAATCACTCGCCTCCGAACTCCCCGACCGCCTCCCGGTCCGGCAGCGCCGTCATCGCGCCCGGAGCCGTCGTCGCCGCCGCGCCGACGGCGTTGGCGAACGCCAGGACGTCTTCAAGCGCCCGTCCCTCCGACAGCGCCGCGATCGCTCCGGCGAGGAACGCGTCGCCCGCCCCCGTCGTGTCGACGACGTCGGCCTCGTAGCCGGGGTGGCTGGCGGTCCCCGACCACGGCGCGTCGTCGCCGGCGACTGCGAGGGCTCCCTCCCCGCCCCGCGTCGCCAGCACGGTCGACGGCCCCCCCTCGATCGCGAGGACGTCCCTGGCCGTCGCCTCGACGTCCTCGCCCGCGAACCCGAGTGCCGCGAGCTCCTCCTCGGCGGCTTTCAGCACGTCGACGTGGTCGAGCGCCCGCCGAACGACCGCACGGAAGACGTCGTCGTCGGGCCACAGCTCGGGCCTGGCGTTCGGGTCGAACGAGACGGTACAGCCGGCAGCGTCGGCCCGCTCGAGCAGGTCCAGCGTCGCCTCCCGCGAGGACCCCGTCGAGAGCGCGACTCCGCCCGCGTGGACCCACTCGAGGTCCGCCAGCACGGCGTCGTCGATCCGACCCGGCTCGAGGCGGGTATCGGCGGTGTCGTCGCGGTAGAAGGAGAACTCGCGGTCGCCCGTCTCGTCGTGGGTGACGAAGGCGAGTGTCGTCTTCGCGTCGGGGTCGCGATCGATGAACCGCTCGGGCAGTCCGTGGTCAGCGAGGGTCTCAACGAGATAGCGACCGAACGGGTCCTCGCCGACACGGGTCCAGAACAGTGGCGTCCGCTCGAGGCGCGCGAGCGCGACGGCGACGTTCGCGGGCGCGCCGCCGGCGCGTCGCTCGAACCCCTCGACGGTCGAGATCGGACCCGGTCGCTCGGGCAGGAAGTCGATCAGCGTCTCGCCGGCGACCAGGATATCGCGTGTCATGCGCTCCCGTTGTGCCTCTCGGTGATAAGGCGTTACGGACGGCTCCCGGTCAGAAGACGAGCAGGAGCCCCACCACGACGACCGAGACGTACGCCGTGACGGCGGCGGCGTAGGTCGCGAACTCCCGCCAGTCGAAGCCGTAGATCGAGAGCACGCTGGCGAAGAGGAACGCGAGCCAGAGGTTCGAGACGCCGGCGCCGTACATCGTCGCCACCAGTGCGGGGACCTCCTCGATGCCCGCGGCCGCCACCGCGGGCCCCTGGAGCAGCCAGAGGGAGCCGGGATCGGGCACCAGCAGGCCGAGCGCGAACGCGACGACGTAGGCGCCGACGGACGGCAGCCCGGTCGCCGCCAGCGCCTCACCCAGCGGCGCGTACAGCTCCGCCTCCATCAACAGCGCGAACGTCGCCGCGTACAGCAGGAACGGGATCGCCATGTGGTTGGCCCACCGGGTCGCGTCCTCGGTCTTCTCGCGGAACGCCATCGGCGGCCCCTGCACCGCGAGCCCGACGACGACCAGCCCGAACGCCAGCCAGGGCAGGGTCAACGCCCCGCCGGTCCCGAAGTGCCACCCCAGCGAGGCGATCCCGATCGCGACGATGATCCAGGTGAGCGACTCGGCGTTCTCAAGGCGATCCCCGGGTTCCCAGTCGACGGGGTCGCGAACGGGCGCGTAGTGGTCGAGGGTCTCGGCGATCGAGCCCTCGAGGACGCGGTCCCGATCCTCGAGCGAGTCGATCGCGTCCTCGTCGTCGGGCGCCAGCCAGACCAACAAGAGCGGTAGCGTCAGCACGAACAGCAGCGTCGGGGCGACGTTCGCGGGATGGCTGAGGAACTCGCTCATCCCGACCGTCCCGACGTCGTCGACCATGAAGTTCGCCAGCCCGGTGTCGTCGGCCGCGATCAGCGCGCCGAGGCTCGACGGGCCCTGGTTGGCCACGACCAGCGCCAGCAGCCCGCCCGTCAGCACGGACGGGTAGTGAACCGCGACGCCGTCCTCGTGGGCGCGCTGGCAGAGCCGCTGGCCAAGCAGAATGCCGCCGATCAGGCCGAACGCCCAGTTGAGCCACCCGAGCGCGAGCGAGACCACTGCGGTCGCGTAGATCACGCCGGCCTGGCTCGTCGGCAGCAGGGTCGCGAGACGATCGAAGGCGGCGCCGACCCGTGGGGACTCGACGGCTGCAGCGCTGAGAATCCAGTAGAGGAGCAACAGCATGTGCAACGCGAACAGGTCGTAGACGTAGAACCCCCCGCCGAGCAGCTCGAGCTGGGTCGTCGGCTCGAGCTCGGGGACGGTAGCGACGAGTGCGAGGACGACCAGCCCGAGCGCACCGACCAGCGACTCGGGGAAGTACTTCCCGAAGGTCGGGACGAACGCGGTTCGGAGGGCGTCCTCGGCCTCGCCGTCGGCGTTGACGGCTCGTTCGTCCTCGGCCGTGGTAGGATCTTCCGCCATCGTGATCACCCGAGCACTCCGATCATGATCGCACCAGTTCCCATCACGATTCCGGCGAAGACGAACAACACGGCGACGTACCCCATCATATCACGGATCGTTAGTCCGGCGATACCGAGCACCGGGATCGCCCAGAACGGCTGGATCATGTTCGTCCACTGGTCGCCCATGGCGAACGCGATCATCATGTAGTTCATCTGCGTGCCCTCGATCGACTGGGTCGCGGAGGCGTAGATCTCGCCCATCACGACCCACTGCCCGCCGCCAGAGGGGACGAAGAAGTTGACGATCCCGCCGGAGACGAACACGAGCGCGTACCAGGTGGTATCGGTGGCGTACTGGGCGGCCGTGGTCGCGATCAGCTCGACCAGTCCCGAGAACACCATGATCCCCATGATCCCGCCGTAGAACTGAAACTGGATGATGATCTGGCTGGCACCGCGGATCGCCTCGTGGAAGACGTCGATGTAGCTTCGCAGCGACATGTGCGCCAGAAAGCCCAGGCCGAACATCGCCGTGATGAGGACGTTGATGTCGAGGACGTCCATGAACGGCTGAGTCGAGAACAGGTAGATGAGGTAGGCCCAGATGGCGGCGCCGACGCCGACACACACTAGCGTGCTATCGAGTACGGCCGCCTTGAGCCGTGAGTCCCGCAGCCTGTGGGGGCGCTCGCCGACGTCGCTGTCCCGCGCACCTTCGCCGCGGGCGGCCCGCAGCTTCTCCTCGGGAACGGTCGTGACGTTCTCCCGATCGGGCGCCATCAGCGGCATGAGGACGACGACGACCGCGACGATAGCGGCGATCATCACGAGGTTGATCGGGTGGAAGATCGTCTCCGAGACCGGGATGACGCCCATCGTCTCCTCGGCGAAGTGACCGTCGGTCGCGACGAGCAACAGCGCAGCGCCGGAGAGACCCTGGTGCCAGGGCAACAGCCCCGCGTAGGCGGCCGCGACGAGCAGCGGGTAGTGGACGTCGATTCCCTTCTCGGCCATCGCGATCCCGACCTCCCGGGCCAGGATCGCACCGGCGACCAGGACGACGCCCCAGTGAAAGAGCCCGAACAGCTGGCCACAGAGTGCGACGACGAAGATCGCCTGGGTCTGACTGCTCGGGATCGAGGCGATCCGCCGGAGCCCGCGTTTGATCGGCGGCGAGTCGGCCAGCGCCCACCCGGTCAGCAGGGCCAGCGAGGCCTGCGTCGAGAACGTGATGACCTCCCAGAACCCCTCTCCCCAGTGGGTCGCGACGCCGACCGGCCCCTCGTCGGTGACGACCACCGCGATGACCATCGTCAGTAGCGTCAACAGCAACGCGAAAATGAAGGCGTCGGGCAGGTACCGCTTGATTAGCCTGCTCGCGACGTCGCCCAGCTGCGTGAAAAAGCGACCGACCTTCTCCCCCGAGCCGATCGTACTCATCGTTCGCTCCGGGCGGGCGTCGGCGACCGTCCTCGTCGTTTTGGAACGTCTCCCCGATCGTGATTCGACACTGTCATCTACCGGCTACCGGATTACGGACTCGGAAAAAGATGCAGCCTGATTGGAAGTCTTGCCGGCTTTCGGCTCGACGAACGACGGCTCTCCGCCCGCTACTCGAAGCCGCCCCGGTGGACGATCTCCGCGAGGGGTTTGCGGTCGCTTGGCTCCTCTCGGTCGCGCAGCTCCTCGGGGAGGCTCTCGGGCGGTGCGCGCTCGCCGATCGCGGCCATCGCCTCGACCTCGAACTCCTCGGGGACATCGAGCTCCTCGGCCGCACGCTCGTAGTCGAAGCCGGCCATCCCGTGAACGGCCAGGCCGCGGCGGGCCCCCTCGAGCGCGAGGTTCTGCCAGGCAGCGCCCGTGTCGAAGGAGTGGACCGGTGCGGGCTCGTCGTTGTGGTCGAAGGTTGTCTTCGAGACGATCACGACGAGGACGGCCGCGTCGGTCGCCCACTCCTCGTTGCCACCCAGCAACAGGTCGGCGAAGGTGTCCCACTCCTCGTCCTCGCGGTCGGCGTAAAGGAATCGCCAGTGCTGGTTGTTGTACGCCGAGGGCGCCCATCGGGCGGCCTCGAACAGCGGCAGGTACTCCTCCTCGTCGAGGGGTTCGCCCGTCATCGCGCGTGGCGACCAGCGGTTGACGAACAGGGGGTCGACGTCGTGGTCCGGCTCGCGGTGGTCGGCGACCTCGTCTCGGATCTCGCGTTTCTCGGCGGACTCTTGCATAGCTGTTTGGAGGGTCTCGCGACCTATCACTGTTCCCGGACGGCCGAGTCACCCGGTAACGGTCGCGTCGTCGACTCGCGTTCACACGGCTCACTCCTGTCCGCGGGTCGGTTCGTGTCGCTGTCGTCCTCGTGGCGCTCGCGTCGCTCTTCCGATCGGTGCTCTCCTCGGTTCGATCGCGGTCTCGACGCTGAGAACGATGCGGCTCGTGAAACCCGCCGCGAGCATGATCCCCGACGCGAACCCGAGCGCGGCGTTCATCGCCCGTTCGGAGGGGTTCTGCCGGACGAAGAGCAGCGACGCGCCCAGCAGGTTCAGTGCGGCGATGACGAGCCCGCCGCCGAGGCCGTGAACTACGGGATCGGAGCCGAACAGGCCGATAACGGAATCGACTACCATGCGCTCCACCGCGGTCGCGTACTACCGGTATCGAGCCGACAGGGACGCCACTGCCGCGTTCGGCGAGCCATTGACGAACGCACGTCCTCGAGCGGAAAGAAACTACAGGCGCACGATCATGGTCGGCGGTCGCCGGCTGGACGACGTACGTGCCACGACACCGTCATTTCTCCCAGTCGATCGCGTCAGTCCGCTCCGCCTGACGAAGGATGAACGGTCCGAGCGAACCGGTTCGTTTCGAGATCGTTGCGATTCGCAGAACGTAGGCCGCGAGGAGGAAGAAGGGGACGAGCGTGATCGTCGTGCTGGCGCTGACGATCCACACCATGTTATCCACGCCGAGGATCGTCCCGGGACGGAGTCCGGCTCGAGATACAACACCGTCGCCGTCGCGACGACCACGCCCGGGAGGCCGGCGTACAGTATCGACCGCGTGAGGTGGACGAGCTCCCACTGGAAGTACAGCGATGTCAACTACCCCACCCTACTTCGCTCGCCCTGACGGGCTCGCTCGTTGAGGGTGGGACTTGTCCGTGGACTCGGCCTCTGACTCGGTAGAGTACGGGGTGTATCCCCGATTCGGCGTCACTGTCCCAGACTTGAGGGCGTATTGACTGACGCCCCTCCCACGCGAGGACTGTTGCTCGCGTCGGAGAGACACATCTGCCACGTTCTTCGCAGCGTTGTAGTCGGCGTGATTCCGATTTCCACACTGCTGGCACTCGAACGTATCGCGTGACGGACGATTGGCATCGTGGATGAATCCACACTCAGCGCACCGCTTGCTCGTGTTCTTCGGATTGGTCGTCTCCACGAACAACCCTTCCGCTTCGGCCTTGTACTCGACGTACTCGTACAAACGGTCGAACGCCCACTCAGAGTGCCACGCAGCTTCGGGAAGTCGCTCACGGATACCGTCTAACTCCTCGAACACGATACCGTCACAATCGTGTTCAAGGGCTTCTTCGACGATACCGTTCGCCACGCTATGGAGGACATGTTTCACATACCTGTCTTCCCGACCGCTCACGGCTTCCATCGTGCGGTGTGCGTTCCGCGTTCCGCACTTCTGTAGGTCGCCACGCACGCGCTCGAACTCCCGTCGTTTGTGGTTGAGTTCACCAGCCGAGAAAAAGCGGGCCGTGCTGGTGACAGCGATTTCGTTCACGCCGAGGTCAACGCCGAGAACCGTTCCGTTCTCGGTCGCTTCCTCAGCGTCTTGCTTGGGCTTGCGGAAGCCGAGATGCAAGTACCAGTCTCCGTTTCGATAGTGAAGCGTGGATTCCGTCGGCTCCCATTCGTCACTGTCAAGATACTGGTGCTGGTACCCGTCTTTGTCGTCGGGCAGCACGAGGTCGGCTCGAACGCGCGAGTGGTCGCCGTGTGTGGTGAGCGATACCTGCTCTTTCTCGGGGAAGACGGTCATCGTCCGACTGTCGTAGGTGATTGTCGGACTCGTGTATGTGGGTTTACTGGCTTTCTTCCCGTCTTGACGGCGAGAGATGCAGGATTTGATGTTTTCAGCAGCTTGGTGGCACGCGAGGATGGCGTGCTGGCTGCCGAGATTCGTGTTCTCGCGTACGCCGTCGTAGGCGAGTTGTTGCACGTCGGACTTGGAGTGACACCACATCCACGCTTTGTCCACGGCAATCTGACATCCTTGTTTCCACTCCTCGATGGTATCTCGGAGGAGTGACTCGTCGGTGGAGGATACAGCGAGCCGTGTGATGGCGGTTCGGCGGTGGTAGTCGTCGCCCGACACTATGCTCAATGTAGTAGCGAAGTTAGTTAATAGTGGGGTTGTCGCTTCCTCCCCGCCCTACTGCGTCCTCAGAACGCGAAGCGTTCTGATGTGCGAACGAGAGCTTTGCTCTCGTTAACGCTACTCGCTCCCTTTCGGTCGCTGCGTTGCTCCTTAAGAACGGGAACTCCACTCGACAAAGTTGAAGTGCTCGAGTGCCGGACCGAACAGCCGCAGCACGTCGATCAGTTCGTCGAAGGTCTCCAGTTCGTCGTCCGCGAGACTGTCCTCGTGTTCGTGTCGAAGTCGCCGCACCGCGTATATCTTCCAGGAGTAGTTGTAGTTCAACCCCGACCGGAGAACGCCGAACTCGCCGAACTCGGACGTCTCGAGCTGGGAGTCGATCTCCTCGGAGTTTCGGCAAACGTTCTCGACCAGGCGATCGGTCCGGCTGCAAAGCGTCTCGTCGGCGTTGTCGGCGACGGCCTCCTGGAGCGCCTCGGCCCGTTCGCTGCTCGTCTGGACGAGTGCCTGCAAGAACTGGGAAGGGTCAGGCGGACCGACCGTTCCGAACAGCTCCTCGACGCTGCGGCGGTACTCCATCGCTTCGTTCATCCACGCCTGCTGGTCGCCCAGCCGACCGAGCTCCTGTGAGAGCACCAGCTGGTTGATCGAGACGACGAGCGTCACTCCCGTGAGAGTTGCGGCGATCAGCGCCTGGAACGCCGTATCCACGGGGGATCCGTTCTCCATCATCTCCCGAAGCGGGAGGGCGACCGCTCCGAGTCCGACGAGCGCAGCGAAGGTTGCGACGGCCAGCACTCCCGCGAGCAGCCACCGGCTCGTGTCGAGGAGGATCCAGTGTGCGATCCGACTCTCGCCGGTTCGCCCCCTGAGCGTGTCCGTCGACAGCGGGTTCTCCATATCTGCCGTTCATCCCTCGGACGAAAAGTGGTTGAGCCTGAAAGCGGAACTCCTCGGGAGCCGAGACGGATCGATTCGGTCGACGAAAGAGCCGGATCCGAACAGGTCGCGTCGTCAGTCGTCGGCGGGCGCCGGCTCACCGCGCTCGACGTCGATCTCGCCCGCGTCGAGTTTCGCCTCGACGTTCCGGGCCGCCTCGACCATGTTCGCCATCTTGCCGTAGGCGACCTCGCGGGGCAGCAGCTTCACGCCGCAATCCGGCGAGACGACCAGCTGCTCCGGCGGGACGACCTCGAGTCCCTTCAAAATGTTCTCCTCGATCTGCTCGACGGACTCGACCTCGCCGACGTGGACGTCGGTGACGCCCAGCGCGAGGTCCTTCGTGAAGTCGGGATCTTTGAAGACGTCGAGCTGGTCGTAGTCGCCGTTGGCGAGCTCGAGATCGAACTCGTCGACGGGGAACTCGAGGATCTCGGGGTAGATCCGAGAGTAGTCGCCGTAACAGACGTGGAGGCCGATGCGGACCTCCTCGGGGATGTCGGCGACGATGTGCTCTAGGGCCTCGCCGACGATCGCGTGGTCGTCCGGCGTCGTCGCCAGCGCGGGCTCGTCGATCTGGATGTAGCGGGCGCCGGCGTCGACGAGCTTCTCGATCTCCTCGTTGACGAGGTCGGCAAGATCGAGGGTGAGCTCGTCGTCGTCGTCGTAGGCCTCGTTAAACGACCAGTTCGCCAGGGTGTAGGGACCCGTGATCGGGACCTTGACGGGACGGTCGGTCGCGCTCGCGGTGAACTCGTACTCGTCGACGAGCCAGCTCTCGTCGTACTCGACCTCGCTCACGACGGAGGGTTTGTCGAAGTAGTTGTGTCCCCAGACCTTGACGGGGCCGTTGAACTCGTAGCCCTCGATGCGGTGGGCGAAGAACTCGACCATCTCGTTGCGCCGCATCTCGCCG
>JGI2924J29684_1078518_pt1 | contig 61262 bp, 71 predicted proteins | sample BenlonsequencITS_FD_29684 | JGI IMG/M metagenome (IMG submission 29684) | reverse complement strand
CTTTGACCCCTGCTTTTCCTGTAGTGTCCACATAATCGACGCTGAAAAAATTCGCACCTTAAAAATTCAAGTTTAAACTTGGTTCCGAGTCTTAGTATTAAAGTATTGTGTAAAATATTCCACTGAGATTTTTGTGTTTGATTATCTCACGCGAATATACACAAAGAAAGAGATGTATGTTATAAGGGTAAAGGTAATAACATGAAGCACTCTGTCAAATTAAGAAAGCCCCTCCTAAAACAGCTCAAAGCCGATAATCTTAAGGGAAGGATTATTAAGTCGCAGTCAATTTGGGTAAGAATTTTTCATTGGGGATTTGCAATAAGTCTAGTTGTGATTATCTCAACTGGCCTGCAGCTCCACAAACCTGCTCACTTTTTAGCCTTAAACTTCAGTAAAGTCTTAGTAGCACATATAGTCTTTAGCTGGTTTGCTTTAAGTTTTTTAGCCCTTCGTTTTACAGACGCCCTGATACGTAAAGATGATTCTCTAATTCCCAAAATTCGAGACCTAAAACATTTCCCCAAACTTATGGCCTATTACTTCTTCCTTCGTTCTTCTCCTCCACCGGCTAGAAAATATAATAGCGGGCAATTAGTAATCTACTTCAGCTGGTTTCTTGTTTTCTTATTAGCAAGTTTTCTCGGTTTAGCTTCCTATTGGCAAGGAGAACATCTTATCTGGGTTTGGCATTTAGTTGGTGGTTTTCAGATGATCCGCTGGATTAAGTTTATAATAAGTATCTACTTCTTAGCGACAATTCCTGTTCACATATACCTAAGTCTTACTGAAGATATCAGTCGTCTTCAGGCTATGGTCACTGGCTATGAAAGAAAGCCTCCTATGAAAAACGAAAGTAAAAATTTTCCTCGAATAAAATGATACTTTTTGCTTTAACTTTGGGTATAATGGGGGGTAGAGTTTTATACATGAAAGGAACGATTCGCTTTGGCATTACATATTCATTTTGTCGGAATTAAAGGAACGGGAATGAGCGCTTTAGCTCAAATCAGCAATCAAATTGAAGGTGCAACTATAACAGGGTCAGACGTTGAGGAAAGCTTTTATACAGATAGTGTCCTTAAACGGGCCAATATTCCAGTTTTAGGATTTTCTTCCGCCAATGTTGAGAACGTAGATTTAGTTGTCGCTTCCGCAGCTTATACTAATCAGCATCCGGAGATTGCTCGAGCCCTTGATCTGAATATCCCAGTCTTAAGTTATCCCCAATATCTTGGGCGTTTACTCGCCCAAAAAAGAAGTATTTGCGTAACTGGTACCCACGGCAAAACCACGACAACCGCTATGATGGGACTTGTTTTACTCCAAGCCGGATTAGACCCCACGATTGTTGTCGGTAGTGATGTCCCTAGTATCGGTGGAAATGCCCATAGCGGAAAAGGAGAATTCTTCTTAGCGGAATCTTGTGAATATCGACGTCATTTCCTCAATTATTCCCCGGAACATTTAATCATTACTAACATAGAATTTGATCACCCTGACTATTTCAAAGATCTTGACGATGTTATCTCTGCCTTTAGTGAATTAGCTCTAAAAGTACCCGCCCACGGACACATTTACGTTTGGGATGAGGATCCAAACCGAAAGTCTATTAAGTCAGACGCGCCCATAACAACCTTTGGACTTTCAGAATCTGCCGATATTCGGGCCACAGAGATTATCTTTAAGGACGAGAAGAGTTCAATGAAGATCCTGTTTAAAGGACAATATGTTGGAGATCTGGACCTTCACGTCGCAGGAAAGCACAATATTGTTAATGCCTTAGCTACAATTTCCTTATGTCACCAGCTTGGCATCCCTATGAATGACATCCTATCAAGCCTAGGCCAATTCAATGGAACTAAACGTCGCTTTGAACACATTGGCTGCAACACAAATGGCGCATTAATTGTTGATGACTACGCTCATCATCCAACTGAAATTCGTACCACCCTAGAAGGCGCTCGGCTTTCATTCCCTGATCGCCGTATTCGTGCTATCTTTCAACCCCATACTTTTAGCCGAACAGAAAAACTCTTACTTGAATTCTCACAAGCTTTTCAAAGTGCAGACGAAGTTGTGATTGCAGACATTTTCGCATCCGCTCGAGAACTTGAACATCACACTGTATCTGCTCCAAATCTTGCCGAGTTGATTTTGCAGCAAGGTATTCAAGCGCGTTACATTGGAACTCTCGACGATATTAAACTCTATCTCAATCAGACTCTTGCACCCGAGGATCTTGTCCTTACTTTAGGAGCAGGGGATATTTACAAAGTTGGGTTGGAAATAGTTAGTTAAGTATCTTAACTCGAAATAGATAAAGCCTTTCACACACTAGTTTGATTTGCCCTTATAGGCAGCAGGTTTTTTAATAACCTGGTTACCTTGAGAAGGATATTAACTAAGGTTGTGAAAGGCCTTTATTTTTGTGATTTAAAGATTTAAATTATGTATTCCTTTAACTATCTCTTCCCAGCTATGGCAACGGATAATCCCACGAGGAGTATCCTCTTGATTGTAGCTGGCATCTAAAAGGAATACTGGTACACCGCATTCTGAAATTAGTTTAGCATTCACCTGATAATCCTCGATAAAAGCCTCTATTCCCCATTCCTTAACAAAGTCTACTTTGCTGCCAAACCCTGAAAATAGTATATTTTTGTAATAGATTTTATTATGGGCAAACCAACGTTCTGTTAGCCCCTTTTGTTCCTGTGTACGAGCAGTGACATAAATAATCTCATGTCCTTCATGCAAAAGAGTTTCTATCCCCTCTTTTGCACCGGGTATGGGCTTAGGCATCATGAGCAAACGTTCAATGTTGGTCTCAAAAAAATTATTCATATCCTCGGTAGTTACCTCAAAGGAAATATGCATATCATAATCGTCTAGGCACGGTATATTTTTGCCATAGTGACAATTCAATTCCTGTAACCAGAAGGGGTAGCTGTCGGATACTACCCCATCAATATCTATTCCAATTCTCACCTTAATCTAACCTCTCAAGTTTAGGGAGTACAAAGCTTGGTGGCAGTTGACGTTTGTGTTCACTCTGACGATGCAGTGACTCTATACGCTCTTGTACTTCAGTGGGAACCTCTTCTCCTAGCAGGTACCGGTCTATCTGATCATAGGTAATTCCTAGTTCAGATTCGTCTGTCTGACCCGGCCACAGCCCCGCAGTTGGTACCCGGGTAGCGATTCTCTTAGGCAGTCCCAGCATCCTTGCCCATGCCCGAACTTCCGTTTTGGTAAGAGAACTAATCGGTAAGAGATCTACACCCCCGTCACCGTATTTGGTGAAATACCCGGTATAGCTCTCAGGGGCATTATCTGTTCCTACGACTAAATAATTCATGGCGTTAGCCACGGCATATAAGGTTGACATGCGCAAACGAGCCTTTAGGTTTCCTTGGCTCATTTTTTCTGCGACTAAATTGCATCCTATACCTTCCAGACCCTTCTTTACTTGTCCCATAACCTGTGTATGGGCACCACTTAGATTCACCTCTAAGGGTCTTATTTCGAAACCCTCGGCAATCCATAAGGCATCTTCAACATCTTCGGGATCTGAATGGCTAGGCATAATCACTCCAATGCACTTTCCAGGAAAAGCCTGACTGCATAGCCCTGTGACTACTGCTGAATCGACTCCTCCTGAGATACCCACCACTACTCCCTCCGCCTTTGCTTCGGCAACTTTTTTACGCAGCCAATCCACCGTTTGATCAATTCGTTCTGATAATTCTTCATCTGTCCACATTTTTTACTCCACTCCTTGCTTACTTTTGATATCATTGTTAATCGTTAAGAGTAACTGTTGCTTTAATTCAAAGAGATTCGCTGATAAATCCACAATATAATTGTGTGGGTTCGTTAATCTCTTGACCTCATCCCAGAAGGTTTCTAATTCTTTATGAGCATAGAGTTGGATGCCCTTGAGCTTAGGTAAATCATAGACTCGTTTTCCTTCTCTGAATATAGGAACTAATAGTTCCCTAGTCCTAAAATTCGTTAAAGTTTTTCTCTTCCACGTCTGTATTGGATCAAATATCGTTAACGCTTTTCCTTCTTCGAAAACTTCGTCTTCGAGGGCAATAAGATCAGCCATAGTTTTTCCAGCTCTATCGTAGAAACGCACCACTTTTTTAATTCCAGGGTTTGTTATCTTGGCGATATTTTCTGAGACCTTTAAACGAGGATGAAAGACACCCTGATCCCCTTCTGCAGCTAACTTGTAAACCCCACCTAATGAGGGATTATCCTTAGATGTAATAAGATTTGTTCCGACACCCCAAGAATTAATTGCAGCCCCCTGTGCCCTTATTGCAAAGATAGTTTCTTCGTCTAAATCATTTGAGGCAACAATAATAGCTTTCTTCAGTCCGGCTTCGTCAAGCATACGCCGGGCTTCTTTGGACAAATAGGTTAAATCTCCACTGTCTAGACGAATGCCAAGAAACTGATGTCCCTCGGCTTCAAGTTCAAGCCCTACTTTGATAGCATTAGGGACACCGGATTTAAGAACATTATATGTATCCACAAGCAATAAACACATGTCAGGAAAAGTATGGGCATATGCTCGAAATGCATCCAACTCTGACGGAAAGCATTGAATCCAACTATGGGCCTGTGTCCCTGCAACAGGGATACCATAACGCTTGCCGGCTAAGACATTGGACGTGGACTGACATCCACCAATATAAGCTGCCCTGGCACCTAGGATACCTGCATCCGGACCTTGAGCCCTGCGCAAGCCAAATTCCATGACAGAGCCCCCACCGGCTGCGCTTACTACACGAGATGCTTTGGTAGCGATAAGTGTCTCAAAATTAACAAGATTAAGTATGGTTGTCTCTAGAAGCTGAGTCTCAAAAATCCGTCCTTTTACACGTATTAACGGTTCATAAGGAAAAACTGCAGTTCCCTCCGGAATAGCATCAATATTTCCCGTAAAACGAAAATTTTTCAGCTCCTTAATGAACTCTTCACTAAATATGTTCAGACTCCTCAAATATTCTAAATCATCTTCCTCAAAGCCTAGGTTTTCAATATAATCAACTACTTGTTCAAGCCCTGCTGCCAGAGCATACCCTCCGTTAAAAGGCAGGGAACGAAAGTAGACATCAAATACTGCCTCCTTATTATGATAACCATTTACTAAGTAACCCTGCATCATTGTAAGTTGATAAAGATCTGTTAGCATTGTTCGATTTTCCATTAATTATGCCTCGCTTTGTACTCTCACATAGTTCGATTATTTAAGCAATATATCTATTAGGATGCAATAGTCTTAATAAAATCATGCGTGAGAATTTCGACCTCTATGCAAGATTTTCCTGCTTTAGACTAAAAATTAGGAAAACATGGTGAAAATCTTATATGTTGTGCCTACTTAAAAGCTAGTACTAAGCCCTCTATTAGAAAACAATGTCGGATTTTATCAAAATTCAAAAAAAGTTATCCACAGACAAAGTTGATTTGTCCACCGGATATCCCTAACTTATCCACCTATAATTACGGCGCATTTAGACTTTATCCACAGTTTTATCCACACTATACACAGTTGTTTCTCTCATCCTGTTGAAAACCCGAGGTTTTTATCCTTGGATAATGCTTAGTACAAACTTCTCTAAAACCCTATACCCGTATCAGTATTCCAGATAAGGCCAGAATTCCAAATTTAACTTTATTATCACCGAACATCCTCGACTAAATCATTATTGCTCTTTTATTTTTGACATAATCTCTTATGCCCATGCAAAGTAACATAGGTTTAGTCATCATATCGACTAAACCTATCCTAAATGTTTTCTTAAATTCTGTTTTGGACAATTCAGGTATTGATCATTCCATTGGCCTTCAGTGCTCATAAGTGAACCCTTGAAAACTTACTCTACCAAAGCAACTCATCTAAAGCTTGTCTACTAAGCCTAATTCCCTCAAAAACCGTTTCTGGAGAGGGTCCTCCCGTAATTTTTCGTGCTCTGACACAATGCTCGATTCCAATCGAGCTAAATAAATCCTCTTCAAAGATTGGCGAGATTGCCTGATAATCGCTTAAACTCAAGTCTTCAAGCCCAAGGCCTTCTTTGCTGCAATGCAAAACTATTCGTCCAACAAATTCATGGGCTTCTCGGAAGGGCACTCCCTTTTTAGCCATATAATCCGCGAGATCGGTAGCATTTGTAAAGCCGCCTTTAGCCCCAAAAGCCATAATATCTCTATGTACTTGCATAGTTCTAAGCATAGGTTCTACTACCAACAAGCACTTTTGAATTGTATCCACAGCATCGAAGACAGCTTCCTTGTCCTCTTGCATATCTTTGTTATAGGCGAGGGGAAGCCCTTTCATAACTGTCAAAAGTGCCATCAAATCACCATACACACGCCCGGTTTTTCCCCGCACTAATTCAGCAACATCTGGGTTTTTCTTTTGGGGCATGATGCTAGACCCTGTTGAGTATCCATCATCCATCGAGATAAACTGGAATTCTCCGCTGGACCAAATGACGAGCTCCTCACACAATCTGCTTAAATGCATCATAAGAATGGACGCATTAGCCAGAAATTCTAAAGCAAAATCTCGGTCGCTAACTCCATCAAGACTGTTTAATGTAACTCCATCCAATCCAAGTTCTACAGCTACTTGCTCTCGATCAAGAGGAAAGGTCGTTCCTGCCATAGCTCCTGAACCAAGTGGCGATATGTTTAGCCGCTTTCGAGTATCTTTAAGTCGTCCAAGATCTCGCAAAAACATTTGAACATACGCCATTAAATGGTGGGCCAGAGTAATTGGCTGTGCCTTTTGTAGATGAGTATATCCCGGCATCCATGTTTCTAGATGCTCTTCGGATAGCTTGAGCAGAGTTTGTGTTAACTGAGCTAATAAAGACTTTGTTTGGTCAATCTCACTTTTCAAAAAAAGTCTCAAATCCAAAGCAACCTGGTCATTCCGACTCCGTCCCGTGTGCAGCTTTTTTCCTACAGGTCCGATTCGCTCCGTTAATAGCTTTTCCACATTCATATGTATATCTTCTGCGCCAATTTCGAATTCCACTGTTCCGGCTTGAACATCTTTTAGAATCCCGTTTAATCCCTCGATTAATTGTGTTGCTTCCGCCTCAGAAATGACTCCTACCTTTCCAAGCATCCGAGCATGAGCTATGCTCCCTTGGATATCTTGTTTGTACAGTCGTTGATCGAAACGAATGGAAGAGTGGAAATCCTCCACTAATCCCTCAGTGCCTTTTTCAAAACGTCCACCCCAAAGCTTCACGTTGCATCTCCCTTTCATCATCGATAGTCTATGGTTAATCTGACTACGAAAAGAAAGCGCCGGGTGCCGGCGCTTTTCTTCTCCTTATTTACGCAACCCTGATTCCTTTTCCATCAAAGCTCTTACCTTGAGAGGCAATCCGAAGAGATTGATGAAGCCTCCAGCGTCTTTTTGATCATAGACGCCGTCTTCTCCAAAGGTAGCAAAAGCTTCATTATAGAGAGAATAAGGTGACTTAACGCCTGCTAAGCTGCAATTTCCTTTGTATAATTTGACCCGCACAGTACCTGTCGCGTTTTTCTGGGTTACATTAACGAATGCATCTAAGGCTTCTCGCAAGGGAGAATACCATACTCCATCATAAACAATTTCCGCATATTTTAAGGCAATCTGTTCTTTATAGTGAAGGGTTAAACGATCAAGAGTAAGCCGTTCTAAGGCCTGGTGAGCCATGTAGAGAATGGTTCCGCCCGGGGTCTCATAAACACCACGGGATTTCATTCCTACGAGTCGGTTTTCAACCATATCTACAATTCCGACTCCGTTTTTCCCGCCTAGTTCATTTAGCGTTTCCAGTAAAGCAACCGGAGCAATTTTCTCACCATTCAAGGATGTCGGTACTCCTTGTTCAAACCCTAATTCTAAGTAGGTTGGCTCATCTGGGGCATCTTCTGGAGATACTCCCAGTAGATATAGATCACGTTGGGGTTCATTCCAGGGATTTTCCAAATCCCCTCCCTCATGACTTAAATGCCAAATATTTCGATCCATACTATAAGGACGATCTTTTGTGACAGGAACAGGGATTCCACGAGCTTGAGCATAGTCAATGCAATCTTCACGGGACTTTAGATTCCATAAACGCCAAGGCGCAATGATCTCTAAGTCCGGATTTAGTGCTTTGACACTCAGTTCAAAGCGAACCTGGTCATTACCTTTTCCCGTTGCACCATGAGCAATTGCTACTGCGCCTTCCTTTTCCGCAATTTCCACTAAACGACGGGCAATCAACGGCCGCGCAAAGGAAGTTCCTAAGAGATAGCTTCCTTCATAAACTGCTCCAGCCTTAAGGGTCGGGAAAACAAACTCTGTAAGAAATTCCTGTCGCAGATCTTCTATATATAGTTTGCTCGCACCACTTTTTATCGCCTTTTCCTGTAAGGGCGCCAGCTCTTCCCCTTGTCCAAGGTCTGCAACCATAGCGATTACTTCATAACCATAGGTCTCTTTAAGCCAAGGAATAATAATTGAGGTGTCCAGCCCACCAGAATATGCTAAAACAACTTTTTTCATTTCCAATCTCCCTCTTTATCCAGTTTTCAAGACCTGACCAACTTCGGATGCCTAGGTATCAGACGGATATGCACCATCGAAAGTAATATTATACCAAGGCAACATCGCCAATGGAGGCCTTTTATTTAGCCTCCAGATTAGCACTTATACAGTTTGCTAAGACAGCAGTACTGGGTATTTATTGTGTATAGTATACTACTATACTTTTCAGATTACACGCAAGTCTTAAAAATACACCACCATATATAATTCATCAAGCCATAACTAGTGCCATAACGGCTTTCTGAGCGTGAAGACGATTTTCAGCTTCATCAAAGACAACGGATTGCGGGCCTTCAATGACATCCTCCGTAATCTCTTCTCCACGATGAGCAGGCAGACAATGTAAAACAATGGCTGATTGGTTAGCCAATTTCAGGGAGTCAGAATTGATCTGATAACCTTGGAAAGCTGCCATACGCACCTTGGACTCAGCCTCTTGACCCATACTTGCCCAAACGTCTGTGTATAGAACATCAGCACCTTTTACTGCCTCTGCTGGATCATCTACCACTTCTACTAAACCACCGTTGGCTTTGGCATCAGCCTGGGCCAGGGCAATAATCCCGGAATCCGGCTTGTAACCCTGTGGAGCAGCAATAACAACATGTAACCCCATTTTTGCGCCGCCAAACATCAGGGAATGAGCCATATTATTTCCATCGCCTACATAAGCAAGTTTTAATCCGGCTAGGCGACCTTTATGCTCCTGTATCGTCATGAGATCCGCTAAGACCTGGCAAGGGTGAAGCAAATCTGTGAGTCCATTAATAATTGGAATTGAAGAGAATTCAGCCAATTCTAAGACTTCTTGATGGCTGAAGGTCCGAATCATAATCCCGTCAACCATCCGGGAAAGTACACGAGCTGTATCTGAGATAGGCTCTCCTCTGCCCAGTTGAATATCTCGTCCGCTTAGAAAGAGAGCATGCCCTCCAAGCTGATACATACCGACCTCAAAAGAAACGCGAGTACGCGTAGATGACTTTGTAAAAACCATGCCCAGGGTCTTGCCCTGAAGAATCGGATGAGGGCGTCCGGCTTTTTGATCCGCTTTAATGTCTTTAGCTACGTCTAAGATAAAGCTTAATTCATCTTGACTAAAATCATGTAGGGAAATAAAGTCTCGTCCTTTAAATATTGATTTATCAATTGTATTCATTATACCCACTCCTTTGATGTGAATTATTATACACTTTAATGTATAATAATTCAATAGCCAAAATTAGATTTTCATTCTTTCATAGATACCGTATAGTTTTAGGCAGGATATACAAGCTATTAGCGCGAAGATATTAAATCTTACGCATTTATTTGTTTATTTTGGAGGAATGATATATGATTTGGCCAGACCGCATGAAATCAGCATGGGTAACGTTTAAGCGAGAAGCACTTCCCTTGTATGGCTGGACACTCATTTTAGCAGGAGCCTTCCTAGTCCTTTTGATTGCAGTATCCTTTGGGATACTAAACCATTTGAACTGGGTTTTTCCTAACATTCATAATTTCCAAGGAGCGTATTCCTATTCTGCAGGAATGCCTGTTCCCGGGATGCCCCCTGTTGCAGACCCTTTTACTGAATCTTTTATCGATCCTTTCACAAATCCTTTTACTGATCCTTTTAGCCCACCATTCGAACTGCCGTTTTCCTACTTTGGAGGCATTGAAAATTTCTCTCGTTTTATTCCGTTTATCGAGAGTATTGTAGGCTCTCTTTTATTTATCCTGATTGTAATTTGGTTGGTTGGTGCAACTTTTTATACCGGGATATCTAACTTAACTATGAAAGCTTATCGTGAGAAAGTAAGCTTTAGAGATTTCCGTTTTAGAGGTTTCTTCCGCATCCTCGGTTGGCAAGCTTTTGTCTTTTTGATCCAGTTGTTAATTGTAGTCTCCGGGTTGGTCGCCGTCTTTGTCTTAAGGCAGTCGGAATGGGCCCTCGTGAGTTTCCTTATTGCTTATGCTCTATTCCTACTAGTTATAGGTCTTTTTACATTGCCCTGGATTATTTCCTCAGGTATTTACCTTCTTGCTCACCCAGAGTTAAGTTTTCCAAAAGCACTTTCCCGAAGTTGGAGTTTCTTTCGCAGTCACATGGGTACTCTCTGGGGATATTTGGGGACAGTTTTTTTAATTGAAATCGCCATTGAAATCCTTAATAGAATTTCCCCTGGAACCGCTGGATTAGTCTACTTTGTGATTAGTCCATTCACGGTAGTATTAGCAATTGTTTGGGTACTTTCAATCGAAGACGATGAGCGGGAAAGAGCTTGGCAAGTAAATCAACTTTATAACTCGGTGAGCGATCCCATATCGCAGACTCTTAATTTTAATCCATCGATCACTGATGCTAAGGAAATGGATGCTTCTAGGCCAAATCCCCCCAAACCTAAGCTCGACTTGCAAAAGTCAGAGCACTTACCCTCTCTTACAGAGGATAATCCACGGTTCTGCCCTTCCTGTGGAAAACCTGATACTGGTACAGCATATTGCCCACAGTGTGGGACAAAGCTCCACTGAACTACCTTGATTTAACTAACCTTATTTGTTTTATACAAGTAAAAAGCTCCTACTGAGATTAACTCCAGCAGGAGCTTTTAATATACTTTTAGTATACTATAATATTTCTAGATTTTGAACTCTAATTAATACCCTTCTTAAATTAATGGATAGGCTTTCTTTATAAAGCACTTTTAAAGTCTACTCCCTAATACTTGTTGATTCTCCGATTTCAAAGTTGACATGTAAACCAGATTTGTATAGGCTAATGATAGCAGAAACAAATGGTGATCATAATCAATACAAAATCACAGATCTTGAGACTACTACATTTATAAATTAGGTGCTTCGCCATTTTTAAGTAACCAAATGGAGGTATAGTTATGAAACAAATTAAAGAAACAAATTTACCTGGTATTGGCAAAAAATTTCAACTTATCGCACGCAGCGGAGAGAAAATCGTCATAGTCGTACATGATGACGGGCGAAGAGAGATTTATCACTTTTACCGCGAAGATCCTGATGATTCTATCTCCATGGTAACACTTGATGACGAAGAATCACGGTGCATAGCAGCTATACTCGGGGGGATGACATATCGCCCCAAAGCATTAGAGACTGTGGATATTGCCTTAGGGGATATGGTTATAGAGTGGCACAAAATTGAACCGGATGCCTATGCAATTGGCAAGACCATTAAAGATTTGTGTGTTCGGCAAGTTACTGGAGGAACGATTATTGCGATAGTTGACCATGATCAGAATAAAACCGTCAATCCTGGTCCCGAGGCCTCATTCCGAGATGGCTCTACAGTAGTGATTATAGGTGATAAAAACCAAGTTAAAGCCTGTAAACATCTATTATTACACGGGAGTGTAAAATAATGGAGCACTTAATACTGGAGATTGGCTTAGCTCTTGCTTTAATTGCAGGCGCAGGACTTCTAGCCGGTAAACTCCGAATTTCTATCGTACCAATTCTAATTCTGACAGGGATGATCGTTGGCCCACAGGCACCCCACATCGGTCCTTTAGACTTTAGATTTATCCAGAGTGCTTCATTAATTGAGTTCATGGGACGTTTAGGGGTTTTGTTCCTTCTGTTTTCCCTTGGGTTGGAGTTTTCCATAAAACGTCTTTTAACAGCTGGCCCTTCTATCATCAGAAGCGGAACAATTTATATGGTTATAAATTTGTCCATAGCTATAATATTTCCTTTACTTCTGGGTTGGCCACTTAAGGAAATACTTGTTGTAGCAGGTATTATGACTATTTCCTCCAGCGCAATTGTGGCAAAAGTCATTGTTGATTTAAAGAGAGCAGCCAATGATGAAACTGAGATAATTTTAGGGTTGATGATGTTTCAAGATGTCTTTGTGGCTATTTATTTCTCGGTTGTTTCCGGACTAGTTCTTGCTGGATCCACTTCTATTTCGGATATAATACTTAGTGCATTGATGGCTCTTTTATTTATAGGTGGTTTTTTGTTTTTGGGGCACAAGTTAGTTCCCAAGCTAGACCGTTGGTTGGACATTCCTTCAGATGAAACCTTTATGCTTGTAGTTTTCGCTATCTTAGTTTTGGTAGCTGGTTTTTCTGAAACTCTGCACATTGCTGAAGCCATAGGAGCCTTGCTCATCGGTCTTGTGCTGGCAGAAACGGAACACTCCGAACGCATAGAGCATTTAATTGTTTCATTCAGAGATTTCTTTGGGGCCCTTTTCTTCTTTAGTTTTGGTCTAAGCATTGACCCCTTTGCTTTGGGTGGGGCCGTTTGGCCGGCGGTCATTGCTGTTATTTTAACCCTCTTAGGAAATGTTGTCTCTGGTGTTTGGGCGGGAAGAAAAGCACGTCTATCACACAAAGCCTCTCTAAACATTGGTTTATCAATTATTTCGAGAGGTGAATTCTCTATCATTTTAGCTACCCTTGCAAAATCTGGCGGATTATTAGCTGCCTTGCAACCATTTGCTGCCTTGTATGTTCTCATCCTCGCCATTCTGGGACCTCTGTTAACGAAGGAATCACGTTGGGTCTATAACCGGTTAAGGCCATTACTGAAATGGCCCCAAATTCCAGAAAGAAGAAAATCAAGAAAAAGTACAGGTCAATGAGCTAGCGCTCATTGACCTGTACTTTTCATTTTAAATCTCCAAATACTCCTGTAACGAAAGTACTTGAGGCACCGTATTACTGCGAATCTCTTGGAGTGCACGAACCACTGCTTTGGCTGTGTCCATTGATGAGAAACAGGGTACTCCGTGTTCAGCCGCTAATCTCCTTAAGAGATAACCGGTTCTTTCCGGTGCTCCTTGGGTAGAAGTGCTTAAGATGAAGGAGAATTCTCTCTGGCGGACTGCTTCTTGAAGAGCCTCACTCGATTCATTCACCACTTCCACTTTTACTCCACACAGGGCTAACGCTTTAGCAGTATCCCCAGTCCCTTTAACTCCAAACCCTAGCTGAGCCAATTGGCGAGCGAGAGTAATTGCCTCAGGGCGATCCTTTTCTGCTACAGAGACTAAAATATTTCCGTCCTTGGGCAGAAGAATCCGAGAGGCAGCAAAAGCCTTCGCCAGGGCATGACCAAATTGTGTATCCATTCCCATAACCTCTCCGGTAGATTTCATTTCCGGGCCCAGAGAAGTTTCGACTTTCGTCAACTTTTCAAAAGAAAAGACTGGGGCTTTAACGACTACAAAGGGCACTTCTGGAGCAAGGCCATGGGTATACCCCATTTCCTTTAAGGTCTTGCCGAGAGAAACTTGAACCGCTAAATTGACTAACGGAATTCCGGTTACTTTAGAAAGAATCGGTACTGTCCTGCTTGCTCTAGGGTTTACTTCTAAGACATATACTTTGCCGCGTACAACAACAAATTGAATATTAATAAGTCCTTTAATTCCGACTCCCTCCGCCAAACGACAGGTGAAATCCTGAATTTGATCTATTTCAGAAGGCGTCAAGCTCTGGGGTGGATAAACTGCTAAGCTATCCCCTGAATGGACACCCGCCCGTTCGATATGCTCCATAATGCCGGCTATCACAGTTGTCTCACCGTCTGACACTGCATCGACTTCTACTTCTTTGCCGTCTAAATACCGATCCACGAGGATTGGATGTTCCGGAGAGAGGTGAATTGCCCGTCTTAAGTAATCTTCTAATTGATCCAGATTTTCGACTACTTGCATAGCCCGACCTCCAATAACATAGGACGGCCTGACGATCATCGGAAATTCCAGTTCCTCAGCAACTTTTTTGGCCTGACTAACCGAAGTAACACTTCGTCCTTCAGATTGTGGAATACCTAAACGACACAAAAGCTCAGCAAAACGTTCTCGATCCTCGGCCATATCAATGGCATCAACAGGGGTTCCTAGCACTTGAACTCCGGCAAGCTTTAATCGTCCAGCCAAATTGATAGCCGTCTGTCCACCAAATTGAACTAAAACTCCATCCGCTTTTTCTTTATTCAGGACATGCAGTACATCCTCCATGGTCAACGGCTCAAAGTAAAGCTTATCGGCAATGTCAAAATCAGTAGACACGGTTTCCGGATTATTATTGATCATAATAGCTTCAACACCCGCTTCTTGCAAAGCAGACAGTGCATGAACAGAGCAATAGTCAAACTCAATCCCTTGCCCAATTCGTATCGGCCCTGAACCTAAGACGACCACTTTAGTACCATTACTTATCTTGCCCTCATCTTCTTCCTCATAGCTTGAATAGTAATAAGGGGTTGAAGAAGCAAATTCTGCTGCACAGGTATCAACGGTCTTATAGACAGGAATAATCCCTGAGTCCATACGCATAGTTCGTACCGTTTCCTCTGAACCCCCAGTAAGCTTAGCAATTGCTAAATCGGAGAATCCTAGGACTTTTGCTAAGCTCAGCAGTTCGGTGGTCAAAGGTTCATTTTGCAGTCGCTGTTCAAGTAAGACCAGCTCTTTGATTTTATATAAGTAGAAAGGATCAATCTGCGTAAGCATTTGAACCTCTAATATGGTCCAATCTCTGCGAAAGGCTTCAGGAATTGCAAAAAACCGCTCATGGTCAGCCGAAGTCAACTTGTCTTCAATCTCCATTTCTGTCCAGCCCCCGGAAGCCTTAATCCGAAGACCAACTGTGCCAACTTCTAAAGAGCGGGTGGCTTTTAAAAGAGCTGCTTCTAAGGTTCTTTCCATAGCCATAACTTCTCCGGTGGCTTTCATTTGTGTCCCCAGACGATGATCTGCTGCCGGAAATTTATCAAAAGGCCACCGCGGAAACTTAACCACGACATAATCTAGGGCAGGCTCAAAGCAGGCACTTGTATGCCCGGTCACAGGATTTGTCAATTCGGGAAGAGTATAGCCCACGGACAAAAGAGCTGCCATTTTAGCAATAGGATAGCCGGTGGCTTTAGAAGCAAGGGCACTTGAGCGACTAACCCTAGGATTAACTTCAATGACTACATATTCCCGACTAACCGGATTTAAGGCAAATTGAACGTTACATCCACCGTTCACTCCCAAGGCTCGAATAATCTTTAAGGATGAAGCCCGCAGCATCTGGTACTCAACATCTGTCAAGGTCTGTGATGGAGCAACTACGATACTGTCCCCAGTATGTATTCCTACCGGATCGATATTCTCCATGTTGCAGATAGTAATGCAATTATCCGCTGCATCTCGCATGACTTCATATTCAATTTCCTTCCAACCTGCAACACTTCTCTCCAAGAGGCACTGGCCGATGGGGCTGGCCTGCAGTCCTTTTTGCAAAATTTCCTCTAATTGTTTGGAGGTTTTAACAATCCCCCCGCCTGTACCACCCAGAGTATAAGCCGGCCTAACAATCAGTGGAAAACCTTGCTTACGAGCAAAGGCCTCCCCTTCTTCTAAACTATTTACTATCACACTTTCGGCCACAGGCTCCCTAAGTAAAACCATGGTTTCTTTAAAGGCATCACGATCTTCCGCTTTGTAAATCGTCTCAGAGTTACAACCAATAAGATCTACACCGTAACGCTCTAATATCCCCTCACGTTCCAGTTCCATGGCCAGGTTCAGACCTGTTTGCCCACCCAGGGTCGGCAACAAGGCATCCGGATGCTCTTTGCTGATGATTCTTTCCAATACTTCGGGCAACAAAGGTTCAATATAGGTAATATCAGCAGTTTGAACATCCGTCATGATGGTTGCAGGATTACTATTAACCAGCACCACCTCTAAACCTACTTCACGCAGGGCTCTGCAGGCTTGAGTCCCGGCATAATCAAATTCTGCTGCTTGCCCAATAACTATTGGGCCGGATCCAATGACAAGAACCTTCTTCCACGCCGGATTAAGAGGCATAACCAGCCCTCCATTCCTGCATCAATTGTGCAAATTCATCAAAAAGATAGAGGGATTCACTGGGTCCGGGCCCGGCTTCCGGATGGTATTGAACTGAAAAGACCGGTAAATTACGGTGTTTTACCCCTTCAATACTTTGATCATTAAGGTTGCGATGGGTTATATAGAGTGGAGTTTGCTCCAAACTTTTTTCTGAAATAGCATAACCATGATTCTGCGAAGTAATAGTCACTCGCTTAGTCGTTAAGTCTTGTACCGGTTGATTACCGCCCCGATGTCCAAACTTCATCTTATATGTATCTCCCCCTAGGGCCAGGGATAGAAGCTGATGCCCTAAACAAATACCGAAGATAGGACGTTCACCCACTAATCCTTGAATTGTTTTTATCCCTGTTGCAACCTCCTTAGGATCCCCTGGCCCATTGGAAAGAAAGACACCATCTGGTTGTAGATTTAGGATTTTCTCGGTGGGGGTATTATGGGGAACAACCGTCAGACGAAAGCCACTTTCTTGCATTGCCTGCAAAATGTTTCTCTTAATTCCAAAATCCATAACCACGACATGCAATATCTCTTTCTCCCTTGATATAGGAGGGAGTGTATAGGTCTTTGGGGTACTGACTCTCGCTACAACATCCGTAGGAACAGACAAGGTGTTTAAGCGTGAGACGATTTCCTGCAAACCTTCTAATTCAGTAGTAATTATCCCACGTAACACTCCGTGTTCTCGTATAATTCGAGTTAACGCACGAGTGTCAATGCCCTTAATCCCTACAACTCCAGATTGTGCCAATGTCCTGGAAAGATTTTTTTCCATTTGCCAATGGCTTGGATTACGAGCAGCTTCTTTTACTATAAATCCTTGAACCTGAGGTTTTTCTGATTGATCATCAACTCTGTTGATACCATAGTTGCCAATGAGCGGATAGGTCATACACACTATTTGCCCAGCATATGACGGATCGGTTAACACTTCTTGATAACCAGTCATTCCCGTGTTAAAGACGACTTCTCCAAAAGTCTCTCCTGCTGCTCCAAAAGACTCTCCCAATAAAATTTTCCCGGTCTCAAGTACGAGTGCCGCTTTCATTCCCATCCCTCCTCTGACCCTCTATCTAAATATTACTAACTTTTGAACTCTGGCTTCAGATCTCTGATGCCGATTACTACCAAATTTCAGCTAGGACATCATCTAAAATCCCTAAGGCTTTATCAATGACTGGTTTTTCTACAATAAGAGGGGGCAAGAAACGTAAGATCTTTCCTCCAACACAATTGATTAGCAGTCCGTTCTGCAAACAAGTCTCCACAATTTCGGGGCCCAGCTTAGACACTGGCCATCCTAAGATAAATCCCTGGCCTCGAACCGATCCACCTGTTTGATATTTTTGGGCTAAATTCTCGAGTCCCTGACGAAAATACTCGGAACGTTCTTTAACTCCTTCGAAGAAACCCTCTTCGAGCATTATATCTAACACAGCACAACCCACTGCCGTGGCTAGCGGATTTCCTCCGAAGGTTGAAGCATGGTCTCCGGGCTGAAAAGCTTGCGCTACTTTATCTGAGGCTAACATTGCCCCAATCGGCACTCCGCCCCCTAAAGCTTTAGCTAAAGTCATAATATCCGGAACCACTCCGCTCCACTCATAGGCAAAGAGCTTTCCGGTTCGTCCGACACCACACTGAACCTCATCAAATATCAGCAACGCTCCAAACTGATCACATAAAGTCCGTGCCTCTTGAAGGAACTCTGCCGAAGCGGGGATCACCCCGCCTTCGCCTTGAATAGGCTCAATAAAAACCGCTGCGGTATTATTATTAATCTTTGACCGTAGATCTTCAATATCGTTTAAGGCTGCATAGCTGAAGCCATTAGGGAGGGGATTAAATCCTTGCTGGTATTTTGTTTGACCAGTAAGGGTAAGGGTAGCTAATGTTCGCCCGTGAAAAGAGTTTTCCAGTGAAACTACCTCATATTTGTGCTCCCCAAAATTCTTCTTAGCATATTTGCGAGCAAGTTTAAAGGCCGCCTCATTAGCCTCAGCACCGCTATTGCAAAAGAATACCTTATCGGCAAAGGAATGCTTCACCAAGCGTTCTGCCAAAGCAACTTGATTTGGAATCCAGTAAATATTTGAAGTGTGCAGTATTTCTTTAGCCTGCTCTTGGATAGTGCGAACTATCGCAGGGTGGCTATGCCCCAAGGAATTAACGGCCAAACCCGTCACAAAGTCTAAATATTGCTTGCCATCCGAATCCCAAACCCAGGCCCCTTCTCCTTTGACCATGGTCATGGGTAAGCGGCCATAGGTATTCATTACGACCTTTTTTCCCCGCTCTACAATCGCTTCACTAGTAATACCCTCTAACATATCATAACCCCCAATCGCGAAATTCCTATCCTTGAAATCCATCTCGAAATCGACATAAGTCTCTAAGCATCCCCTTTGAACATCGTGCCAATTCCACCGTCTGTAAACAATTCCAGTAAAATTGCGTGACTTAGCCGACCATCCAGGATATGTACACTGCCAACTCCGCCGTCTAAGGCCGAGATTGCACATTCAACCTTAGGCAACATTCCTCCGCTCAGGATCCCTTGAGCTTTCAGGGTCTCTACTTCCCCCCTGGAAATCGTTGAAATTAGAGAGTCTGTATTAGAAACCTCTCTTAAGATTCCACGCACATCCGTTAATAGCAGCAATTTATCAGCTTTAAGGGCTTCAGCAATTTTCCCCGCGGCAGTATCGGCATTAACATTAAAGGTTTCCCCTGCTTCCCCACTGGCCACCGGAGAGATGACTGGAATGTAACCCTGTCCCAGCAAAGTATTTAAAATATCCGGGGTAACACTTTGAATTTGGCCCACAAGTCCTAAGTCAATATTTTCCATTTCACCCGAACTATTAGGCATTTGCATCGGTTTCTTTACAGCCATAAGCAAATTAGCATCCTTCCCGGACAACCCCACACTCTTCCCTCCAAACCGATTGAGAAGAGAGACCATCTCAGTATTTAGCTTGCCAAGTAAGACCATTTGCGCAATCTCCATAGTCTGGGCATCTGTTACTCTTAATCCTTGGACAAATTGGCTTTCAATTCCCACCTTCTTCAACATAGAATTTATCTCCGGTCCTCCACCATGTACAAGGACCGGGCGAATTCCTACAGAATGTAAAAGAAGAATATCTAACATTACCGACTCTTTCAAAATGGGATCAACCATAGCATGGCCCCCATACTTAATTACCACGGTCTTTCCCGCAAATTTCTGGATATAGGGAAGGGCTTCTACTAAAACACGAGCTTTTCCTAATCCTTGTTCCATCGGGGTCATTTGTTCCACCTCCAACTTAAAATCATGACATTTCAGCTTCTTTTTTCTAGTGATAATTCTTATCTCCGCAAGGTCAGTTTTAAAATTTGCATTTGCCTTGCTCAGTATCTCTGAATTAAGTTCTATAACTCCCATTTATTGTCACGTACTCATGGGTAAGATCACAACCCCATGCTGTTGCCTTTTCTTTCCCATCGTGAAGATTCAAACTTATTTTAACTTCTTTTAATTCTAAAATTGTTTTAGCCTTGTCTTCAGAAAAGTCAATTCCTTTTCCACCCTGAGCAACCATAAGATCTCCTAAATAAACATCAACTTTATTGGGATCAAACCCTGCTCCCGAATATCCGGCAGCGGTTAAGATTCGACCCCAGTTCGCATCTTCTCCAAAAAGTGCTGCCTTAACTAAACTAGAGCCACAAATACTCCGAGCAATTTTACGCGCATCCTCTTTCGTTTTAGCTTCCGAAACTGATACTTCCATTAACTTGCTGGCTCCTTCTCCGTCTCGGGCTATATCTTTAGCTAGCTCGATGCACATTGAATTTACCATTTGCACAAAATTGGCCCTGTCTGCCCCGTTCAGAGTGATCCCTGATGCTCCATTAGCCATTAAAAGAACCATATCATTTGTGCTTGTATCTCCATCAACAGTCACCATATTGAAGCTTTCATCAACCGCTTCCCGCAAAATCTGTTGCAATTCCTCCGAAGAAAGGAAGGCATCGGTTGTTATGAAACCTAACATTGTCCCCATGTTAGGATGGATCATTCCTGATCCTTTGGCAATTGCCCCTAAGCGAATGACTCCGCCCTGAGAACAAGGAAGTTCGTAGGCGTATTCCTTTACCATTGTATCCGTTGTCATAATGGCAAGCGCGGCTTGGTGTGCTGCTTGATCTGCTTCCTCCTTCTGACCACGGATTCCCTTGACAACATGATTGAGCAACAAGGAACTAGCCACCCTTATACCATTCAAGACTCGATCAATCGGCATCTTAACCCCAATTACGCCTGTTGAAGCAACAAGCACATCCTCCGGTGGTATTGCTAAAAAAGTCCCTGCTACTTCAGCCATTGCCTGGGCAGTTTGGTCACCAAATTCTCCAACACAGGCATTGGCATTTCCGCTATTGACAACAATAGCTCGAGCTAATCCATTTTTCAGATGACGCTGGGTTAAATAAAGGGGATGGGCTTTAACAATATTACGGGTATATACTCCCGCTGCCTGAGCTTGCACATCGGAAAAAATAAGGGCTACATCAAACTTGTCTTTATATTTTATTTCAGCTTGGACACCGACTGCATAAAACCCTTTTGGGGCAGCTATACCACCGTTAATCAACTTCCAAGCTTTCTTCGTATCATCCACTTAACCACATCTCCTTTAGCAAATTCTTCATATTAATCTTAAACAGATTAGGGCCACAAGGCTGTACCTTTCAGCCCTTGTGCCTCTGGCCAACCCATGGCAAGGTTCATATTCTGTACAGCCTGACCTGCTGCTCCCTTTAACAGATTATCAATGGTAGAGACAATAACCACATTTCCTGTTCTTTTATCTAAGGTCAGCTGTAAAAAGGCATGGTTGCTTCCGCTAGAAAACTTTGTCTGTGGCCAGGTTCCAGGCGGCAAAAGATGCACAAATTCTTCGTTCTCGTACTGGTTTTGCCAGCAACTTCGTAATTCTTCTTCGCCTACCCCTTCGGAAACCTTAGCATAAATGGTCACCAGCATGCCACGGGTCATGGGTACTAAATGTGGTGTAAAGCTGACTGTTAGCGGAGAACCTACCGCACGAGAGAGTTCTTGTTCTATTTCTGGCGTATGGCGATGGCTTGCAACTCCATAGGCCTTAAAGTTTTCATTAACTTCACTATAGTGCATTCCTAAAGAGATTCCTCGACCTGCTCCCGATACACCCGATTTGGCATCAATAATTAAATACTCTGTTTGAAGTAATCGCTTACGAAGTAAGGGAACAAGTGCCAGCAAAGTTGCAGTCGGGTAGCATCCCGGGTTAGCAATTAAAGATTTTCCTTTAATCTCTTGACGATAAAGTTCCGGCAAACCGTAGACTGCCTCTTTGAGCAAATCAGCAGCAGGATGTTTTATTTTATACCATTCCTCGTAACTCTCAGCTGATTGCAATCGAAAATCAGCACCTAGATCAATTACTTTAATTCCACGCTCTAAGAAGGCGCTGGTTCTTTCTGCTGTCAATCCATGAGGAAGAGCACAAAATAGCACATCCATGTCAGGTATATTTTCATCTTCTAAAACTCCAATATTTTGATCTAACCAATGCGGATATATTGAATCATAGTTTTCTCCAGCTACACTAGAGGATCCAAGATATAATTCCTTTACCTCTTCATGGCGATGTAATAAGCGTACCAATTCCTGTCCTGCATATCCTGTTGCGCCTAGAATACCGACTTTCATAATATGAACCTTCCCTCTATAGTCATCTTTTAATAATTATACATTTAGTTGCATAAACATTCAACCACTATCGAAAAAAAGAAAGGGGCCTCCCCTTCTTAAGTTACATTAATCTATCCTTCTCCTATGACCAATAGATGAAATTATAATTCCATTATCAATACAAGATTATGCTTATCGATGAGTTAGTGAACTAAATTCTCGTTTAATCTGCTGCAACAGTTTCTTATTGCTTGAAACGTCCCACCCGGTAAAAGCCAAGGCCTGCATAGCTAACAAGACTAAACTTTCACCATTTGACGAGAGTGACACATCGGCAAATTCTCGGGTGTGCGGGATCTCATTACCTGTTCCCAAGGTCAAATATGGGTGGATAGACGGTACAACTCGGCTAACGTTGCCCATATCTACAGAACCCATAGCAATCTGAGGTGAGGCTATTCTATCAATACCCATTTCCTCAAGGTTACGAGTAAAACATTCGGCCAAGGAAAGATTCGTAAGCATTTCATCATAAGAAAATTCAAACTTTTTCCAAGTCATTTTTGCAGATACCATAGACGCAGCGCCTTCGGCACAACGAATTACTTTCTCACGCAAATCATCTAAGTCCTTACGCTTTCGAGCACGCAAATAAAATTGAGAAACAGCACGTTCCGGAATAATATTGGGGGCAGTTCCCCCTTCTGTTATAATCCCATTAATTTTTACATCATGGGGGACTTGCTTCTTTAGAGCATTGATACCGACAAAGAAATTTATCATGGCGTCTAAAGCGTTAATGCCAAAATTAGATGCTGCAACCGCATGAGCAGAGCGCCCGTGAAATGTAAACTCTAAGGCATCTAAGGCTAGGCTGGAAATGACAGGAACATTCTGACTGCCTGGATGAAACATCATCGCAACGTCAACATTTTCAAAAACCCCTTTTTCCACTAAAGTTACTTTTGCCCCACTCGTTTCTTCAGCAGGAGCACCAATAACTAGAATCTCCCCGCCTAATTCTAAACTCTTGCTTAAAGTTATGGCAGCCCCAGCGCTGGCCGCTCCTATCAGATTATGTCCACAACCATGCCCTATCACTGGCAAAGCATCATATTCTGCCAGATAAGCAATAGTAGGCCCGGGACGTTTACCCTTAAATTTTGCCAAGAAAGCTGTCTCCATTCCAGCAATTCCACAATCTACTTTAAACCCATGTTTGGTAAGAAGAGAGCATAAGCTTGCAGATGCAAAGTATTCCTTATAACCAAGCTCAGGTCGCTCACCAATTTGACGGGCAACTTCCCATACTTCTCTGCTTAAACGCTGGGCCTGATCTCTGAAAAAAGCTTTAATAGCATCCATAAGCAACCCATCTCTCTTCCAAATTCATTATCTGTAAGGTAATCCATCACAAGGTGATAGCAAGAGTGTGCTTTGTTTCAATATTTATTTTAATTCATACTACTAAATTTAAATGTTTCCCTACCTTATGCCTCTTTGATGGTCGATTTCTTATATAAATTATTTGGGACTCTAAATACGGCAATGATAGACAGTACCCCAAGTAAAGGCCAGGAAACAACTCCCCAGAAGAGATATAGCATGTTTCTTAGGTCTTGAAAAAGTATTAGGTTCCCTAAGACCCCCAATCTTAATTGTTCAAGTTCTGAACCGTAAGGTATTCCAGCAAACATTTTGATTAAAAAAACTAACCCTTGAAGAACTACTTCGCTTCCAAACCAGAGAACTGACCATAACACCCCTGTAATCATTAAGCTAAAAGCTAAACCCAACCCCCATTTCCTGCGCGCAGCAAGCTGACTCTCCCCTCTAAAGTCAACAGGATTTGCCGCAATCTGAGCCATAAGTTGAGCCTGAAAAAAGTCTAAGGTTGCTTTGGGTATAGGTTTATCTGTGAATAATTTACTCCATTGCAGGTTTTCCTTCTCCACTATGGATTTCCCTCCTTTCTAAGCACTGCCGCAACTTTTCTTTACCCCGATGTAGATAAGTCTTAACTCGACTTACAGGAACCTCTAGCACAAGAGCTATTTCCTTATAGGAAAGTTCCTGATGATAACGCAAATAGAGCGCCTGAGTATAGTGTTCCGGAAGTTCAAGCAAGACATCAGCTAACATGCTGGCCTGTTCCTTTTCCACTAAAATATCCTCAGGCCTCGGTTGATGATCAACCAGGTCCTCGTCAATACTTATAATTATCTCTTTACGCCTTTTTCGATGCAGATCAAGGGCCTTATTCCGCGCAATGGCATATAACCATGCTCTAAACGGATATTCTTTAGAGTAGTGAGTAAGATTACGATAGACTGCTAAAAATGCCTCTTGAGCGCAGTCTAACACATCCTCCTCTGAACCGAGAATTCGGCGCAAGAAATGAATCAACGGTTCCTGATACCGTTCGACGAGGACAGCATATTGTTCGTGGTAACCAGCTAGTATTTGCCGAATGATTTCGGCATCTTCCATTTTCTTAGGCTCCTATCCAGAGGGCGCGGCACGCCTTAAGATGCTCTCCTAATCGGCCAAACCTTTTACTTCTAAATACGTTTTTCAATCCCTAAAAGTTTCAGACAATATGGATTATTGATTATAAATTTATTTTAACCTAGACCTAGATGACTGGCAAGAATTGTCTAGAAAATTCGCTCTCCAAATGCAGAACAAATAAGCCCTACTGCCAATTTAGCGGTTTTATTATGATTATCTAAAATTGGATTCACTTCTACAACATCCATACTTGATATATACCCCGAGTCTGCTAACAGTTCCATCGCTAAATGTGCTTCTCGATACGTGATGCCCCCCGGTACCGGAGTTCCAACTCCAGGGGCTTCCTCTGGATCAATGACATCTAAATCGAAGCTTATATGTATTCCATCCGTTCCTTGAGAAGCTATTCTGATCCCTTCGGAGACAACTTCCTTCATTCCCATCTGATCTATATCTCTCATTGTAAAAACCTTAATCTTGGATCTGCGAAGTAATTCTTTTTCCTGGGGATCCATTTCCCTAGCGCCAATAATGACTGTATTTTCCTCTCTCAACTTTTTATTATTCCCACCAATTCCCGTTAATTCAGGAGCCCCGAGTCCATTAGATATTGCTAAGGGCATACCATGAATATTGCCACTTTCTGTTGTATCGAGAGTATTATAATCTCCATGGGTGTCAAACCAGATTAATCCAAAGGACTGTTCACTTAAAGCCAGCCCTGCTATTGTTCCAATGCCTAAACTATGATCTCCACCAAGAATCAGTGGGATAACACCGTCCTTTTTTGCTTTAGCGACAATAAGATGAAGTTGCTCATTAATTTGTACAATCTCCTCCAAATACTTTAGCTTTTTATCTTTTATTTCTCTTGTCTCCGGAACTGGAACGTCGATATTACCATAGTCCTCGACAATCCATCCTAAACGCTTTAATCTGGCGTTTAATCCGGCATATCTAATAGCACTTGGCCCCATATCTACTCCACGACGATCAGCACCTAAATCAATGGGAACCCCAATAATTCTAACTACTTTTTTTTGCATTGCTTTCATACTTCCTATCTTTAATTATTTATTCTGTGATTTGTGGCCACTTTGAACCAATGATTCGAACTATTGCCCTTTCATATATATCTAATGTTCCCCAAAAACAAAAAAGCTTGCAAATACTTTGCAAGCATAGACTTATTAAAGCTGGGTTCTGACAGCTAGAGTTAATTCCTACTATTTCAATAATCGATTGATTGTTTCTTCTACAGTTAAACCAACGGACAATTTGAATGTTCCTGCTTGAAACTTTCGCTCTACTCGCTTTAAGCGCGCTTGCTTTAAGAAATCAGTTTTATCAAGAATAAAACCCTCTGAAAATAATAACTCAGCAATTCTTTCAGCATTTGCTCCCTTTGGGATAACAAAATCTCGCTCTATTTGGGCAGAACTCTGAAGTCCCGTGGAGCTGTCATTGGGTGTTGACTCCGAGGTTTTAATTGGTTGTGCAGGATCAATATCCGATGGCTGTTCTGTATTTGAACTTGAAACCATTGAGTTTTGATCCGATTGATTATCAGATTGGATATCCGATTGCGTAACGGATTGTATACCTGTTTGTACATTTGATGGCTCATTAAGTCTAAGGTGAGGAGAAACAAACATTACGATTATGGCACTTAATATAAGTCCGGAACCTAAGCCTAGCCAAAAGGATCGTGTTACTTTCAATTATTTTTACCTCCATTTGGCTGCATTGACAGAACCATCTTTACTGCATCTTGACTTAACAACAAGCGGGAAGCAATATCCGGTATCCTTTGCCCACTGGCTGCAAGTTCTAATACTTCTTGATATTTTGGCGAGAGATTAGGATTAGGATTAGGATTGGGACTCAGAACAGGATCAGCTTCGGCACTTTTTACTTTCTCTCTAACATAAATGTCATTGGGGACGCTAATTTCACTTGAAGGAGTTTTAAGTTTCTCTTGGCTTGGTACCCCCAAAACATCTTCCTTTTCTTTAAGCATAGCTTCTATCTGTTCAACATCTTTAGTTTGTTTTACTTTTGACTCTAGAAGTTTCCCTTCAAGATCGTAGACATGATCTTGAACTCTAATGATTTCTCTTTTCAAATAAGCTAACCCTTTCAAAGCTGTGATCGCTTCTTCGTTGGGCGGATTCTGCCAACGCCAACCTAGAACAATAAAACCAACTCCAAGTAATAATAACAATATGGGTAAAATATCCACGAATCCCCCTACTTTCAAAGAATAGCTATTCAATATCTCTATTAGACATTCGCGAAAGAAAATAGTTTCCCTGCAAAAACTAACAATATTCAACAAAATTTCTTATTCACCAATTCTTTTTCATCGTTGATTAGTCTCTGTTTGTTTACTAAAATAGAGACTTAGACCTTGGAATATAGCAATTGCCAATTTTTGCTGGTATTCTGGATTTGTCAGTAACTGCTCTTCTTGAAGGTTTGAAAGAAAACCAAGTTCAACAGTAACAGCTGCTTGCTTTGCCTTTTTTAAGACATATATATCTTGATTACCTTTAGCAACTCTTGTGGTATTTGTCATACTATTTAGTTCTTGCTGGATGAATTGTGCTAGAAGCTTCCCTTCCGGAGAATCGGAATGATAAAAGGTTTGTGCTCCTGTTAACTTTGGATCTGGAAAGCTGTTGGCGTGAATGCTCAGATAGACTTCTGCTTGAGTATCCATAGCCAACTGAATGCGTTGGGCTAAATCTTCTCTCTTACGTTTTAAAAGTCCTTGTGAGGTACCTAAATCTCGGTCGTCCTCACGAACCATAACTGCCTTAGCACCACTTTGCTGAACTAAAACCTGTAATCGTTTTGATACACCTAAGGTTATATCCTTTTCTAAAACCTTGCTTATCCCTACTGCCCCTGGGTCAACTCCTCCGTGACCGGCATCAATCACTACAACACGATCCCCCAACGTCCAACTCCAAATTTCTTGGTCTTGTCCTCGAAATCCAACTGCCAGTGTTACCGCTACAAAAAACGTTAGCACCAGGCCAATTAAGATTTTACGTCGTTTCATACTAACAACCCAAATCGGTTTCATCTCTATTCCCCCCCTAGTTTATTCCGTGTTTACCTTATGGGGAAGAACTCAAGATTATTCGTCTAGCTTGTCACAAAACTCATAAAACTTTTAATTTCTTTAATGATAAATTATATCCTCCTCTATAGCCCTATTTTCAACTTCTGCATGCATAATGGGTCTATACAAAACTAAAATCCCCCAACCATGCTCGGTTGAGGGATCTATGTTTCTCAGACGATTAACGTTTCGAGAATTGCGGCGCCTTACGAGCTTTCTTCAAGCCGTATTTGCGACGCTCTTTCATACGTGGGTCACGGGTAAGGAAACCCGCTCTCTTGAGACTTGGACGAAGACTGGCATCAGCCTTCAGCAAAGCACGAGCAATACCTAAACGAATTGCGCCAGCTTGACCTGTAGTGCCGCCTCCATGAGCTAGAGCAATAACATCATACTTAGCAAGTGTATCAGTAATATTGAATGGTTGCTGAACAATCATTTCCAAAGTCTTTTTGCCAAAGTACTCAGATACTTCGCGTTTGTTAATGATGAATTTCCCTTCACCTGGAATAAGACGAACACGCGCAATTGCATTTTTACGTCGTCCTGTCCCTGCATATTGTAATTTAGTTGCCATGTTTTACTTCCTCCTTCCTACTGAATTGTCCAAATTTCAGGTTGTTGAGCTTGGTGAGGGTGAGTATCCCCCTTGTACACTTTTAACTTAGTGTACATTTGGGCGCCCAACTTGTTATGAGGAAGCATTCCCTTCACGGCATGTTCCATAGCTCGTTCAGGCATAATTTGCATTAATTTTTTGTAAGGGATTTCTTTTAATCCGCCTGGGAAACCTGAGTGACGGCGATACAATTTGTCGTTCAATTTATTTCCAGTTAAAACTAACTTTGCAGCATTAATAATAATAACATGATCCCCTGTGTCAACATTAGGGGTAAATGTCGGTTTATGTTTACCTCTCAGGATACGTGCTGCTTCGGTAGCAATACGACCCAAAGGGATTCCCTCAGCGTCAATAACATACCATTTACGCTCCTGGTCTTGTGCTTTCGCAAAAAACGTGGACATGACTTTCCCTCCAAATTTAGAAGTATTCTGTTTTTCCTCACAGGCATGGGGCTCAATCATGCTTGCGTATGCCAGGGGCATGGGGCTCAATTCACAACCGAGGCATAAAAACTCATATTGGTATTTTATTTAAAAATCAACACAATGTCAAGTTATTTTTAAAAGTTCTAGAATAACTCTTCAAAAACAGTACTTGGGCTTTCATTTGTATAATTTACGTGCACAAGAGTTAGCCCGTGGGCAGGAGCAACCATGCGAGCACGTCTACGCTCTTGACTGGCTATTATGTCGGGAATCTCTCCTGGCAGAATACGACCTCTTCCCACATCAACAAGTGTTCCAACGATAATCCTTACCATATGGTACAAAAATCCATCCCCAATGCAGGTTACTCTAATCATTCCCTTGTCCTCACGACTAACTTTGCATCTATAAATTGTGCGTTCAAATCTTTTGCTATCCCCACCAGCAGCCGCAAAGGTTTTGAAATTATGACATCCTTCTAAATAGATAGCCGCCTGCTGCATGTGGTCTGTATTTAAAGGCAGAGGAACGTGATATGCATAAAGTCGCTGGAACGTATCCGGAATCGGCTTATTATCAATTAAGTAGTCATAGCGTTTCCATCTGGCAGACCACCGTGAATTAAAATCATCCGCTACACATTCTGCCTCAAGTACACGAATGTCTTTCGGAAGCAAGCTATTAAATGCCTTAGGGATTTTCTCTTCTGGAATTCTAGCACTTGTCGAATAATTCACGACTTGTCCGGAGGCATGTACTCCCGCATCTGTTCGTCCAGCCATAGCAAGAGTTACCTCTTCCTCAACGAGCTTAGCCCATACAGACTCTAGAGTTCCCTGTATCGTAGGTCCATATGCCTTATCTTGGCGCTGAAAGCCATGGTAGTGTGTTCCATCATAGGCTAATCTTAAGCGAATGTTCCGCATGATTCCCATGCCTCCGTAATTTACTTTGGTATACCTAAACCGGTACACTGGAAAACCATCAATCCAAACAGCTTAAAGGCCGGGAGTGCTTAACCATTGCAAGCAACCCGGCCTTAAAGTACCGCATTTTTATACGAGTTCGATGATTACCATTGTGGCAGCATCTCCCCGACGTAAGCCGAGTCTCATGATCCGAGTATAGCCGCCTTGACGGTCAGCATATTTCGGCGCGATAGTATCAAACAAATTCTTTACAACATCTTCATCCATGAGATAAGCCATCGTTAAACGGCGAGCAGCCAGATCTCCTTGCTTGCCGAGTGAAATCATCTTTTCAGCAATCGCATTTAGTTCCTTGGCGCGTGCTTCAGTCGTTTCAATACGTCCATGTTTTAACAGGGAAGTGACAATGTTACGCAACATTGCCCCGCGATGACCAGTATTTTTTCCTAACTTGCGGTAAGCCAATTACATTCCCCTCCTTTTGCACCGAATTAGTCTTCAGCCGGCCGGAAAGACAAACCTAAGTCTTTCAGTTTGAATTCCACTTCTTCTAAAGACTTGCGACCAAGGTTACGTACTTTAATCATGTCTTCTTCCGTTTTTTGAGTCAACTCTTCAACAGAGTTAATTCCCGCCCGCTTTAGGCAGTTGTAAGAACGAACAGACAGATCTAATTCCTCAATCGTCATTTCGAGGATTTTATCTTTGGCTTCCTCTTCTTTCTCTACCAAAACCTCAACGCTGTTGAGCTTGTCAGTGAGACCCATGAAGAGGCGCAGATGATCACTTAAGATTTTTGCTGCCGAGCTGGTAGCTTCTTCTGGTGAAATACTGCCATTGGACCATGCTTCAAGGGTTAGCTTGTCATAGTCCGTAATCTGACCAACCCGGGTATCCTCTACCGTATAGTTGACCTTGTAAATCGGGGCAAAGATGGAGTCAATAGGGATAACTCCAATGACATGATCCGGCTTCTTATTTTTGTCGGCAGAAACATAACCACGGCCACGCTCTACCGTCATTTCCATAAATAAACGGCCATCTTTGTCTAATGTAGCAATCTTCAAGTCATTGTTTAGTATCTCAATATCTGGGTCCGTTAAAATATCCCCAGCAGTGACAACCCCTTCGCCCTGTGCCTCGATACGAATGACCCTAGGTTCATCAGTATAGCCTTTGAGGGCAAGAGACTTTAAATTGAGAATAATGTCTGTAACGTCTTCCAAAACACCCGGAATCGTTGAGAACTCGTGGAGTACTCCTTCGATTTTGACTGATGTTACCGCTGAACCCTCGAGAGAGGACAGGAGAATCCTTCTTAAAGAATTACCTAAGGTGATTCCATATCCTCGCTCAAGAGGTTCAACAATGAATTTTGCATAGGAGTTATCTTCAGAACGCTCGATACACTCGATTCTGGGCTTCTCGATTTCTAACATCGGAATGCACCTTCTTTCTCGAGAACTTGATATACACAGACCATCCTACCCAGATGGGTTGAACGTCAACATTAACGGGAGTATTTCTCCACGATGAGGTGTTCTTGGATGGGCAGTTGAATATCTTCACGAGTTGGTAGTGCGACTACAGTTCCAGAAGCAGCATTGGCATCCAAGCTCAACCAACCTGGAACTGTTCGAGAACCCAGGTTTTCGAGAAGTTGTTTCATACGTGGCGAGCTTTTGCTGCCTTCTTTAACAGCGATAACTTCACCAATACGTACTGAATAAGAAGGAATATCTACCTTTTTACCATTTATGGTAAAATGACCGTGACTAACAAGTTGACGGGCCTCAGGACGAGATGAAGCAAATCCCAATTGGAAAATCACATTATCTAATCTGCGTTCCAAGAGGCTAAGCAAGTTTTCACCAGTTACCCCTTTGCGGCGGGCAGCCTCGTCAAAGTAACTGTGGAATTGTTTTTCCATGACGCCATAAATACGGCGTGCTTTTTGTTTTTCTCGCAACTGAAGACCAAAATCTGTTGGCTTCTTACCTCGGGCTTGGCCATGTTGTCCAGGAGCGTAAGCACGACGGTCAATCGCACACTTACCAGTATAACAACGTTCTCCTTTGAGGAACAACTTCATTCCTTCGCGCCGACATAAGCGACAGACTGGTCCAGTATATCTAGCCATGATTACACCTCCTATACCCTTCTACGTTTCGGTGGCCGACAGCCATTGTGTGGAATCGGTGTCACGTCTTTGATTAAATTTACTTCTAATCCTGCAGCTTGCAGAGCGCGAATAGCAGCTTCTCGACCAGCTCCAGGTCCTTTTACATAGCATTCAACATCTTTTAAGCCATGTTCCATTGCCACTTTGGCACAGGTTTCTGCAGCCATTTGTGCTGCAAAAGGTGTACTCTTACGAGATCCCTTAAAGCCAAGTGAACCTGCACTGGACCAGGAGAGTGCGTTCCCGCTGGTATCCGTAATGGTCACCATGGTATTGTTGAAAGTAGATTTAATATGGGCAATTCCACTTTCAATATTTTTACGTTCCCGGCGCTTTGTCCGGACAACTTTACGTGCCATCTCGGTTATCCCCCCTTATTACTTTTTACGTTTTGCTCCAACAGTCTTAGCCGGGCCCTTACGGGTGCGGGCATTGGTCTTTGTGCGTTGACCCCTTACAGGAAGTCCACGACGATGGCGCAAGCCACGATAAGAACCAATTTCCATAAGACGTTTAATATTGAGGGAAACTTCGCGACGCAGGTCGCCTTCAATCTTATACTCTTTATCGATAACTTCCCGAAGTTTGCCGACTTCGTCATCTGACAAGTCGCGAACTCGGACATCTGGGCTTACACCGGTTTTTGCGAGAATCTTATGTGAAGTAGGTAGCCCAATTCCATAAATATAGGTTAGAGCTATCTCTAAGCGTTTCTCGCGCGGTAAATCAACTCCAGCGATACGTGCCATCTAAAATTTACACCTCCACTATTTCAGTTCTGGAATAATATAAAATCGGTGCATTGGAGCATGCCTCCAATCAGCCGCGCAACCGAAACTAATTAACCTTGTCTTTGTTTGTGTTTCGGATTTTCACAGATAATCATAACCTTACCATGGCGACGAATAATTTTACATTTTTCACAGATCTTTTTAACAGAAGGCTTTACTTTCATTGTAATCCCTCCCTTTGGTCATTACTTAAACCTGTATGTGATTCTTCCTCGAGACAAATCATAGGGGGAAAGCTCCACTGTAACCCGATCTCCCGGAAGAATTCTAATAAAGTTCATGCGAATCTTTCCTGAAACATGCGCCAACACCTTGTGTCCATTAGCTAATTCTACTTGAAACATGGCATTTGGCAACGGCTCCAAGACTTTGCCTTCAACTTCAATCACGTCTTCTTTTGACATAATTAATTACCCCTCCTCTGGCATTCCCTGCCTCCAACCTAACATCGAGTTAGAATTTCCAGGCCATTTTCCGTAATTGCTACTGTGTGCTCGAAATGGGCCGATGGCCGGTTATCTCTCGTAACCACAGTCCAGCGATCCTTTAGCGTCTGCACTTCATACGTACCCATGTTTACCATGGGCTCAATAGCCAAGGCCATACCAACCTCGAGTCGTGGCCCCCGGCCTGGTTTGCCAAAATTCGGGATCTGGGGATCCTCATGCATGGCCTTTCCAATCCCGTGCCCAACATAATCGCGCACTACCGAAAACCCATTTGCTTCAACATGCGTTTGAACCGCATTTGAGACGTCATAAAGGCGATTGCCAACTTTCACTTGTGCTATACCCATCATTAAAGACTCTTCAGTGACTTTTAATAGTTTTTGGAGGTCTTCACCAACGTCTCCAATCGGGAGAGTCACAGCTGCATCTCCAAAAAATCCATCTTTAAGCGCACCGCAATCTATACTGATAATATCTCCAGATTCTAGAGTCCTTAAACCAGGAATTCCATGAACTACCTGTTCATTTACTGAAGTGCAAAGCGTCGCTGGAAAACCGTTGTATCCTTTAAACGCTGGAATTGCCCCCTGAGCACGTATATATTTTTCAGCCATGCGATCAAGTTCAAGTGTCGTAACTCCAGGCTTAGCGTGCTCACGGATTAACTCGAGAGTTTCAGCCACGATTCGTCCTGCATCACGCATTAGAACTAGCTGGCTCGCATTCTTCAGCTCAATCATGCTGATTAGGCCAAGGCTTTCAGAATATCCTGAAATACCTTATCAATAGGTTGGTCACCATTAATACGCTTAATTAAACCTTTTTCTTCATAAAAAGCAATTAAGGGCTCTGTTTGTGAGTTATAGACATTTAGGCGATTCTTCGCTGTTTCAACAGTGTCATCAGAACGCTGATAAAGCTCTCCTCCACACTGTCCGCAAACCCCCTCTTCTTTAGGCGGATTGAAGACCATGTGATAGGAAGCTCCACACTGCCTGCATACACGTCGACCAGTTAATCTAGGAATTAACACCTCTTCAGCTACTTCAATGTTGATAACACCATCGAGTTTCATGCCCAGACGGTCTAAGATATCAGCTAAAGCACTGCCTTGAGCAAGTGTGCGGGGAAACCCGTCTAAAAGAAATCCATCTGCACAATCAGGCAATGCTAAGCGTTCTGCGACAATTCCGATTGTCACTTCATCAGGAACCAAGCCACCAGCATCCATAAAAGACTTAGCCTTAAGACCTAAAGCAGTTCCATCCTTAATAGCTGCTCTAAACATATCTCCTGTAGAAATATGCGGAAAGTGAAACTGCTCTACTAGTGGACTTGCCTGAGTCCCTTTACCTGCTCCTGGTCCACCCATTAATATTATCTTCATTTCTTCTTCCTCCTCTTATTTCATAAATCCTTGATAATGCCTCGACATAAGTTGGGATTCAATTTGTTTCATCGTATCGAGGGCAACCCCAACCACAATCAGAAGGGATGTTCCACCAAAATAGATGTTCTTGAGTCCTGTAAGTCCAATAACTAGTGTCGGTAGGACTGCAATCAAAGCAAGAAATAAACCACCTGCGAGAGTTATACGGTTTAATACTTTTGTTAAATATTCTGCCGTTGGTCGCCCAGGTCGGAGTCCGGGGATAAATCCCCCATACTTCTTCAAGTTGTCCGCTACATCTACCGGATTAAAGGTGATAGATGTATAGAAGTACGTAAAGAATAAGATGAGCGCACCATAAAGCAGAAGATAAGGGATTGAAGTGATACTGCCATTCATGCTGAACCACGTGCTGACAAACCTGGCAAAACCGGATGTTGGCGTCCAAGATGCAATTGTTTGGGGAAAAGCAAGCAAGGACATTGCAAATATTACCGGAATAACCCCTGCTTGATTAACCTTTAGTGGAATATGGCTGCTTTGCCCTCCGTAGACTCTACGGCCAACAACTCTCTTAGCATATTGTACAGTGACACGACGCTGCCCTTCTTGAACATAGATTACTCCTGCTGTAATAAATACTACAATAATGAGCAATCCAATAATCGAAAGTGCATTGATCTCTCCAACTCTTAACATTTCCCACAAGGATGCTAGTGCAGAAGGAACACGAGAAACAATTCCAGCAAAGATGATAAGTGAAATTCCGTTTCCAATCCCCTTTTCAGTGATAGCCTCCCCGACCCACATTAAGAATGCAGTTCCCGCTGTTAAAACCAGTGCTATTAGCAGATAAGTTGGCCACTGCATTGCTGGGCTTGGAATAGTTAACGCACTGCGTATACCGTAAGTCAAACCAAACGCTTGAATGAATCCCAAAGCTACCGTACTATAGCGCGTATATTGAGTAATCTTTTTACGCCCATAGTCACCTTCTTTGGAAAGCCGTTCTAAAGATGGAATGACAATTGTCAGAAGCTGAAGAATAATGGAAGCCGTAATATAAGGAGTTATGCTTAGTGCGAACACCGTCAGCCTCTTAAAAGAGCCTCCAGATATCGTATCCATGAAATTCATCATAGAACCTGAACCAAACATATCTTTTAGAATGTCATGATTGACAAAAGGAATTGGAATATGTGCCCCGATTCTAAAAATCAGGAACATCAATAAGGTATAACCGATTTTCTTCCTGAGATCCGCTACATTCCATGCATTCTTCAGGGAATCGACACTCATCCTATTCCACCTCTACTTTTCCACCCGCCGCAACTATCTTCTTTGCCGCTGCTGGGCTGACTTTGTCAATTTTGACGGTCAGAGCTTTGGTCAAATCCCCAGTTGCAAGAATCTTCACGCCATCCTTAACAGCTTTGATTAAACCGATTTCAAAGAGGCTTTCAATCGTAACTTCAGATCCGTCCTCAAAACGTTCTAAGTCACGAACATTCAATGCAATTATTTCTTTTCTTGAGATATTATTAAAGCCGCGTTTGGGCATCCTGCGAAACAATGGATTTTGTCCACCTTCAAAACCAGGACGTACTCCGCCACCAGCTCGCGAATTCTGACCTTTGTGTCCTTTGCCGGACGTTTTGCCATGTCCGGAGCCAATTCCACGGCCTAAACGCTTAGGGGCATGTGTTGATCCCTCAGCAGGCTTTAGTTCATGCAGTTTCATGCTGACCCACACCTCCTTTTATTGAGCTAGTGTTTCTACCGTAACCAAATGCATGCATTTGCGAACCATTCCTAGAATTCCAGGACTGTCCTCATGAATTGCACTTGATCCTACTTTTCCTAAGCCGAGTGCTTGTAACACTTTGTGCTGTGCTTGTGAATAACCGATTGGGCTCTTTGTCAGTGTCACTTTGATTTTCATGACCGAACCTCCTTAACCTAGAACTTCTGCTACGGTCTTGCCTCGGAGTTTGGCAATCTCTTCTGGACGCTTAAGAGATTTTAAGGCTGTCATCGTCGCATTAACCATATTATGCGCATTAGCTGAACCTAATGACTTCGCTAAGATGTCATGAACTCCAGCAACCTCTAGAACTGCACGAACAGCTCCGCCTGCAATAACTCCAGTACCTTTTGAAGCCGGCTTTAACATTACTTGTCCCGCACCAAAAACTCCAATGATAGGATGAGTAATTGTAGTTCCGTGCATAGGAACACTGATGAGGTTCTTTTTAGCATCTTCAATTCCTTTGCGAATTGCCTCAGGAACTTCTCCAGCTTTCCCCAGTCCAGCGCCAACACGTCCGTTGCCGTCTCCGACTACAACAAGAGCGCTAAAGCTAAAGCGGCGTCCACCTTTTACAACCTTGGCCACACGGGCAATATGAACAACCTTTTCAATCATGTCTGATTTATTAGCTTCGAACTTCGCCAATTTGAAAATTCCTCCTTTACCCAAGCTTAGAAGCTAAGTCCAGCTTCTCGCGCTGATTCCGCTAATGCTGAGATTCGGCCGTGATAAACATTTCCTCCACGATCGAATACTACTTTCGTAATTCCTTTTTCAAGAGCCTTCTTCGCAACCAGTTCGCCAACCTTTTGAGCTCCAGCGGTGTTTCCGCCTGACAATTCTGCTGCTTTGAACTCTGGGTCTAGTGAAGAAGCCGCAACAAGTGTTACTCCGAGCTCGTCATTAATTACTTGAGCATAGATATGATTCAAGCTCCGAAACACTGCTAAGCGAGGACGCTCGGCAACTCCGATTACATTCTTACGAATACTCTTATGCTTTTTCATGCGAATTGCCTTACGATCAATGCGCTTTATCAAAGGGAACACACTCCTTTCACGTTGACAAGAGATTTTGCCCTTGCCTAATTCTTATTACTTCTTACCGCCTTTTTTACCACCGGTCTTACCAACCTTACGACGGATTATTTCACCTTCGTATTTAATACCCTTGCCTTTGTAAGGCTCAGGCAGTCGCTCTGAACGTACAACAGCAGCAAAAGCACCTACGAGCTCTTTATCCATCCCTTTAATTAAAATTTTGTTGGGTGCCGGGACTTCAAAATCAATTCCTTCAAAAGGAATAAGCTCTACCGGGTGTGATTTTCCAACGGTTAAGACTAGCTTGTTTCCTTGCTTTGCAGCACGATATCCAACCCCAACCATGTCGAGACCCTTCGTAAAACCATTCGTAACACCTTCCACCATGTTGGCGATCAGGGTACGAGTCAGTCCATGCAAAGAGCGGCTTAGGGGTTGATCATCTGGGCGTGCAACAATGATTTGCGAGTCTTCCACGGAAATGTTCATTAATGAATGGAGTTCCCTGGTTAATGAACCTTTTGGTCCGCTAACTGTAACAACGTTATTCTCTATTTTGAAGTCCACACCACTGGGGATACCAATGGGGCGCTTGCCAATTCTGGACATTCACTGCACCTCCGTTGAAAATTACCAAATGTAGGAGATTACCTCTCCGCCTAGGCCCTCTTTGCGAGCATTTCTATCAGTCATTATCCCCTTAGATGTGGAGATAATTGCGATTCCGAGTCCTCCAAGTACTTTAGGAATTTCATCCTTCTTCGCATATACACGAAGTCCCGGACGGCTTATCCGTTTTAGCCCTGTAATAACACGCTCGCGATTTGGTCCATATTTCAAATACATACGAATCACGCCTTGTTTATCGTCGGCAATATATTCTACGTCCTTGATATACCCTTCTGCTTTGAGCAGTTCCGCAAGCTCTCTCTTAATACGAGATGCTGGCACCTCAACTTTATCGTGGTAAACCATTCCAGCGTTGCGGATACGAGTTAAAAAATCTGCTATCGGATCTGACATTGACACTTAAGTCGTCCCCCTTCCTTACAATGTTTTACCAACTGGCCTTCGTGACTCCAGGAAGTTCCCCTTTGTGAGCTAACTCCCGGAAGCAAATCCGGCATATTCCGAATTTCCGCATGTAAGCATGGGGACGTCCACAAAGCTTGCATCGGTTATGCGAACGCACTGCGAATTTTTGTCCACGATTTTGGCGGACAACCATTGATGTCTTAGCCACGTTCTCGAACCTCCTTTTCTCTAATCACGGTACGGCATTCCGAATCCACGAAGCAATTCACGTGCTTCTTCATCGGTTTTTGCCGTTGTTACAAAGACTACATCCATTCCACGGAGCTTGTCGATCTTATCGTACTCTATTTCAGGAAAGATCAGTTGCTCCTTAATTCCTAACGTGTAGTTGCCACGTCCGTCAAACGCCTTTGCTGAAATACCGCGGAAGTCACGAACACGAGGCAAGGCTACGCTTAAAAGACGATCCATGAATTCATACATACGTTGACCACGCAAGGTCACTTTACATCCAATGGGCATTCCTTCGCGAAGCTTAAACGCCGCAATGGACTTCTTAGCCCGGGTAACGATCGGCTTTTGCCCAGCAATTTTCATAAGATCTCCAAGAGCAGAATCAATAGCTTTGGAGTTTTGAACAGCTTCACCGACGCCCATGTTGATAACGATTTTATCAACTCTAGGAATTTGCATTACATTTTTATAAGCAAACTTCTGCTGGAGAGCAGGAGCAATTTCGTTTAGGTATCTATCATGCAGACGAGCCACTAAGGTCCCTCCTTTCGCGATTAGTGTTTATCCGGAAGAGTCTCACCGCAATGTTTACACACGCGGAATTTTCCTTCTTCCGTTACCTTAAAGCTCACACGAGTCACGGATTTGCACTCTTGGCAATATAACATTACATTTGAGCTGGCCATCGGAGCTTCTTTCGAAACAATGCCGCCTTGAGGCATGCTTTGAGATGGTTTAGTATGACGTTTTACCATATTAGCCTTCTCAACAACGACTCGGCCCTTTTTACGAATTACATCAATGACTTTGCCCTTTTTACCAGCATCCTTGCCGCTGATCACCATGACGTAGTCACCTTTTTTTACGTGTATCTTATTAGGTTGTACCTTATGCTTAGTAGCAGCCACTTTCTTCACCTCCACCCATCATGGGTCTTAGATAACTTCCGGTGCTAAGGAAATAATTTTCATGTAGTTATCCCGCAGCTCACGTGCTACTGGTCCAAAGATACGAGTACCGCGAGGGCTCTTGTCATCTTTAATCAGTACAGCTGCATTTTCGCTAAACCGTATATAGGATCCGTCGCTGCGGCGAATTTCTTTCGTTGTCCGCACTACAACAGCTTTAACGACGTCTCCCTTTTTAACAACGCCCCCAGGCGTTGCTTGTTTAACAGAAGCTACAATAATATCTCCAATCGTTGCATATCGACGCATTGAACCGCCGAGCACACGAATACACATCAACTCTTTAGCCCCTGAGTTGTCACCAACTCTAAGCCTAGTTTGTACCTGGATCATTCCATTGACCCCCTTCCGAACAAATATCAGATTTAGAGAGCAACTGATCTCTCAGTTATCTCAACTACGCGCCAGCACTTATCTTTACTTAAGTGGCGAGTTTCCATGATCGTGACAGTGTCCCCGATACGGGCTTCATTGTTCTCGTCATGAGCCTTATATTTTTTCGTTCGTGTAATTGATTTTTTGTAGATCGGATGACTCTCCGTTATTTCAACTAACACAACGACAGTTTTGTTCATTTTGTCGCTGACAACTTTGCCAGATCGAACTTTACGTTGGGCTCTTTCCACGTTAGAATGCCTCCTTTCTCGCCTTAGGCACGTTCAATCTTCAACTCACGCTCTCGAAGAATCGTTTTACCGCGGGCTATTCCTTTGCGGACTTCACGAATTCGCATCGGGTTATCTAATTGTCCCGTTGCTAACTGGAAACGCAAATTAAACAGTTCTGTTTTAAACTCGTCGATTTCCTTTAGTACTTCTTCATTTGTTAAATCACGGAAATCTTTAGTTTTCATTTGCGTCACCTCCTTCTTGATCTGCACGAGCAACGAACTTGCACTTGATAGGGAGTTTATGCATAGCAAGACGTAATGCCTCACGGGCTTGTTCCTCGGTTACGCCGTTTAATTCAAACATTACACGGCCTGGCTTTACAACAGCTACCCAATACTCCGGTGAACCTTTACCACTACCCATACGTGTTTCAGCAGGCTTAGCTGTAATAGGTTTGTCCGGGAATATTTTAATCCATACTTGACCACCACGTTTAATATATCGTGTCATGGCAATACGAGCTGCTTCGATTTGACGATTAGTGATCCAGCCTGCTTCCATTGCCATAAGACCGTATTCACCAAACGTAATTTTATTTCCTCGTGTGGCCTTTCCTGTTAAGCGTCCACGATGTTGTTTCCGATGTTTCACTCTGGTTGGGACTAGCATCTAGTTTCCTCCTTCCACCTGAGCGACGACCTTCTTGGCGGGAAGAACTTCACCTTTATAAATCCAAACTTTGATACCAATTTTTCCGTACGTGGTATTAGCTTCGGCAAATCCGTAATCAATATCTGCACGTAGGGTGTGAAGGGGTACTTTTCCCTCATGATACCATTCAGTTCGGGCAATTTCGGCTCCTGCCAAACGGCCGCTGCATTGAATTTTAATACCTTGAGCGCCCTGTCTCATTGTCCGACCAACTGTTTGCTTCATTGCACGACGGAAGGATACACGCTTCTCAAGTTGTAATGCAATATTTTCCGAAACCAGTTGGGCGTCAAGCTCAGGCTTTTTGATTTCAACGATATTTACAGCTACTTGCTTGCCAGTAATGGCTTCAAGTTGTTTGCGTAAGTTTTCGACTTCTGTGCCGCCACGTCCGATAACAATACCAGGTTTCGCAGCATAAACAGATACCTTAACTCGGCTAGCTGCCCTTTCGATTTCAACTTTAGGGCATCCTGCTTGTTTAAGTTTATTTTTGACGAACTCACGAATCTTCAGATCCTCATGAAGAAGTTCCATGTAGTTCTTATCTGCATACCAACGGCTTTCCCAGTCCCGGATGATTCCGACGCGGAGGCCTTTGGGATTAACCTTTTGACCCACAGCTTAGTCCTCCTTCTTCTCGCCTACGACCACAGTTATGTGACTCGTCCGTTTCCGGATTTGGTCAGCACGTCCCATAGCCCGAGGCTTGATACGTTTTAAAGTCGGTCCTTGATCCACACATATTTCTGTAACATACAGATCATCAGCGTTCATGTCGTAGTTATGCCCCGCATTCGCGACTGCAGATTTCAGTACTTTAGTCACATCGTCAGTTGACCCTTTAGCGGTAAACTGAAGGATTGCGAATGCATCACTGACCTTCTTGCCACGAATCAAATTAACAACTTGGCGTACCTTACGAGGAGAGATACGTACATATTTTGCCACTGCTTTTGCTTGCATGTGCCTTAACCTCCTCTCGAATTATCGTAAGCCGCTGGATTTTTCACTGCCAGCATGGCCCTTATAGGTGCGTGTAGGCGAAAACTCTCCTAGTTTATGACCAACCATGTCTTCTGTAACATAGATTGGAACATGTTTTCGTCCATCGTGAACCGCAATGGTGAGTCCGACCATTTGCGGGAAAATTGTTGAGCGTCTGGACCACGTCTTAATAACGCGTTTGTCACCTGATGCGTTCATTGCTTCTACACGTTCAAGTAAACGAGCTTCGACGAAAGGTCCTTTTTTTAGAGATCTGCTCATTCATGGGCCTCCTTTCGACTACTTACTGCGCCGCTTCACAATAAAGCGATTCGACGGATTCTTTTTCTTTCGGGTCTTAGCACCCAGTGCAGGTTTACCCCAAGGTGTACATGGGTTGCGGCCAATCGAGTTGCGGCCCTCTCCACCACCGTGTGGATGGTCACAAGGATTCATAACAGATCCACGAACAGTTGGGCGAATACCCATCCAGCGTGATCTTCCTGCTTTACCAATGTTGATATTTTCATGGTCGAGATTTCCGACTTCACCGATTGTAGCTCTGCACTCAATACGGATCATTCTCATCTCTCCTGATGGAAGTCTTAAGGTAGCATATGAACCTTCTTTAGCCATAAGTTGGGCTGATCCACCAGCTGAGCGAACCATCTGCGCGCCCTTGCCAGGTTTCATCTCAATGTTGTGCAACACTGTACCAACCGGGATATTCTGAAGTGGAAGTGCATTCCCTACTTTAATATCTGCATCCGGACCGGATACAACGATTTGATCAACATGTAATCCGTTCGGTGCTAAAATATAGGATTTAAAGCCATCTTGATAATACAATAACGCAATATTAGCAGAACGATTTGGATCGTATTCGATGCTCGCAACACGAGCAGGAATTCCGTCTTTATTACGTTTAAAGTCTATAACACGATACTTACGTTTATGTCCGCCGCCTTTATGGCGTACACTTAAACGGCCATCGTTATTGCGACCCGCTTTTTTAGTCAGTGATTTGACTAATGAGCGTTCTGGTTCAGTTCTAGTCAGCTCTTCAAAGGTCGAAACAGTCATGTTACGACGACTTGGAGAGGTTGGTTTAAACGTCTTTATTGCCATAGGTCTTCCTTATCCTCCTTTGCTTCAAGCTGCTTATAGGCCCGCGAAGTTTTCAATCTTATCTCCAGCTTTTAGCGTAGCAATCGCTTTTTTGCGGTCCGATGTCTTGCCTTGATATTTTCCAACCCGTTTCATTTTTCCTTTAACAGATAATGTGCGGATTTCAACCACGGTTACTTTAAACATCTTTTCGACCGCAGCTTTGATTTCGATTTTATTCGCTGCAGGATCTACCCAGAAGGTGTACTTATTTTCTTCGACAAGTCCTACAGACTTCTCGGAGATTACTGGACTTTTGAGGACATCACGTGCGTCGCGCATTACGCTAACACCTCCTCTGCTTTAGTTACTGCCGCTTTAGTCATCACAAGAATGTCATGATGAAGTAAATCTACTATATTCATTCCAGCTACATCCATAGCCTTGACACCCTCAATATTTCGTGCAGAACGAAGCACTGCCTCATCTGCATTATCCATTACGATGATTGCTTTCTTGTCAACATTAAGAGCTTTAAGCACTTTCACGATTTCACGTGTTTTCACTTCGCTCAGACTTAATGTATCGAGGACAATCAACTGTTGCTCTAACACTTTCGATGAAAGCGCCGAATATAAAGCCAATCGACGAACTTTCTTAGGAAGTTTAAAGCCATATTTACGTGGTTTCGGAGCGAAGATTACACCGCCGCCTCTCCACAATGGTGAGCGAGTGCTTCCAGAACGCGCACGGCCCGTTCCTTTTTGACGCCACGGTTTACGTCCACCCCCGCGAACTTCGCCGCGTAACAGAGCGGATTGAGTTCCGCGTCTTTCAGAGGCTAATTGCGAGACAACTGCTGAGTGAAGAACATGAACATTCGGAGTGATCCCAAACATATTGTCACTGAGTTCAATTTCTCCGACAGCTGCACCTTGCATATTTACTACTTGAACTTTCGGCATTGCTTATTCCTCCTTTCCCAGTGTTACTTCGCCTTGACAGAAGGCTTCAGAATGAGCAACGACTTATTCGCTCCAGGGACAGCCCCTTTAATCAAGATCAAGTTTTTATCCACATCAACCCGGATAACCTCCAGATTTTGTACCGTTACACGTTCGCCACCCATACGTCCTGGCAGCACACGACCTTTGAAAACTCGAGCCGGGCCTTTCGCGCCAAGGGAACCTGAACGTCTGTGATACTTGGAACCATGAGCCATCGGTCCACGACTGGCGCCATTACGCTTAATCATGCCCTCAAACCCTTTTCCCTTTGATTTGCCTACAACATCAATTTTGTCGCCAACTGAGAATAGATCAACTTTAACTTCTTGACCAATCTCATAGCTATCAACATCGTTAACACGAAACTCACGAACATAGCGCATCGGCTTTAGTGAAGCCTTTGAGAAATGTCCCTTTTGAGGCTTGTTGCTCAAGCCATCGCGAAGAATGGAAAAGCCCACCTGAATAGCATTGTAGCCATCTGTAGCCATCGTCTTCTTCTGAACTACCGGACAGGGTCCTGCTTCAACAACAGTAACCGGAACCACACGTCCTTCATCCGTAAATACCTGAGTCATACCAATTTTTTTACCCAAAATTCCTTTTGACACGAATGCCACCTCCTAAACACTTTGAAGTGCGCCGGATTTCTCCAGAGCACGAAAATGTTTTTTTATTTTATTGTTGGATCAACCCGACAGCAACTCCACGCAGCCGGGTGTTTCACGCAACAAACATAACGATAGTATATCATATAATTATACGATATGCTAGTAAAAAAACAGCTAATTACAACTTAATTTCGATATCCACGCCTGCAGGCAAATCTAAACGCATAAGAGCGTCAACCGTTTTAGGCGTCGGCTCAAGAATATCAATAAGCCGTTTATGAGTGCGCATCTCAAATTGTTCACGTGAATCTTTATTGACATGCGGCGAACGCAAAATAGTATAGATACTTTTTTCCGTAGGCAACGGAATTGGTCCACTAACCTGTGCGCCCGTCCGTTTTGCAGTCTCGACAATACGCTCTGCTGATTGGTCAAGAGTCTTGTGATCAAATGCTTTCAGCCGAATTCTAATTTTTTGGCTCATAAGTTATAACTACCCCCTCATAATTCCCGTTATACGGGTTTCGAGCGTAAAAATTCCCTGACCGAGCGGAGTCACTCGATCAGCAACCTTTTACGCCATTCCAGAAGTCTGATAACAAAGGTTAGATAAATTAATAGTTAGTTGATCCTGTAATTAATTCACTAACTGGCTCTGCTCTTCCTTCAATGACGAGAGGAAAGTCTCCTCTCGTCATTTGAGTTTATTAAGACCTAATTATTTAGCAGCAATTTTTGCTACGATACCTGAACCAACTGTACGGCCACCCTCACGGATAGCGAAACGGAGTCCTTCTTCCATAGCGATTGGAGTGATAAGTTCAACTTCAATCGTTACACGGTCTCCAGGCATAACCATTTCAGTACCCTCTGGAAGGGTGATTACACCAGTAACGTCAGTTGTACGGAAGTAGAATTGGGGACGATAGTTATGGAAGAAAGGAGTATGACGTCCACCTTCTTCTTTAGTGAGAACGTAAACCTCGCCAGTAAACTTGGTGAATGGTTTGATGGATCCAGCTTTTGCTAATACTTGACCGCGCTCGATGTCTTTACGCTCAACACCACGGAGAAGTGCTCCGATGTTGTCTCCTGCTTGAGCTTGATCAAGCAATTTGCGGAACATCTCAACGCCGGTTACGACGCTTTTACGGGAAGCTTCGGACAATCCAACGATTTCAACTTCGTCGCCGACTTTAACCACACCACGCTCAACACGACCGGTGGCAACAGTACCCCGACCAGTAATCGTGAATACATCCTCGACAGGCATTAAGAAAGGCTTGTCTGTATCGCGCTCTGGGGTTGGTACATAGGAATCAACTGCATCCATAAGGTTCCAGATCTTTCCGCACCATTCGCAGTCACGGCTTCCGCAGCCACATTGAAGAGCTTTGAGGCCTGAACCAGGAATAATGGGAACATTGTCTCCATCATATTCTTGAGCAGTTAAAAGTTCGCGAAGTTCCATTTCAACGAGCTCGATAAGTTCCGGGTCATCAACCATGTCGACTTTGTTCAGCCAAACAACAATGCTGGGAACACCTACTTGACGAGCTAAGAGGATGTGCTCGCGGGTTTGTGGCATTGGGCCATCAGCCGCGGAAACGCAGAGGATTGCGCCGTCCATTTGCGCTGCACCAGTGATCATGTTTTTAACATAGTCAGCGTGTCCTGGGCAGTCCACGTGAGCATAGTGACGATTATCTGTTTCATACTCAACGTGTGCTGTGGAAATGGTGATTCCACGCTCACGCTCTTCAGGAGCCTTGTCGATTTGATCAAAGGCAGTTGCCACAGCGCCACCGTGTTTTGATAGTACAATGGTAATTGCTGCCGTTGTTGTAGTTTTACCATGGTCAACGTGACCAATGGTTCCTACGTTAACATGAGGTTTTGTACGTTCGTATTTAGCTTTTCCCATTTTTTTCACTCCTTTAAAATACTTTAAAATTTTATAATTCAGGGAGATACGAGAGCAAGAATTTCAAATCCTTCTCGCCTCGCGTCTCCAACCCCGCTTATGACCCTTGGCGTTTAGCAATAATACCATCCGCAATGTTTTTAGGAACTTCCTCGTAGTGGTCAAACTGCATTACATAGACCCCTCGGCCTTGAGTTGCAGAACGTAAGTCGGTGGAATAACCGAACATCTCAGAGAGTGGAACATATCCACGAACAACCTGAGTGTTGCCCCGTGCTTCCATACCTTCAATCCGACCTCTACGTGAACTAATATCCCCAATGACATCTCCCATATATTCCTCGGGAACGGTCACTTCGATTTTCTCAATGGGTTCAATAATTACGGGATCTGCCTTGAGTGCACCAGCTTTAAAGGCCATAGATCCAGCAATCTTAAATGCCATTTCAGACGAGTCAACATCATGATATGAACCATCATAAACTGTTGCACGCATGTCGAGAACCGGATAACCAGCGAGTATACCATTAGCCATTGCTTCTTCAATACCCGCGCCAATTGGGTTGATGTATTCTCTCGGAATAACACCCCCGACAACCTTGTTAACAAATTCAAAACCACTACCGGGCTCAAGCGGTTCCAGTTCGACCCAACAGTGACCGTATTGTCCACGACCACCTGACTGACGTACGAACTTTCCTTCAGCTTTAACAGCACGACGAATAGTTTCTTTATAAGCAACTTGTGGTCGACCAACATCACACTGAACCTTGAATTCACGCTGCAGACGGTCAACGATGATCTCCAGATGAAGCTCACCCATACCTTCAATAATAGTCTGCCCGGTTTCTATGTCAGTGTGCATTCTGAAGGTTGGATCTTCTTCCGCTAAGCGGCCGAGAGCTCCACCCATTTTTTCCTGGTCTGCCTTAGTCTTAGGCTCAATCGAGACTGAGATAACAGGTTCCGGAAACACCATTTTCTCTAAGATGATCGGACTTTTCTCATCACATAAAGTATCCCCGGTTGAAGTGTCCTTCAATCCGACGGCAGCAGCGATATCACCAGAGCGAACTTCTTGAATATCCTCTCTATGGTTAGCGTGCATTTGGAGTATGCGTCCAATGCGCTCGCGTTTTCCCTTAGTTGAGTTGAAGACATAAGAACCTGCACCTAAAATTCCTGAGTAGACCCGGAAGAAAGCGAGTTTTCCAACGAATGGGTCGGCCATGATCTTAAAGGCCAGGGCTGAGAAAGGCTCGGTATCAGATGCTGTCCGCTTGTCTTCAGCCCCGGTATCAGGATGCACACCATTAATTGGAGGAACGTCAAGAGGGGATGGCATATAATCTACAACTGCGTCGAGCAGAGGTTGTACGCCCTTGTTTTTGAACGCAGAACCACAAATTACAGGAATGAACTTGTTTCCGACAACACCGCGACGTATACCATCACGAATTTCTTGCTCAGTTAGTTCTTCCCCTTCAAGGTACTTCATCATCAGTTCTTCACTGGTTTCTGAAACCGCTTCAATCAGCTTCTCCCGATATTCAGTGGCTAAATCAACCATATCCTCAGGGATCGCACTGTGTTCCGCAGTAGTACCTAAGTCATCAGTATAGATAACCGAGTTCATAGTTACTAAATCGACAATTCCTTTGAAGTTCTCCTCAACACCAATCGGCAACTGGATTGGAACTGGATTAGCTCCCAAACGATCAGAGATCATTGATACGCCCCGGAAGAAGTCAGCTCCTAAGCGGTCCATTTTGTTAATAAAAGCGATACGCGGAACTTTGTATTTATCCGCTTGACGCCAAACAGTTTCGGATTGTGGCTCAACGCCACCAACCGAACAGAAAACAGCTACAGCACCGTCAAGTACACGTAGGGAACGTTCAACTTCCACAGTGAAGTCCACGTGCCCTGGTGTGTCAATGATGTTAATCCGATTGTTTCTCCATTGGCATGTTGTGGCAGCGGATGTGATAGTTATACCACGTTCTTGCTCCTGTACCATCCAGTCCATCGTCGCAGCGCCATCGTGAACTTCCCCAATCTTATGCACACGTCCGGTGTAAAAAAGGATACGTTCTGTTGTTGTCGTTTTTCCCGCGTCAATGTGAGCCATAATTCCTATATTGCGTGTATTCTCGAGTGAAAATTGTCTTGCCATTGAGAATCCCCCTTTCTGTCAAAATAAGTGTGTCTCAAATTACCACTTGTAATGCGCAAAAGCCTTGTTGGCCTCAGCCATTTTGTGCATATCATCTTTTTTCTTCACTGATCCGCCAGTATTATTAGCGGCATCGAGCAATTCACCGGCAATCTTCTCTTGCATTGTCTTCTCGCCTCGTTTACGAGCCATAGCGACAAGCCAGCGAAGAGCTAATGTTGTACGACGCTCAGCACGTACTTCGATGGGAACCTGATAGTTAGCTCCGCCAACACGACGAGCCTTAACTTCTAGTACCGGCATAACATTTTTTAGCGCAGTACCAAAAACTTCAAGGGGATCTTTTCCCGACTTTTCCTGAATCATATTAAAAGCGCCATAGCAGATAGCTTCGGCCGTACCTTTTTTACCATCTAACATAATTTGATTGATGAACTTTGTCAGAGTTTGATTCTTGTAAATCGGATCTGGCAGAACATCCCGTTTAGCAACATATCCCTTACGTGGCATTTGGCAACCTCCTTTGTATCAATATATTTAACAATTCAACAGTTCGTCTTAAGCTTTCTTAGGACGTTTTGCACCATACTTAGAACGTCCTTGCATACGTTTTTGAACAGCAGTTGTATCCAAAGCGCCACGAATAACGTGATAACGAACACCAGGGATGTCCTTAACACGACCACCACGAATAAGAACCACAGAGTGCTCTTGTAGGTTGTGGCCAATTCCAGGGATATAGGTCGTAACCTCAAGTCCATTAGTTAAACGTACACGAGCGACCTTTCGAAGCGCTGAGTTAGGCTTCTTAGGAGTCGTGGTATAAACCCTAGTACAAACACCCCGTTTTTGTGGGGATCCTCCTGAGGGATATTGCTTACGTTTAAGTGAGTTATAGCCCCACTGTAAAGCTGGAGCTGTAGATTTTTGTTCGACACTGCTACGTCCCTTACGGATAAGTTGATTAATTGTCGGCATGTCTCCGCCTCCTTTCTGGTAAAATCAATATACAAGGAATTGCTTGCCACAGCATCTAACAAGCAATTCCAAAATTCGCTGTATAGATTCGTATCTACTCATGCAATATAGCCGCGATAGCAGTACCTACTTCGATTCCGCATGCTTTCCCCAGTTCCTTCATTGTAGGGACTTCGAATAGCTCGACATTATGGCTGTCGCACCATTCAATGACAGGTCGACGCACATGGTTTTCGGCATCTTTGGCCATATAAACACGCCGAACACGCCCTTTTTCAAGGGCTCGCTGGGTTTGCTTTAACCCAACTGTCTTCTGTTTGGCGTGTTTGAAGGTCTCATCAAGCACCAAAATGCTTTCCCCCTTAATCACACTATAGTAGTTTAGCATTTGAGTCCTAACGTGTCAATAATTCGGTCTCACTTGCATCCAATGTTTTTACATTATGATATCTTAACATGCCCGTTCCGGCAGGAATTAACTTTCCGATGATCACATTTTCTTTTAGACCAAGCAATGGATCAACCTTTCCTTTGATTGCCGCCTCGGTAAGCACTCTGGTGGTTTCTTGGAAAGATGCCGCCGACAGGAAGGAGTCGGTAGCCAATGAAGCCTTCGTAATCCCCAACAGAACTGGGTGAGCAACCGCCGGTTCTCCGCCTTCTGCAATTGCCTGAGCATTCTCATCTTGGAAATCAAAGACATCAATAAGCCCACCCGGAAGCAAGCTTGTGTCTCCCGCATCATCAATTTTCACTTTACGAAGCATCTGACGTACCATTACCTCAATATGCTTATCGTTGATATCTACCCCTTGGAGTCTGTATACACGCTGGACTTCTCCTAATAGATAGACTTGCACTCCCCGTTGTCCTTTGACCTTAAGCATATCATGAGGGTTAATACTACCTTCAGTTAATTCATCCCCAGCTTCGACCATCTGTCCTTCTTTAACACAAAGTCTGGAACCATAGGGGATGGAATATACGATGTGTTCATCTGCCTCTGTGAGAAGATCTACCTCACGTCGTCCTTTAATCTCGCTGATCGAGACTTTTCCGACTGTTTCTGCGATGATCGCTTGACCCTTAGGTTTACGTGCTTCGAATAGCTCCTCTACCCGTGGAAGACCTTGGGTAATATCATCTCCGGCAACTCCCCCTGTGTGGAAGGTACGCATGGTCAACTGAGTTCCAGGCTCCCCGATGGATTGAGCGGCAATAATCCCTACCGCTTCCCCCATCTCAACCGGTCTACCTGTTGCTAAATTTCGACCATAACATTTCTTACATACCCCGTACCGTGATTTGCAGGTTAAGACCGAACGAATTACTGCCGAATCGAAACATTTTGCAATTTCGGCGGCTTGTTCTTCTGTCATTTCAGTATCCGGCGAAGCCAAGACTTCTCCGGTTTCTGGATGATGGAGATCCTCTAAGACAAAACGACCAACAAGACGATCTACCAACGGCTCGATTATTTCCGGGCCATCTTTGATATCCTCGACCATAATGCCGTTTAAGGTTCCACAATCCTCTTCCCGTACAATCACATCTTGAGAGACGTCTACCAGTCGCCGTGTCAGGTAACCTGAGTCAGCGGTTCTTAGGGCAGTATCGGCCAGACCTTTACGAGCACCGTGAGAAGAAATAAAGTACTCTAAAACCGTAAGTCCTTCGCGGAAGTTGGCCTTAATAGGCAACTCGATGGTTCGTCCGGAAGGGTCTGCCATAAGTCCCCTCATTCCTGCCAATTGTCTAAGCTGCTGAATATTACCACGGGCGCCGGATGTCGCCATCATATAGACCGGGTTAAACTCATCTAAAGAATCCATTAATGCTTGGGTTACTGTTTTTGTAGCTTTTGCCCAAGTATCAATGACTAGATTATATCGCTCTTCGTTGGTTATTAAACCGCGCCGGTATTGTAATTCCGTCTTTGCGACGGAAGAATCAGCAGCAGTGAGGATCTCTGTTTTCTCCTTTGGTACAGTAATATCTGTTAAACCAACAGTCATACCTGCTCTAGTTGAAAACTTGAAACCTTGACTCTTCAGTCCATCCAACAATTGGGCTGTCGCTTCATAGCCTGCCTTACGATAAGTCTTAGCAACAATATCCGCAAGTCCTTTTTTGCCGACCACTTCATTGAAATATCCAATTTGAGGAGGGATGACGGAGTTAAAAATCAGCCGGCCAACCGTTGTCTCTAACAGTTTTCCATCATTACGTCGAACTTTAATCCTAGCCTGCAAGTGAACCTCTTTAGTATCGTAGGCTAAAACAGCTTCGTCGTAGTCTTTGAATATTTTCCCTTCGCCAAAAGCTCCCGGTCTCTGCATCGTCAGATAATAGGATCCCAATACCATATCCTGAGTAGGAGTGGCAACAGGCCTGCCATCTTTTGGGTTAAGAATATTATGAGCTGAGAGCATTAATAGTCTCGCTTCAGACTGAGCCTCTGCCGACAATGGCACGTGAACTGCCATCTGGTCACCGTCGAAGTCCGCATTATACGCGGTACAAACTAATGGGTGAATCTGCAGAGCTCGACCTTCGACCAAAATTGGCTCAAAGGCCTGAATTCCTAAACGGTGAAGAGTTGGTGCACGATTCAAAAGGACTGGGTGATCTGAGATAACCTCTTCAAGAACATCCCAAACCTCGGCACGTACTCTTTCGACCATGCGTTTGGCACTTTTGATATTGTGAGCATGACCTTCATTAACAAGCTTTTTCATCACAAATGGCTTAAAGAGTTCCAACGCCATTTCTTTAGGCAGACCACACTGATGAAGCTTGAGATTCGGACCAACTACGATAACGGAACGACCTGAATAATCCACCCGCTTACCTAATAAGTTCTGACGGAAACGGCCTTGCTTTCCTTTTAACATATCACTGAGGGACTTAAGCGGCCTGTTTCCCGGGCCGGTTACAGGACGACCACGGCGGCCATTATCAATCAATGCATCGACTGCCTCTTGGAGCATCCTTTTTTCGTTTCGCACAATAATATCAGGCGCACCCAGATCTAATAGACGTTTTAGACGGTTATTTCTGTTGATTACCCGACGATAGAGGTCATTAAGATCCGATGTAGCAAATCGACCACCGTCCAGTTGCACCATAGGTCGTAGTTCCGGTGGAATTACCGGTACAACATCCATGATCATCCAGTCAGGACGATTGCCGGAGGACTTAAAAGCTTCTACGACTTCAAGACGACGAATAGCACGGATTTTTCGCTGTCCGGAAACTTCCTTCAGCTCAATTCGAAGTTCTTCATTGAGTTTTTCTAAATCCATTTCAGCGAGTAATTCTTTAACGGCTTCCGCGCCCATGCTGGCTTGAAAACGATCTCCATATTTATCACGATATTCCCTATACTCCGTTTCAGTGAGGAGCTGCTTCTTCATTAAAGAAGTATCGCCAGGGTCTGTAACAATATATGAAACAAAATATAACACTTTTTCCAAAGCACGTGGGGACATGTCTAAAAGCAACCCCATACGACTCGGAATCCCTTTAAAATACCAGATATGTGATACAGGAGCCGCTAGAACAATGTGTCCCATCCGCTCGCGGCGAACTTTTGAACGTGTTACTTCAACTCCGCAACGATCACAGACAATTCCTTTATAGCGAACTCTCTTGTATTTCCCGCAGTGACACTCCCAATCTCGGGTAGGGCCAAAGATTTTTTCACAAAACAAACCTTCACGTTCCGGCTTTAAGGTCCGATAGTTAATAGTTTCAGGCTTCTTTACTTCTCCGAATGACCATTCCCGAATCATGTCCGGAGAAGCTAAACCGATACGCATACGGTCGAAGTTATTGACGTCAAGCAATCCTTATCGCTCCTTTCGTCCGGGGACTAATTGAGATCGCCAAGATCTATATCTTCTTCCTCAAGGACTTCAACATTTAATTCATCAAGAGGATCTTCCTCGTCAACGCTCTCCTCCTCATCTGGCTCTCCAACTGATCGAGTTGAGGGAAGCGGGAGTTCTTCGTGTAGATCAATGCCAAGTTCCTTTGCAGTTTCCGTTATATCCTCATCAGTATCATGAATCTCAATTTCCCGATCATCTGCTGCCAAGACTCTTACGTCAAGACCCAAACTCTGCATTTCTTTGATTAATACTTTAAAGGATTCAGGAATTCCCGGTTCAGGAATATTCTCTCCTTTAACGATGGCTTCATAGGTTTTTACACGGCCAACCACATCGTCTGACTTAACTGTTAAGATTTCTTGCAGAGTATACGAAGCCCCATATGCCTCCAAGGCCCAGACTTCCATTTCTCCAAAACGTTGACCACCGAATTGAGCTTTTCCACCCAAGGGTTGCTGTGTAACTAAAGAGTAGGGGCCTGTCGAACGAGCATGAATCTTGTCGTCAACCAAATGGTGAAGTTTGAGAACGTACATATAGCCAACGGTAATTTTGCTGTCGAAAGGATCTCCGGTGCGCCCATCATAGAGCATAGTCTTTCCATCGCTGGAAAGGCCAGCCTTCTCTAAAGTTTCAAAAATATCATCCTCAGTTGCTCCGTCAAAGACCGGAGTCGCAATACGAATCCCCAAGGCCTTGGCCGCTCTTCCCAAGTGCGTCTCCAGAACCTGCCCGATGTTCATCCGCGAAGGAACACCTAATGGATTTAACACCACTTCGATCGGTGTACCATCCGGCATAAACGGCATATCTTCTTGACGCATAACCCTCGAAATAACACCCTTGTTGCCGTGGCGACCCGCCACCTTGTCACCGACAGATATCTTTCGTTTCTGAGCGATATATACACGAACAAGCTGATTAACACCAGGAGATAATTCATCCCCGTTTTCACGGGTAAACACTTTAACGTCAACTATTTTTCCGGCTTCTCCGTGAGGTACACGTAAAGATGTATCACGCACTTCACGAGCCTTTTCTCCGAAAATAGCACGTAGCAAACGTTCTTCTGCCGTTAACTCTGTTTCCCCTTTGGGCGTCACTTTTCCTACCAGAATATCTCCAGGACGAACTTCCGCCCCAATACGAATAATTCCACGTTCATCAAGATCCTTCAGAACATCTTCCCCAACATTCGGAATGTCACGAGTGATTTCTTCCGGTCCAAGCTTCGTATCACGAGCATCTGATTCATACTCTTCAATATGAATCGATGTATAGTAATCTTCTCTAACCAACTTTTCACTAATTAAGATTGCGTCCTCATAGTTATATCCTTCCCAAGTCATGAAGGCTACTAAAACATTCCTGCCCAAGGCCAACTCACCGTGGTCTGTAGACGGACCATCCGCAATAATCTGACCCGACTCAACTATCTCGCCCTTCTTAACAATTGGCCGTTGGTTAATACATGTGCCTTGGTTAGAGCGGGAATATTTAAGAAGTTTATGCTTCTCTGTCATTCCATCATCGCCAAGAACAATAATCTCATCAGCCGTTGCTCTTTTAATAACACCGGCACGCTTAGTGATGGCACAGACTCCGGAATCCTTAGCCGCCTTGTATTCCATCCCAGTACCTACATAAGGCGAATCAGTTCGCAATAAAGGTACCGCCTGCCGTTGCATGTTTGAGCCCATCAAAGCTCGGTTCGCATCGTCATGCTCTAAGAAAGGAATTAAGGCCGTAGCAATGGAGACCATTTGTTTTGGCGAAACGTCCATATAGTCAACCTGATTTGGCGATACGTGCACAAAATCCGGTCCATGACGACCATCGATTTTTTCCCCTAAAAACTTGCCGTTCTCATCAAGGGGCGCGTTGGCCTGGGCAACGATATATTTCTCTTCCTCGTCTGCTGTCAAATAATGAATCTCATCTGTAACTCTGGCACCTTCCTTATCCGCCTTACGGTAAGGGGCCTCAATAAAGCCATAGGGATTAATGCGGCCAAAAGTACTTAAGGATCCGATCAGACCAATGTTTGGTCCTTCCGGGGTCTCTACCGGACACATTCTCCCATAGTGAGAATGATGTACGTCACGAACCTCAAAACCGGCACGCTCTCTGCTTAATCCTCCAGGCCCTAAAGCACTTAGGCGACGCTTGTGAGTTAACTCCGCAAGCGGGTTCGTCTGATCCATAAACTGAGACAACTGGCTGCTGCCAAAGAATTCTTTAATTGCTGCTACCACAGGACGAATATTAATGAGTACTTGAGGCGTAATGACTTCAACATCCTGAATTGTCATCCGTTCACGTACAACACGTTCCATACGAGATAAACCAATTCGGAATTGATTCTGTAGAAGCTCTCCGACCGAACGCAGTCTCCGATTGCCTAAATGGTCAATATCATCTCTATGACCTTCACCATTCATTAACGCAAGCATCCGCTGTACGCTGGCAATAATATCACCACGAGTTAAATGTCGTACATCCATAGGGATATCCAGACCAAGCTTCTTATTAAGCTTATACCGTCCGACTTTAGCCAGATCATAGCGTTTAGCATCAAAGAACAAAGCTTCAAGTAATGAACGAGCGCTGTCAACCGTCGGTGGTTCGCCGGGTCTTAACCGCTTATAGATTTCAACCAAGGCTTCTTCGGTTGACTCTGAGTTATCCCTTTCCAGGGTAGCACGGATATATTCATTATCATCAAATAACTCGAGGATTTGACCGTTGCTGGCATACCCTAAAGCACGAATCAGAACCGTGCCGGGAAGTTTTCGAGTCCGGTCAACTCTTACAAAGATATTATCATTAACATCCGTTTCAAACTCCAACCAAGCTCCGCGATTTGGAATAACCGTAGCCCCGTAAAGCTTCTTCCCACTCGGGTCAATTTGCTCTGAGTAATAGACTCCAGGTGAGCGAACAAGTTGGCTAACAATAACACGTTCGGCCCCGTTAATAATGAAGGTTCCCTTGTCTGTCATCAAGGGGAAATCTCCCATAAAGACTTCCTGTTCCTTCACTTCTCCAGTTTCCTTGTTGATCAGGCGCACCTTGACGCGAAGTGGCGCGGCATATGTAACATCGCGTTCTTTGCACTCCTCCACCTGATATTTAGCATCTCCTAGACTATAATCAACAAATTCTAGAACGAGATTGCCCGTGAAATCTTGAATCGGCGAAATATCGCGAAACATATCGCGCAGCCCTTCATCAAGAAACCAACGATAGGAGTTTTGCTGGATTTCAATTAAATTTGGCATGTCGAGAACCTCACGGATTCTGGAATAACTCCAGCGCTCTCGTGTCCCAACCTTAACAGGATAGAACATTTACGTTTCACCCCTCAGTGTGGTTTTCTCATTGAGGTCATAATATATTGACATATACAGCCAAAAGCAAGGCCTTTAAAAGAACCTCGCTTAACTGTTTATGATCTTTCAATATCATTCCGACAATTTCAAAGATAATATCTCCTTATTATCTATTGCTATTTACTTATTACCATAGCATGGATGGATTAAGTAATAAATTCCATTTACATATAGTAACATTTATAAAGTATACCAAAACAGAGACCCTCTGTCAAGAAAATATTCAATTACGTCTCATGGAATATTTACAAATGTTTGTGTTAAAACGTTTTTAATCAACCATTGATTCCTGTCGTCAAATTAAAGAAGGTACTCTCTACACGAAGAGAGTACCTTCAAATTAAAAGCATTACTTAACGTCTACAGTTGCACCAGCTTCAGTCAATTTAGCTTTTAAAGCTTCAGCCTCATCCTTGGAGACTTTCTCTTTAACCGGTTTTGGAGCATTGTCAACGAGGTCTTTTGCTTCTTTGAGGCCTAGTCCGGTAGCTTCACGAACTACTTTGATAACTCCGATTTTAGAAGATCCACAGTTCATGAGAATTACGTCAAACTCAGTTTTTTCTTCAGCTTCAGCTGCAGGAGCTGCAACAGCTGCTCCACCAGCAACTGCTACAGGAGCAGCAGCGCTTACGCCAAATTCTTCTTCAAAAGCCTTTACAAGTTCAGATAACTCGAGAACGGTTAAGCCTTTTACAGCTTCGAGAATTTCATTGATTTTAGACATTTTTAATTTCCCCCTTAAAATTATAAACATTTAATTTATACTAATTCATTCACTGATTCCAAAGGAATCCACTTCAATAAATCGAAGTTCTACATGCCCTATTGAGCAGCCTTAAGCTTACGCACTTCCTCCAAAGCATATCCCATTTTACGGATAGGACCTTGAAGAACGTTAGCCATACCTGTAAGAGGAGCTTGCATACCACGTAAGACCATAGCCAGCAAGACCTCACGAGAAGGCAGATCAGCAAGAGCTTTGACGCCCTCTACTCCAATAACCTTTCCCTCAAGTACCCCGGCTTTAATTTGGAAAGTCTTTAACTTATTTACCTTAGCAAATTCGGTTAATATCTTAGCTGGAGCGACAGGATCTGCACTAAAAGCAAGTGCAGTAGGTCCCTTAAGATAAGAATCGAGCCCTTCTACCCCTAACTCATCAGCAGCGCGACGTACGAGGTTATTTTTCAAAACCCGGTACTCTACTCCAGCTTTACGTAATTGGGCACGTAATTGCGTTACTTGGGCAACAGTCAGACCACGATAGTCAGCTAATACTATACCTGAAGACTGTTGAAACTTTTCTTTTATCTCCGAAACTATTAGACCTTTTTCTTCGATGTTAAGCATCTGTGTACCTCCTTCCCGATTAGATAAACTTATTAGCAACAAAAAACCTCCGCGCTTGCAGAGGTTAAGAATGCCAAATAGATATCTTCGGCGTAATCTTCCAACCTCGGCAGGTCATTAAGCCTTTCGGCACCTGCTTTCTACAGCGGACTTATTAAATTCCTGATAAGCTTATCCCATTTATCCAACACTGTCAAGCATACCGTAATTAGATTGCTTTTGCAGGGTTAATGCGTACGCCTGGGCCCATCGTAGAGGACACTGTGACACTCCGCATAAATTGACCTTTAGCAGCTGCAGGCTTTGCCTTAAGCAAAGTCTCTCCAAGTACACGATAGTTTTCCAGTAGTTGTTCAACACTGAATGAGGCTTTGCCGATTGGTGCATGTATAATGCCAGCCTTATCCGCACGGTATTCAATCTTACCAGCCTTAATTTCTTTAATCGCACGAGTTACATCAAATGTAACTGTTCCCGTCTTCGGGTTTGGCATAAGGCCTTTAGGTCCAAGAACCCGTCCTAATTTACCAACCATACCCATCATATCTGGGGTTGCAACAACAACTTCGAAGCCAAACCAACCTTGCTCAATCTTAGCAATCATATCTTCTGCTCCAACAAAGTCTGCCCCTGCTTGCTCTGCCTCTTTGGCCTTTTCCCCTTTAGCAAATACCAACACCGAACGAGTTTTGCCCGTTCCATTCGGAAGTACAACAGCACCACGAATTTGTTGATCAGCGTGACGGGTATCAATACCTAATTTGAAGGCAGCCTCCACAGTCTCATCAAACTTAGCTTTAGCATTATTTTTTACAATTGATAATGCTTCTGTTGGTTCGTAGAGAGCAATGCGATCAAAGGATTTTACAGCCTCTTGATATTTCTTACCTACTTTAGCCATTCCATTAACCTCCTTGTGGTTACACGGGCTTAGCCCTCCCACATAATTCTTGATACTTAAAATTAACCTTCGACAACGTCGATTCCCATGCTGCGCGCTGTTCCTTCAATCATACGCATTGCAGCTTCAATGCTAGCTGCATTCAAGTCCTTCATCTTCGTATCCGCAATTTCGCGAATTTTGGATTTAGGAACAGAAGCAACCTTCTTGCGATTAGGTTCAGCAGAACCAGAATTAATATTTGCAGCTTTCTTCAGCAAAACTGCTGCTGGTGGAGTTTTGGTAATAAAGGTAAACGAACGGTCTTCATAGACAGTAATCTCAACCGGGATTATAAGCCCCACTTGATCCTTGGTACGCTCATTATACTCTTTGCAAAAGCCCATAATATTGACCCCGTGCTGACCCAAAGCTGGACCAACCGGAGGTGCCGGTGTTGCCTTTCCTGCATTGATCGCTAATTTCACCAAACCAATTACTTTCTTTGCCATTTTCAATACACCCCCTTATTAGGATAACCTATTAATCTAATTTTTGAACCTGCGTGAACTCAAGTTCAACGGGAGTTTCTCTGCCAAACATAGATACCTCAACCCGTAACTTGCCTTTGTCTGCAAGGATTTCTCTCACTACACCAACGAAGTCCTTGAAAGGACCGGCAATAACTTGGACACTTTGATTAATATCAAAGTCGACCCGAGTCTGAATTTCATCCATTCCCATTTGCTGCAATATACTTACAACCTCATTATCCAATAAAGGGATAGGCTTCGTTCCAGAACCGACAAATCCTGTTACACCCGGAGTATTACGAACAACATACCATGAGTCATCCGTCATTTCCATTTCAACGAGCACATAGCCTGGATATACCTTGCGCTTGGTAATCTTTTGTTTACCATTTTTGAATTCAATTTCATCTTCCATGGGAACAAGAACTCGGAAAATCTTCTCCTCCATGTTCATGGATTCGACTCGTTTTTCAAGATTCATTTTCACCTTGTTCTCATAGCCAGAATAGGTATGAATTACAAACCAATTTTTTGCCATTTCTCAGGGACCTCCTCAGACACTGCCGTTGAAACTTTATATGTTTAGGGCAGCAGCTTGGTCAAGGCCGCACTTAAGCCGCTATCAACAATCCACATAAGAATAGATACAATTGAAACCGCAAAAAACACAACAAGTGTGTAGGTTAGCAATTGCCTGCGGCTTGGCCAATGAACTTTCTTGAGTTCGCTCAAAACCCCGCGGAAATACTCCTTCGCCTTATCTTTCTGGCTCTGAGTATTGGCCGGTTTCTTCAACTCGCCCATCACTTCACATCCTTACAGACTCCAAGTCATCGACTCCGTGACAACGCCCCCTGGCGTACATCTAAACCTTTGCAAAAAAAAAATTACTTAGTTTCCTTATGCAGAGTGTGACTCTTGCAAAACTTGCAAAACTTTTGAGCTTCCAAGCGATCTGGGTTGTTTTTCTTATTTTTCATAGTAGCATAGTTACGGTGCTTGCAATCAGTACACGCTAAAATAATGCCGACACGCATTCACGAACACCTCCCGGACAACGGTAGGACGCTGTATTTTTTCATTACTCAAAACACTTTATCACAAGATAATTTGACTGTCAAGAAAAAGCCTTGGTAGATCTTAGCTGGCACCAAGCCCCTAGGCGTTTCCTCGCTAAAGGTAGATATCCAGTCCCATTAGCTTTGGCCACAATAGCCAATGACAACCTCAGTCGGTTATGACCAAATAACAAAAAAGACAGCTTCGCTGTCTAGTTCACTTGGTTGCGGGGGCCGGATTTGAACCGACGACCTTCGGGTTATGAGCCCGACGAGCTACCGCTGCTCCACCCCGCGATAA